>Ga0247732_10000407_pt1 | contig 21324 bp, 16 predicted proteins | sample UWRJL163409C2_FD_180940 | JGI IMG/M metagenome (GOLD analysis project Ga0247732, IMG submission 180940) | Plant litter microbial communities from Arlington Agricultural Research Station in Wisconsin, United States - UWRJ-L163-409C-2 | ecosystem: Environmental > Terrestrial > Plant litter >...
TCGGCCTGCTCACCATCGGCGACGGGTTCGTGTACCTCTCGCTGCAGGCGCGCAGCGACTTCGCGGCGCAATGGTTCCCCCTGCTCTATGTCGGCACCAACGTCGCCTTCTTCATCTTCGCCATCCCCCTGGGTCGCATCGCCGACCGCTTCGGGCGCTGGCGGGTGTTCCTGCTCGGGCACGTCGCGCTGCTGCTGGCATACGCCTGCACGGTGCTGCCGTTCGGCGGCCCGACGATCACCATCGTCTGCCTGGTGCTGCTCGGGGCGTTCTACGCGGCTACCGACGGCGTGCTCGCCGCCCTCGCCGCACAGTTCTCGCCACCCGGCGGCATCGCCAGCGGAATCGCCGCGGCGCAGACCGTGGTCGCCGTCGCCCGCCTCATCGCTTCCACCGGATTCGGCGTGCTCTGGTTCGCCCTCGGCCGCGGCAATGCCGTGCTCATCGTCGCCGCCGCGCTCGCCGTCGCCCTTCCAGTGGCCTGGTTGCTGCTGCGATCGCTGCGTTCGAAGGCGACGACCGCGTGACCACTCGGCTTCGACTGATCATCGCGGGAGCGTTGACGATCGTGCTCCTCGGTGGCGCTATCGCCTACGCCGTCGTCGCGATCTCCGCCTATCAGACCCGTATCTCGGCGCCGAGCGAGGTGAGCACGACAAAGGCCGCGAAGCCGAACGAGTCCCCCCGGGTGGTGTTCCGCAATACCGCCACAGGTGACGGCTACGGGCTGGTGGCCAGCGTGCCGCTCGATGACGTGACGGGCACCCGCACCGTCAGCGACATCCCCTGCGATCGCGTCTACCAGACCGACGACTACACGATGTGCCTGCGCATCGACCGCGGCGTGGTCACCACCTTCGCCGCCTACCTGCTCGACGCGAATGGCAAGGAACTGCGCAAGTGGGGGCTGCCCGGACTACCCAGCCGCACCCGCATCTCCGAGGATTCGACGCTGGTCGCGTTCACCGCCTTCATCACCGGCGAGGCCTACGCCACGGTGGGATTCTCGGTCGGCACACAGATCTCGACGACAGGGAAGAACGGCACGGACGGCACGGATTACGGCAACCTCGAAGACTTCACCTTCCTGGTCGACGGAAAGCAGATCACGGCGGCCGACCGCAACTTCTGGGGCGTGACCTTCAGCCCCGACGACAACGTGTTCTACGCGACCGGCGCGACGAACGGCAAGACCTGGCTGGTGAAGGGCGACCTCGCGGCGCGCACGCTGACCGCGATCCACGAGACCGCGGAGTGCCCGTCGATCTCGCCCGACGGAAAGCTCATCGCGTACAAGAAGAACATCTCGACCACGGCGAGCCCGTTCTGGTCGATCGCCGTGCTCGACCTCGCTACCGGCGTGGAGAAGATCCTGCCCGAGAAGCGCAGCATCGACGACCAGGTGGACTGGCTCGATGACTCCACGCTGCTCTATGGTGTTCCGCGTGAGTCCAGCGCGGGCGACAGCGACATCTGGTCGATCACAGCGAACGGATCGGGGGCTCCGAAGGTGTACATCGAACACGCCTGGTCACCCTCGGTGGTGAACTGATGGAGCACAACGACACGATCACCCTGGGCGGTGTCTCCGTCGACCTGATGGAGCGGGATGCCGCCATCGAGACGATCGCCGCCCGGTCGCGGGATACCGACGCAGCCCCCCTTGGCGTCGTCTCGATCAACCTCGACCACATCCACCACTTCGGCCCCGCAGGGCGCTGGCGTCGCTCGCTCGACACCGACCGCGGACGCGCGGTCGAATGGCTCGACCTGATCGACGGCGCTCCCCTCGCCGCGCAGGCTCGGCGCGTCACCGGACGCGCCTGGCCGCGGCTCGCCGGCAGCGACCTGGCCGGCCCGATCCTCGACAATGCCGCGCGCGACGGCGTGAGCGTCGGATTTCTGGGCGGGGATGCCGCCACCCACGACACCCTGCGCGCCACGTTCGCCGCCGAGCGCCCCGACCTCGTGGTCTCGGGTTTCTGGGCTCCGTCGCGCGCCGAGCTGAGCGACCCGGAGCGCGCCGCCGAGATCGCGGCGGAGATCGGGAGCGCCGGCACAGACATCCTCGTGGTCGGCCTCGGCAAGCCACGGCAGGAACTGTGGATCGCCGAGCACGCCGCCGCCTCCGGGGCCCGGGTGCTGCTGGCCTTCGGTGCGGTCGTCGACTTCCTCGCCGAGCGCATCGAACGCTCACCGGAGTGGGTCGCCAGCGCCGGGCTCGAATGGGCCTGGCGTCTCTCGCGCGAACCGCGGCGCCTCGCGAACCGGTACCTGGTGGCCGGGCCGCCCGCCTATGCGACGGTGCGACGGGTGAGCGGTGCCGAGGTCGCCCCGAGGCGCGAACTGCCGGCGCCCCGCGACATCCGTCGCCCTGCCGCACCGGGCCGCTTCGTCGACGACCAGACGCCGGCGGATGTCGCGGTCGTCGTTGTCACCTACAACAGCGCCGACGACCTGCCGGCACTGCTCGCGAGCCTGCGCACCGAGGCGGAGTCGGTCACGCTGCGCGTGATCGTCGCCGACAACGGCTCGACCGACGGTACCCGCGACCTGGTGGCGGCCGAGCGCGACGTGATCGCCGCGCGAACCGGAGGCAACGTGGGCTACGCGCGTGGCATCAACGCGGCGATGGCACACGCGGCCGGAGCACGTTCGATTCTGGTGCTCAACCCCGACCTCACCGTGGAGCCGGGAGCGGTGGAGCGGATGCTGCGCCGCCTCGACCGCGCGGGTGCGGGCATCGTGGTGCCGAGCATCCTCGACGACGAAGACGAGATCTACCCGTCGCTGCGGCGCGAACCGACCGTCACGCGCACGGTCGGTGACGCTCTGCTCGGCAGTCGCGCATCCGGCCGACCGGAGTGGGCCAGCGAGATCGAGTTCGATGCCGAGAGCTACCGCCACCCGCATGAGGTGGAATGGGCCACGGGCGCCGCACTTCTGATCGACGCGGCGGTGGCCGAGGCGGTCGGGCCGTGGGACGGCCGCTTCTTCCTGTACTCCGAGGAGACCGACTTCTTCCGCCGCGCCCGCGACGCCGGGTACAGCACCTGGTACGAGCCGGCGGCCCGCGTGCGCCACTCGCAGGGCGGTTCGGGCAGCTCGGTCGCCCTCGACAGCCTGCTCGCGGTGAACAAGGTGCGCTACGCCCGCAAGCACCGCAGTGCCGGCTACGCGGCCGCGATGCACGTCGGCGCCATCCTCAACGAGCTGATGCGGTCGTACGACCCGGCCCACCGACAGACCCTGCGCACCCTGCTCGACCAGCGCAGCTGGCGGGCGCTGCCGAGGGCAGTCGAGGGAGAGCCCCTCGACACCGTGGGCGACACGATCGGCTCGGTCGTCATCCCGGCGCACGACGAGGCGACGGTGATCGCCCGCACTCTCGCACCGCTGGCCGAGATCGCCGCCAGCGGGCGACTCGAGGTGTGGGTCGTCTGCAACGGCTGCAGCGATGACACGGCCGAGATCGCCCGTGGTTTCGCCGGCGTGAACGTGCTCGAGATCGCCGAGGCGTCGAAGACCGCCGCGCTCAATGCCGGGGATGCCGCCGCTCAGGCCTGGCCGCGGCTCTACCTCGACGCCGACATCGTGATCGACCCCACCGCCGTCGCCGCGGTGTTCGACCGACTCGCCGACCCGGCGGTGCTGGCCGCGCGTCCCGCCTACCGCTGGGACACCGCCGGTACCTCCTTCGCGGTGCGGCGCTACTACGGTGCTCGTGGGCGGATGCTACACGGGTCGCGTGCGCTGTGGGGGGCCGGAGCCTACGCACTGAGCGAGGCCGGACGCGCCCGCTTCGAGCACTTTCCGACCGTGACGGCCGACGACGTCTTCGTCGACCTCACCTTCGACCCCACGGAGAAGCGCGTCGTCGACAGCCTGCCCGTCGTGGTGTTGACACCGCGCACCGCCGACTCGCTGCTCGCTGTGCTTCGCCGCCAGGTGCGCGGCTCTGCCGAACAGGGCTCCGACACCGCCGGCACCTCGCTGCGCGATCTGCTGTCGACGGTGCGCGGGCCCGGCAGTCTGCTCGACGCGGCGTTCTATGCCGGCTTCGCCGCGGCATCCCGAGCCTCTCGGCGCGGCAGCGCCGGCTGGGAGAGCGACCGCTCGACGAGGGTCAGCGGATGACCTCCGCCATCGTCACCACCTCGTACGCCCCCGACCTGGCGCGCTTCACCCGCCTCCACGCCTCGGTGGTGGAGCACAGCGACCTGACCCACTACGTCTTCGTGCCCGCCGCGGATCGCGAGCTGTTCGCCCCGCTCACCGGCTCCGGTCGCCTCGTGCTCACGACCACCCGCGAGGTTCTGCCGCGCAACTTCGTGACGACCGAGTGGATCAACCGTGCGGTGGCACGCGTCCCGCATGCTCCGGGCGCCCTGCGCTGGGCCGCGATCAACACCCGCCGACCGTTTCCGCCGGTGCGCGGGTGGATTCTGCAGCAGCTGGTGAAGTTCGCCGCAGCAGACCACGTCGATGCCGACACTCTCGTCTACCTCGACTCCGAGATCCAGCTGGTGAGACCGGTCGACGGCAGCACCTTCCGCCGGGACGGAGTGTCGCGACTGTTCCGCCGCCCCGAGGGGGTCAGCGCCACGATGGTGCGTCACCAGGCCTGGCATGCGACGGCCCGAGACCTCGTCGGTGCGGCACCGGACGGGCACGGACCACACGACGACTTCATCGGCGGCATCACCACCTGGGATGCCGAACTGGCTCGCGACTGCCTCGCCCGCATCCAGGAGCTCGCCGGCCGACCCTGGCAGACGGTGCTCGGTGCGGAACTCGACTTCTCGGAATACATCCTCTACGGCGAGTACGCCCTCGAGTTCGGTACCGCGCAACAGCTCTCCTTCGTCTCCGACCGCACCCTCTGCCACAGCTATTGGGAGCACGCGCCCCTCGACCTGACCACCGCGACGCGATTCATCGAGACGATGAGAGCGGACGACGTGGCCGTGCACATCCAGTCGAACTCCAACACCTCGGCCGAGGTCGAGAAGTACATCCTGGATGCCGTTCGCGCCGACTGAGCGGGCACTCGTGTGCTGCCGGTTCGGCGCGGATATCGGTGAGAAGCTGGGGGATGTAACCCTCTCCTGGTACCCTGGGCCGCATTCCCCCAGCAATATCGCTGGACACCCGAGCGGAGTAACCCGATGAAGCATGTCCAGAGGAATGTCCGGAACGGCGTGAGCGCCAGATGGGCGGCCGGCTCGCTGGCGATCGTGGCGCTCGTCGCGCTCTCGGTAAGCGGCCTTCAGGGCGGCGGTGTCGACTCCGCCCAGGCCAGCGTCTTCTCTGAATCGACCAAACCGAAGCTGGTCACCGACCCGGATCGCAACGCCGTCGAGCTCGGCGTGAAGTTCCGGGCCTCCGAAGACATCACGGTGACGGGCATCCGTTTCTTCAAGGGTTCGAAGAACATCGGGGTACACCTCGGCACCCTCTGGGGGCCCGGCGGCAGGCCGGTCGCCACCACCACGTTCACGCAAGAGACCCGCTCGGGGTGGCAGACCGCCAGCTTCGCGACGCCGGTCGCCGTGGCCGCCGACACGACATACGTCGCCTCGTATCGCGCGCCGAACGGCCTGTACTCGGCCGACGTCGACTACTTCGACGAGCCGCGCACCGACGGCACGGTGACCTTCCCCGAGGGGGCCGGGGTATATACCTACCGCGCCGGCCGGTTCCCGACGCAGAACTACCAGAACTCCAACTACTACGTGGATGTCGTCTACACGACCACCCCGGTGGTGCCCCCGGTCGACCCGACAACCCCGCCCGTCGACCCCACCGTTCCCCCGGTAGACCCGACGATGCCGCCGGTAGACCCGACCACTCCCCCGGTCGATCCCACCGTTCCGCCCGTCGACCCGACGGTTCCGCCGGTAGACCCGACCACTCCCCCCGTCGACCCGACCACTCCCCCGGTCGACCCCACCGTTCCGCCGGTCGATCCGACGGTTCCGCCCACCTCGGGCGACAGCACCCTCGCGCTGACGAAGGAAGCCTGGTGGGGCGGGTCCGCCTACTACTCGAAGTTCTCGAAGGCGAGCGCGGCCGGGTGGACCGATCCCTCGTTCTTCCCGATCTCGGTGTTCTTCGGTAAGCCGGAGCATGCCAAGACCCTGGCCGGCCTCGGGGTCAATACCTACATGGGTGCTGAGCACGACGGCTCCACGCTGAAGTCGATCACCGATCAGGGCATCTCGGTGCTCGCCCAGTCCGAGTGGACGCGGGCGGAGGTCGGCGACAACGCGAAGGTCGTCGGCTGGCACGTCTCCGACGAGTGCGACATGGGTGCCGGCGACTGCTACAGCCCGCAGGGCGAGACGGGTCAGCTCGCCATCCAGAAGAGTTGGACGGACGAGTTCCGCTCATACAACGACGGCCGTTTCCTCCAGGCCAACTTCGGCAACGGGGTGCTCGGCAGCTACTGGTCGCCCACCACTATGGACGACCACCTGCGACTGGTCGATGTGAGCAGCGTTGACAAGTACGCGTACACCAGCCCCGCGGTGCAGTCGCTGATCCCCGGCTCGCCGTACTGGCTGAAGGGCAAGAACCCCGCGTCCTCCAGTGCCTACGGCTGGCTGCAGGACCGGATGGAGACCTTCGCCACTCCTGTTTCCTCGAAGCCCAACTGGGTCTTCGTCGAGACCGCGATGCCCTACCTGACCGAGTCGGGAGCAAAGACCATCACGGGTGACCAGATCGAGGGTGCCGTGTGGAACGGAATCATCCACGGCGCCGCCGGCATCGCCTACTTCCAGCACAACAACAACGGCTGCGGCAACTACTCGCTGGTCGATTGCGGCGCTGCCCTGCAGACCAAGGTCAGGGCCATCGATGCCCAGGTCAAGGCGCTGGCGCCGGTGATCAACTCGCAGCCGTACACCTGGATCTTCGGCCCGAAGCTCGAAACCTCCCTCAAGGCGAAGGATGGCTCGGCCTACATCTTCGCGATGACCGACGGCTCGACCGGCTCCCGCACCTTCACCCTCCCGCCCGGGCTCACCGGAAACGTGGAGGTGGTCGGCGAGGGCCGCACGATCTCGGTGACCGGCGGCACCTTCACCGACACGTTCGCGAGCGAGTCCACGCACCACATCTACCGCGTCGCCATCGGCTGACGGTAGCCCCGACACTGGGCCGCCCGCGGATCACGCGGGCGGCCCTGTGCCTGCCGCACCCCCGAGTCCGTATCCCCGATTTGGGGGTACGGGCGACATCGTTCATCAGCTCTTTTCGGGTATCGCCTCCGGCACTGGCGGTAATCTTCAAGGATGCCCTCGCGGGTGAGCTCCAATCGTAAGGAGGGGACGATGGCGCGTAGCACCGCTCTTCGCACGTCGCCGCCCGAAGCGCGGGCCGGCGCGCAGCCGCTCGAGGCCCCGTCGCCCCCCGATCTCCGTCTGCGCGGCGAGGGCCGGGTTCCCCTCCTGCTGCGGTTCACCGCCTTCGCCATGTTCTTCTTCCCGTCGAGCATGGTCATCAAGGCCATCGGCGCGGCCGGCACGGTGCCGCTCATCCTCTGCGTGCTGTTGCTGTTCTTCTGGCTGGCGTCCTGGCTCTGGCGGATGCACGACCCGGTGAACGTGCGGCACCCGGGCAGACTCGCCGGTGCCATCTTCGTTCTCGGGGTCATCGCCTCCTACGTCGCCCTCTACGGCGGGTGGACCGGCGACGCAACGGTCACGGGGTTCGCCTCCGCCGATCGCTGGCTGATCCTCGCCTTCGCCAGCCTGGGCCTCATCCTGGTCGCCGCCGAGACGGTGAAGACCATGGCAGACGTGCTGCAGCTGGTGCGCTGGCTGCTGGCCGGCGCCTTCTTCTGCTGCGTCGTCGGCGTGGTGCAATTCGTCTGGCACGTGAACCCGATGGACTGGATCAAGCTGGGCATGGCGGGCTTCACCGACAACGGCGGGGATACCCCGTTTCAACAGCGTGGCAACCTGGTGCGGGTCGCCGGCAGCACCTTCCACTCCATCGAGTTCGCGGTGGTGAGCGCGATGGTTCTGCCGCTCTCCATCTGGCGTGCACTGTTCGACCCGAAGGGCCATCGCTGGTTCCACTGGATCCAGACGTCGCTGCTCGTGTTCGCCGTCGCCGCGACGGTGTCGCGCTCCGGCACTCTCGCCGCGGTCGTGGCGATCGCGGTTCTGGTGCCGTTCCTCCCCCGCCTCGCCCGGGTCTGGGCCTTGACGATCCTTCCCTTCGTGGTCGTCGCCCTGTTCCTCGGGGTGCCCGGTTTCATCGCGACCATCACCGGCGCGCTGTCGGCCGACACCTCCGACCCCTCGATCTCTACCCGGGTGAACAACTACCCCCGGGTGGCGCAAATGCTCGACGAGAGACCGTGGTTCGGCGTCGGCCCCGGCAACTACATTCCGAAGAACGCCCTGCAGATCCTCGACAACCAGTATCTGAACTCCGCCGTGAGCATGGGAATCGTGGGACTGCTGTGCGTCGCGATCTACCTGATCCTGCCCGGCCTGGCCTCGCTGCACGCCGCCCGACATGCGACGTCGCCCGCCTTGCGCTGCCTCGCCGGCGCCTCCGCCGCGGGATTGCTCGTCGCCGCGGTGTGCTCGGCCACCTTCGACTCGCTGTCCTTCCCCACGTTCGCGCTTTGCTATCCTCTCCTCGTCGGACTCGGCGGGGCGATCTGGATACTGGTCTCGCAGGAGTCTGCGGCGATCGAGTCGCGAAGTCCCGCCCTCCACACGACACGGATGAGTTGACGATATGGATCCCCTCGCAGTACTCCGCACCATCTGGCGTCTGAAGTGGTTCGCCATCCCGGCGATTGTCATCACGATCATCGCCGCGGTCGCCGTCTACCAGTACGGCCCCCGGGTGTACGAGTCGAGCGTCTCCTACGCGATCGTCAACCCGAAGACCCCGACCGAGGTCGAGATCCGGGAGGATCCGGCCCTCGGCGACCTCAATTCGGACAACCCGTACCTGCGATCCTCCGACCCCGATCTGATCGCCAACGTGCTCATCGCGCGCCTGAATGCCGCAGGCACGCAGGATCAGCTCAAGAAGCTCGGGCTCAGCACCGAGTTCCTCGCCTCCTCGGGCGCGGGCGGCTCAGGTCTGATCGTCTCCATCACTGCTTCGGGAGACACCCCGAAGCAGTCGCTCGCGACCACCAAAGAACTCGGTTCGCTGTTCGTGAAGAACCTGCGCGCCATCCAGACGGTGAGCGGCGCCGATGACCGCTACCTGTTCACCTCGCTCATCATCGACCGGCCAGACAGTGCCACGGAGAAGCTGTCGAGCCGTCTGCGCACCGTCATCGTGGTGGCCATCGCCGGAGTCATCCTGGTCTTCGGCTCCGTCTCGCTGGGGAGCTGGATCGAGACCGCCCGGAAGCGTAGGGCGACGGAGCGGCTCGCCGCTGCGGAGGACGAACTCGACGAGGAGCTGGACGGGGAGATCGACGAGGAGCTGGTCGAGAAAGAGAAGGAGACGCCCGTCACGGCAGCTCCGCGCCCGACACCTCGGAGACCCAGCGGCGTCCGCCGCTGACGGCCCCTAGGCCTTTCGAGCGGCAGACACCGCGTCGAGGATGATCTCGGCGACGCCGTGCTGCGCCGGACCCCAGCCACGACGAACCGATGCGGCGACAGCAGCCCGGTGCTCGAGCGAGTCCGGGGCCGTCACTGCCGCGCTCAGTGCGTCGGACAGGCCGCCAGGGGTAGGCAGAGCCCAGTAGGCGTTCTCGTTCGGCAGGTCGCTGCGCACGTCTGGCTCGTCGGTGACGATCGGATTCATCCCGGCGGCGAGCATCTCCTCGGCGACGAGGGAGACGTTGGTGAACGAGATCGCGAGCCCCGCCTTGGCCGAGTTGTACAGCTCGTTGAGCTCGGCCGGGGATAGCTTGCCGTGCTGGATCGTGGGGATGTCCCACTCGTCCGAGGCGTCGCCGTAGAGGTGGATCGGCTCGTCTGGATGGCGACGGTGGAAGTCCTCCAGCGCCAGCCGCCCGAGCAGGTACCCGCGGCGATCCGACCCGGGCTTCGTGTAGAACACCACGCCGGAGCGTTCCCGTGGCTGGTCGGCGAGGTGGTAGACCTCGGTGTCGCAACCGAACGGCACGGTGTCATGGGGGATTCCGCGCCGGTCGAGGTTGCGTGCGACCATGTCGCCGAGGGCGATGTTGCGGAAGCCGAACCGGTAGCTGTCTTCGGCCAGGGCCGACAGGGTGCCCTTCGGGTAGAACAGTGCCTCGTAGTCCTGGATGAAGTACAGCCGTGCCCCCGCCACCCGGCTGCGGGACGCCAGCACGTGTGCGGTGTCCCAGGAGCTCGCCACGTAGGCATCCGCGCCCTCGAGCGAGACGGTGGCCTGACGCACCTCGGCCTTCAGTTGCGGCCAGTTCTCGCGGATGACAGCCGTCTGCCGCGCCAGGTCGCCGCCGTGACGGTCGTAGAGGAAGAGGATGCAGCGGTGCCCGCGCTGCTCGATCGCCTCGACCATGCGGAACAGCGTGGTGTGACCGCCAGAGCCGCGACCGGGCGGGGTACAGACCCACCCGATGGTCAGTCGATCATCTCCCGCGCGAGGTCGTGGTTCGACCGGCTCTCCCAGCCGAGTGGAATCGGCGATATCGCCGGGCAGGAGCGGGAAGTCCAGTGCGGCGACATCGAGACGCGCCGAGAGTCGGCGGACGACCCGGCCGAGCACCTCGGTCGGCCCCTGCTGACGGCTTCGTCGCACCAACTCCGCGACCCGGCGCAGCTTGCTCATGTCGACTTCCATTCTGTTGTCACGATCGGGGCCTCACAGCCCGGTGCGCTGTCTGCGTGCCGTTCGACGCTGGGCACCGACGCGCGTACGCACCGCCCCGACGAACAGCGACGGTGAGCGCCGGGCGGCCTGCGGTCCGAGCCGCTGCACCGTGGCGAGCACCCGGCCCCGGGGCAGGGTCGCAAGGTCCGGATGCAGGCGGCGCGCGAACTCCAGGTAGGCGTCCGTCTCCGGGGTCGCGCCTCGCCCCGCGACATAGGCCTGGGTCGTGCGCGTAATCGCCTCATTAGCCAGCGCGGCCGAGGCGAGCCGCAGCAGGTCGGCGTCGTCGGCCGGGGAGCCCTGGCCGTCGGTGAACAGCAGTTCGAAGGCATCCGCTCGCTCGTTCAGGTCGCGCAGCACGTCGACCTGGGTGGCGGAGAGGCTGGCATCGTGCTCCCGGTGCCAGGCCTGGTCGGCGCCGTCTACGTGGCCGACGTCGGATGCCCGGGCCAACCGCATCCAGAGCTCGAAGTCGTGCGCGTGGTGCAGCGGTCGCATGCCGCCGACCGCGCGCAGCACGCTGGTGCGCATGAGCACCTCGGGCGAGGTGATGCAGTTGACCGCGAGTGCGCAGCGGAGGGTGAGCCAGTCGTGGCCGGCCCACACCGTGAAGCCGGTGGGGCGGATGCGTGCCTGCTGCGGCACATCGCCGTGGAAGTGCACGGGGTTGCCGTAGACGAGACCGACAGCGGGAAACAGCTCGGCGAGGGCGACGGAGCGCGCCAGCGAACCGGGGGTGAGCAGGTCGTCGGCGTCGAGTCGAACGAGATACCTGCCGGCCGCCGCTTCCACGCCGTCATTGAACGCGGCGACCGGACCTCCATTGACCTCGCGCAGGATCGGCCGGACGCGCGGGTCGGATGCCGCGAGCTCCGCAATCACCTGCTGCGAGTCATCCGACGACAGGTCGTCGACGACGATGACCTCGACGTCGACGTCGCTCTGCGTGAGCGCGCTGGTCACCGCATCGGGGAGAAAGCGGGCGTAGTTGTAGTTTGTGATGACCACGCTGACCGACGGACTGCCGGCCGGCGGACGCTCGGCCTCACTCCTCGGCACCGTCGCGAGCGCGCGAAGCCGCTGCTTCGGCACGCTGTGGCTACTCACGGGTGGTGGTTCAGCTCGCGGCGGCGAGGCCGTCGACCAGCGCCGCCACCACCCGCTGCTGCTGCTCGCGGGTGATGCCCGGGTAGATCGGCAGGGAGAGGATCTCCTCGGCCAGCTTCTCGGCCACCGGGAAGTCGCCGCGAGAGTAGCCGAGCGACGCGAACGCGGGCAGCAGGTGCACGGGCAGCGGGTAGTGGATTGCGGCGCTGATGCCAGCCTCGCCCAGGTGCGCGATCAGCCCATCGCGGCCCGGAGCCCGCACGACGTAGAGGTGAAAGACGTGCTCGTTGCCCTCGACGGTGCGCGGCGTGATGACCTGGTCGACATCGGCCAGCAGCTCGGTGTAATAGTCGGCGGCGTCACGACGCTGCTGGTTCCACTCGTCGAGCCGGGCCAGCTTGGCCGAGAGCACCACGCCCTGCAGCCCGTCGAGGCGCGAGTTGACCCCGACCACGATGTGCTCGTAGCGGCGGGTTCCGCCGTGGTTGCGCAGCTCGCGCACGCGCTCGGCGATCTCGGCGGATCCGGTCATGATGCCCCCGGCATCCCCGAATGCACCCAGGTTCTTGCCCGGGTAGAAGCTGGTGCCGGCGACGTCGCCGAGCGCTCCGGCACGCACGCCGAACCGCGAAGCACCCTGTGCCTGCGCGGCGTCTTCGACCACCAGGATGTCCGAACCGACGATTTCGCGCAGCTTCTCCATCGGGGCGGTCTGCCCGTACAGGTGAACGCCGACCACCGCGCGGGTGCGGGGCGTGATCGCCACTGCCAGTGTCGCCGGATCGATGAGGAAGTCCTCGTCGCAGTCGACCAGCACCACGTCCGCGCCCGCGCGAACCGCAGCCTCGGCGGTGGCGACGAAGGTGTTGGTGGGCATGATGATCTCGTCTCCGGCACCGATGCCCGCCGCGCGGAAGGCGAGCTCGAGAGCATCCGTACCGTTGCCCACACCGAGGGCGTAGTCGACGCCGCAGTATGCAGCGAACTCGGCCTCGAACTTCTCCACCTCGGGGCCGAGGATGAAGCTCCCCGCGGCCAGCACCCGGTCGAACCCGGCGTGGACCTCATCCGAGATCGCTGCGGTCTGGATGGACAGGTCTACGAGCGGGATCTGGTCGTTCTGGGTCATCAGGGGTGTCCATTCTCTCGGCGCGCATCCGCCGGGTCGGGGGTCGGCTCATCACGGGGAAGAGCGGCCGGCACCACGAGTGTAGGGCTCGGCTCGAACAGGGCGGGCGGGGTGTCGACGTGCACGTCGGTGTCTTCGAGGGCATCGATCAGCTGCGCGCTCGGCTCCGTCGCATAGAGCCCCCGGATCTCGACACGGAGCCGGGTGAACCAGCGGAACATCAGCGCGGCGTAGACCACCGTGCCCGCTACTCCGCCGACGAGCAGGGCGAGCCAGGGGCCGGGCAGTATGAGAGAGACGAAGTGGGCGACCGTGCCGGAGACCGCGGCGGCGACCAGCGGCCAGAGCAGTGCGACCAGCACGGGTGAGACCGGGACTCCGATGCGACGGTTGGCGACGATGAGGGTCATCGGCAGCACGATGACCGCGCCGACGACGACCTGCGCCAGGGCGACGCCGACGATTCCCAGCCAGAGCATGCCGCCGATCATCGCCGGGATGAGGAAGACGATCCAGACGATCTGGACCCAGAACAGGCTGCGTGTCTCGCCGCAGGCAACGAGCACGTCGCCGAGTAGCGCCATGATCACGCGCACGGAGCCGTAGGCCGCGAGCACCGCCAGCACCGGGGCGGTGCCCTGCCACTTGAGCCCGTAGACCGCCTCGACCAGCGGGTAGGCCAGGCCGACGCACATGGCGGTGACGTAGAAGAAGACCCCGGAGAGGGTGCGGAGGGCGTTGGTGAGGTAGCGCGACAGCAGGGCGATGTCGCCGCGCACCTTCGACATCAGCGGGAGGCCGACATTCACCAGCACGCTCGACGACAGCCCGAGCGGCCAGCTCGCGATGTTGTTGGCCAAGGTGTAGAAACCGAGCTGCACCGGTCCGCCGAGGCGACCGATCACGAGCGAATCGACGCTGCCGAGGGCGAAGCCGGTGAGATTCGCCCCGACCAGCGGCATCCCGAATTTGAGCAGGTGGCCGGCCTCGGTGCGATTGAAGCCCGGGCGGAATTTCGGCGCCACGATGATGAGGGTGATCACGGAGGCCAGTTGGCCGGCGACGCGAGACCAGGCGAGAGCGAGCGGGCCGAGGCCCATGAGCGCCAGCACGATGAGCAGGCCGTTGGAGACCACGAAGCTGATGCCGTCCGCCCGGAACCGCAGGTCTTGCCGGAAGTTGCGCGTGAGAACAGCCGCGGGAACCGCGCTCGGGCCGGCCAACAGAACGACGATCGACATGACGCGCACCGGATCGGTCGCATCCTCCGCCCCGAACCCGGCCGCCACGAGTGGCGCGACCGCCCACAGGATGACGGCGAGCGCGGTCGCGCTGAGCAACGAGAGGGTCACCGCGGTCGGTGCGACCTTCTCCAGGTTCTCGTTCTGGCGGATGAGCGCGGAGCCGACACCCAGCTCGCTGACGTTGACCACGATGGCGTAGACGGCGAGGGTTATCGCGAAGACGCCGAAGTCGTGCGGCGCCAGCAGTCGCGCGGCCACGATGCCGACCAGGAACTGACCGACTCGCATGCTGAGCGCGCCGGCACTGCTCCAGGCGACGGAGCGAAGCACCTGCCCCCCGGGAACCCTCACAGTCCTGTCCTCCGCCACTTGCGCCAGCGGAGCCGGTCATCGATGCCGCGAACGGAGGAGCGGAGCCGCGATGGGGAAGTCCTGCGCTTGGCCGCACGCCACTGCCGCGACCCGGTGACGGCCGGGTCGAGTGCTCGAGCGGTCTCCAGGTACTCGGCGATCGGCTCGACGTCTGCGCGACCCAGGTCTTGCGCACGACGTGCCAGACCCACCGCATCGTCGGCCATCGCGCGGCGGAAACGCCGCTGCAGTCCGGGGGCGTCGCGCAGACTGTCGCCACGCTCGGCGAAGAACAGGTCGATCGCCGCGACCCGGCCGCTCAGGTCGGAGAGGAATCCGGCGTGCACGGTGCGCTGCATGCTCTTGGCATGCACGCGGTACAGCCCCTGCACCGGGCCGTTCACCCGGCCGACGCCGCCGGCCGAGGCCAGGCGCAGCCACAGGTTCAGGTCGCTGGCCTCCGGCACCTCCTCGCGATGGCCGCCGACCTCCTCGAGGGCCGTGCGACGCATCACGACCTCGGGCTGCATGATCACGTTGTGGGCCCGATCCAGGATCGCACCGATCCACTCCTCGCCGTCCCAGACGCTCCAGTCGCGCACCTCGGTGGCGAGGCCCGCGGGCGGGTCGGTGACGAAGGTCTGCGGGTGACCGTAGACGAAGGCGAGCTGCGGCTGCGCGGCAAGCAGGGCGACCGCGCGGGCGAGGGCTCCCTCTGGCACGATGTCGTCGGCATCCATCTTCACCACGAAGTCTGCAGTCGCCGCGGCGAGCGCATCGTTGAAGGTCTGGATGTGGCCGCGATTCGTTTCGTGGCGGATCAGCGCCACACGATCACTCTCGGCCATCAGCCGCTCGGCTACCGCGACGCTGTCGTCGGTCGACGCATCGTCGACGATCGTCACGTCGACGTCGACGCCGGGCTGCGTCAGCACGGACTCGACGCAGGCGCGGAGGTACTCGCCGTAGTTGTAGCAGGGGATCACGACCGAGACCCGCGGGGTCGCGGTCTGGTCGGGCGCTGACGGCCGGAGCCGGGTTCCGGTCATGCCGCGACCGCCGAGGTGCGGCGCTTCTGGCGCGCGATCGACAGCCGGTGCTTGGCGAGCACGAGGGTCTCGGCGAACGCCCCGCTGACCCGCTGCGCAACGGAGGGGCGCTGGGCGACTGCGGCCGCGTAGAGCGGCAGCAGGGCGGCGACCGCCACCTCGAGACTGAATGACCGCTCGATGACGGATCGGCCGAAGTCACCCAGTTCGTCACGCTCGGCGGCAGAGAGGCCCAGTAGCGCGGAGAGTTCGCGCTCGCAGTTCGCGGTTCCGTCGGTGCCATCGCCGACACCGTAGAAGCCCTGCTCGAGAAAGAGCGGAAGGCTCTCGGGCGTGAGGGTCTTCCAGAATCCACCCTCGCCCTGCACCAGGAGTGGTTTGGCGAATGCCATGCTGCGCAGGGCGGACGCGCCCATGCCGATCGCGATGTCGGTTCCATCGTAGAAGGCTCGAGGATCAGAGCGTTCGCCCACCATCGTGACCACCTCGCGCCCGCGTTCCGCGTTGACCGATTCGGCCAGAGCGGCGACCTCCTCGCGAGAGGGGCCGTCGCCGACGACCAGGAAGCGGAGCGGATGCTCACGGTCGAGCGCGCCGACCGCACGGATGGCAGACAGGAGGCCCTCGAGCTTCAGCCGGGCGGCGAGCCGGCACACCACCACGATGAGCGTCTCGTCGTCGGCGACGCCCCACTCGCGCCGGAGGTCGCCGCCGGTGGCACCGGGCGCGTTGAGCGCGACGTCGACGGGTGGCTCGATCAGAGCGACCGAGGCCCGGTGGCTCTCCTCGAGTTGGATGCTCCGGGTGCCGACGATGAGCGGCACGGAAGCGGGAACCAGGTACGGAACATCCATGGAGTAGACGGTCGAGATGATGGGGATGCCGTACAGCCACCCTGCGCCGTACATGGCGTTGATCGTGGTGTCCCACTCGTAGCAGTGGATCAGATCGAAGCGCCGGCCGCGCACGACCGCGGCCAGCGCGGCGATGTAGCCGCGTGCTGGCGCATGCTGCCCAGCGGGAGCGATATGCAACGGGATACCGGCATCGCGGATCCGATCGGCGAGCACGCCGTCCGGGGCGAAGACCTCCACCTCGTACCCGTCCTGTGCGGCGACGAGCTCTGCGAGTTCGATCGCGTTGATCTGGCTCCCGCCGAGCTCGAGGGTGTGGATCGCGATGAGGATCTTCATGACGCGACCGCCTTCCGCAGTTCTGCCGCGGGGGTGCCCGCCCACACCGCTCCCGCCGGCAGATCGGAGAGCAGCACCGCTCCCATGCCGAGGGTCGCGTTCGCGCCGACGGTCAGGCCCTGGCGAACCGACGCGTTCATTCCCACATACGCGGCGGTGCCGATACGAACCGTGCCGCCGAGCGACACGCCCGCGGCGATCGTCGCGAAGTCCTCGAGAACGTCGTCATGGGTCAGCGTCACGTTCGGCATGATCACCACGTGCCGACCCACCGTCACATCCGCCGTGAGCACGACCCCGGTGAGCAGGATGCTGCCGCTCCCGATCGCGCAGCTCCGCGGTACCCGCACCGAGGCATCCACAGCGGTCGCGAATCGGCCCTCGGCGACGCCCAGGTCTGCGAGGCGCGCGGCGATCGAGCGACGACCCGAGCCGGGCCCCGCGCAGATCAGCAGCGACTCGTCGGCCTCGGCCGCGAGATCGATGCCGCCGCGGACCTCGACACCGCCGACCGAGGTGCCGTGAAGCGCGGCGTTGTCGTCCAGGATTCCCACCACACGGTGTCCGGGCAGGTCGGCGGAGATGACCTCGCGCGCGAGTCCACTCGCCGCCACCAGCAGAACGTCGATCATTACGCGGTCGAACTCACCATCGCGGCGGCCTTCAGGGCACCGATCACGCGGGTCTGCTCCTCGTCGGTCATCTGGTGGAAGACGGGAAGGATGAGGGTGTTGTCGGTGAGCCGTTCTGTCACGGTCAGGTCGGCATCCCCCGTGTCGGTGCCGGCGTAGGCCGGCTGACGGTGCGCCGCCATGATGCCGCGGCGCGCGGAGATATCGGCGAGGGCGAGGGACTCGAGCACCTGCTCACGGGTGGCACCGAACTCGGGCTCGATCTCGACCCAGTAGGACTGGAAGTTGCTCTCGCCGTAGGACGGGTCGGCGATCGGGCGAAGGCCCGGAACATCGGCGAGTTCGGCGGAGTAGCGCGCGGCGATCTCGCGGCGACGGGCCACGATCTCGGCGAGCCGACCGAGCTGCACGATGCCCACGGCGGCCTGCATGTCGGTCATGCGGTAGTTGTACCCGACCTCGAGGTACTGCTCCGGCGGGGCGAGCACGCTGGCGGCACGGTCTTTGGCGGAGACGCTCATGGAGTGCTCGCGCAGTTGGCGGGCTCGCACGGCCCACTCCTCGTTGTTGGTGGTGAGCATGCCGCCCTCGCCAGTGGTGAGCAGCTTGCGGGGGTGGAACGACCAGGCGGCGATGTCGGCGCCGGCACCGACCGGGCGGCCCTTGTAGCGGGAACCGGCACCGCAGGCGGCGTCTTCGATCACGACGATGCCACGCGGGTCGCACAGCTCGCGAATCGAGTCGATGTCGACGGGCACTCCACCCTGGTCGACGATGATCACCGCGGTGGTCTTGTCGGTGAGGGCGAGCGCGAGGGTCTCGGCGGTGACGTTGCCGGTCAGCGGGTCGACATCCGCGAACACGGGGCGGGCACCGACGTAGGTCGGGGCGTTCGCGGTGGCGATGAACGAGAACGACGGCACGACGACGTCGTCACCCCGCTGCACACCGGCGACCACGAGGGCCAGGTGCAGAGCCGTGGTGCAGTTGGATGCGGCGACCGCATGCTCGGCCTGCATCGCCTCGGCGAAGGCGGCCTCGAAGGCGGCGACCCGTGGGCCCTGCGCGACCCAGCCGGAGGCGATGACCTCGGCCACGGCATCCGCTTCCTCGGTGCCGAGCCACGGCTTCATGACATTGATGCGGCTCATGCGGACACCGGCGTGCGCCCGGCAGCGATCTCTTCGCGCTGCGGGCGCCACCACTCGACCAACTCGCGCAGACCCTCCTCGAGCCCGACGCTGGATTCGAACCCGAGGTCAGCCCGGGCCGCAGAGGTGTCGGCGAGACGGCGGACGACTCCGTTGACCGCGCGGTCGGGACCGTGCTCGACCGAGAGGTCGGAATCCATCGCGCGCAGGAGCGCCTGAGCGAGACCCAGCAGGCTGGTCTCCTCGCCGGCGGCGACGTTGTATACGCCCTCGGTGATGTCGCTCTGGGCGGCGAGGATGTTCGCGCGGGCGATGTCGGTCGTGTAGACGAAGTCCATGGTCTGGGCGCCATCCCCGAAGATCAGCGGCGGCTGTCCGTCGGCGATCCGCTCCATCCAGCGCACGAGCACCTCGGTGTACAGGCCGTGCACGTCCATGCGCGGACCGTAGACGTTGAAGTAGCGCAGCGCCACGTAGTCGAGCCCGTTCATCGCGCGGAAGCTGCGTAGCATCCCCTCACCGAACGACTTGGCGGCACCGTAGAAGGTGTCGTTGTTGTGGTGGTGGTGGCGCTCCGTGGTCGGGAACTCCTCGGCCATGCCGTAGACGGACGCGCTGGATGCAGACACCACCTTGGAGACCTTGCTCTCGACGGCGGCCTCGAAGACGTTGAACGACCCGTCGACCAGCACCTCGAGCGCGAGACGCGGCTCCTCAGCGCACTGGGTGATGCGGATGGCGGCCTGGTGGAAGACCAGATCCTTGCCGCGGACGACATCGTGCACCAGGTCTCGGTCGCGGATGTCGCCGTCGATAACGGTGACCTTGCCGGACGGCATGGCGGTCTCGAGGTTGGCCATGCGACCACGCACGAAGTTGTCGAGCACGTCGACGTGGGCGGCACCCGCGTCGAGCAGTTGGTCGACGATGGTGGATCCGATCGTGCCGGCACCGCCGGTCACGAGCACGTTGGCGCCCTTGATCTCGGTCATCTTGTTACCTCTTCCCGAGCCGCGCTGGACTCCACGTTCATGCTGTTACCGACTTCTGCCAGGCTCTTGCTCGCCGCCTCGAGAACCGACAGCACGCGCAACCCTGCGCGCCCGTCGGTGCGGGCCGGACGGGAGCCACGGATGCTCGCGGCGAACTCCTCGGCCATGGCCGCGAGTGCCTCGTGCTCCGGCAACGCCGGCGACCAGGTGTCACCGAGACGGTACGAGATCGTCGATGCGCGACGATCTGCCTCGTCGACGGACTGCTGCGCCAGGTCGACGCCGCGATCGTAGATGCTGAGGCGCTGCTGCGGATTGAGGTCATCCCAGACCAGGGTGCGCTTGGTGCCGCCGATGATCATGCTGCGGATCTTGGTGGGGCTGAGCCAGTTGACGTGCACGTGCGCCATCGCGCCGCCCTCGAGCGGGAAGGTGAGGTACCCGACACAGGCCTTGCCCGCGCCGAGCGGGTCGGCGCCGTGGGCGGAGACGGTCGGCGGGGTGAGGCCACCCGGCAGCACGAAGTCGATGATGGAGAGGTCGTGGGGCGCGAGATCCCACAGCACGTCGACATCCGGCTGGATGAGTCCCAGGTTGATGCGCACGGAGTCGATGAACAGGATGTCGCCGAGGTAGCCCTCCGCAATCAGCTCGCGGATCTTGAGCACCGCGGGCGTATAGCAGTAGGTGTGGTCGGCCATGAGGGTGAGCCCGCGGGCTGCCGCTTCCTCGACCATCTCGAGAGCGCGCTCACGGGTATCGGCCAGCGGCTTCTCGACCACGACGTGCTTGCCGGCGCGCAGTGCCGCCATGACCACGGGGTGGTGGGTGCGAGCGGGCGTGGCGACGGCGATCGCGTCGATGTCGTCGCGGGCGAGCAGCGTGTCGAGGTCGGTCTCGACATCGATGCGACCCACCCGGTCGGCGAGCTTCTGCGCGCGATCCCGGTCGAGATCGCAGATCGCGACCAACTCCCAGTCCGGGCTGGTGCTGAAATTGCGGGCGAGGTTGGGACCCCAATAGCCCGCGCCTACTACCGCGATCCGCAGTCGTTCATCCATGGTTTTACCCCCAGTACATTCCAGGCCATAAAGACACCGAACACCAGCCCCCATAAGACGGGTGCCGATCAGTTCGGAGTTATGACGATGCTGTGAAATTCACGTCGACCCAGTAGTTGTGGGCGACGGAGTTGTTCGGTGCTGTCTTGCCGTAGACGTATGCGCCCCCGGTGGCGACAGTGCTCAGCGCGCCATTCGTCACGGCGGCGGACAGTCCGTTGATGTTGACGGCATAGCGTCCCTGCGGGGCGTAGTACGACGCCCGGTAGACGGTGCCGGGCACGATCGACACCGGCGTCGTGAACGTCACCGTCTGCCAACCGGTGGAGGTCTCGTTCACTGCGGTTGCCGTGGCCAGCTGCTGTCCGGCGGCATTCCAGAGGTACACCTGGTGCGTGCCCGCATTTCCTGTGCCCTTATAGAACCGGATTGCGGAGATCTTGCCCGCCACCGAGGTGGTGAAACGCACCCCGACCTGCACGGCATCGGGGTCGGCCCACGCCGCGTTGGTCGGCACGGCATCGGCCGCGAAGATCGACGCACCGGTCGGGGTCGGGGTCGGGGTCGGGGTCGGCGTCGGAGTCGGAGTCGGGGTCGGGGTCG
>Ga0247732_10000408_pt1 | contig 21303 bp, 18 predicted proteins | sample UWRJL163409C2_FD_180940 | JGI IMG/M metagenome (GOLD analysis project Ga0247732, IMG submission 180940) | Plant litter microbial communities from Arlington Agricultural Research Station in Wisconsin, United States - UWRJ-L163-409C-2 | ecosystem: Environmental > Terrestrial > Plant litter >...
CGACCACCGGAACCGGGCACCCGAGCCAACGGCACGCCGGCAGTTGCAAACCCGCCCGCACCGCAGCCCAGAAAGGTTGCCCCGCAACAGATGACGGGCGCCCAGGCCGTCATCCGCTCGCTCGAAGAACTCGACGTCGACGTCATCTTCGGCATCCCCGGCGGCGCCGTGCTGCCGGTCTACGACCCGCTGTTCGACTCGGTGAAGCTCCGGCACGTGCTGGTCCGTCACGAGCAGGGTGCCGGACACGCCGCCAGCGGATACGCCCACGCCACCGGCAAGGTCGGCGTGATGATGGCCACCTCGGGTCCCGGCGCGACCAACCTCGTCACCCCACTGGCCGACGCGCAGATGGACTCCATCCCCGTCGTCGCGATCACCGGCCAGGTCGGCCGCGCCCTCATCGGCACCGACGCCTTCCAGGAAGCCGACATCTCGGGCATCACGATGCCGATCACCAAGCACAACTTCCTGGTCCGCAACGGCGACGAGATCGCCCAGCAGATCGCCGAGGCGTTCCACATTGCGCGGTCGGGCCGTCCCGGCGCTGTCCTGGTGGACATCCCCAAGGACGTCCTGCAGGCGCAGTGCACGTTCAGCTGGCCGCCGAAGATCGACCTGCCCGGCTACAAGCCGAACACCAGGCCGCACAGCAGGCAGGTGCGCGAGGCCGCCAAGCTGATCGCGGCCGCCAGCAAGCCGGTGCTGTACGTCGGCGGCGGCGTGATCCGCGGAGAGGCCTCTGCCGAACTGCTGGAGCTCGCCAACCTGACCGGCATCCCCGTGGTCACCACGCTGATGGCGCGCGGCGCGTTCCCCGACAGCCACCCGCAGAATCTCGGCATGCCGGGCATGCACGGCACCGTCGCCGCCGTCGGCGCCCTGCAGAAGAGCGACCTGCTGATCGCCCTGGGCACGCGGTTCGACGACCGCGTGACCGGCAAACTGGACTCGTTCGCCCCCGACGCGAAGGTGATCCACGCCGACATCGACCCGGCGGAGATCGGCAAGAACCGCAACGCCGACGTGCCGATCGTGGGCGACGTGAAGAACGTCATCACCGATCTGCTCGACGCGCTGCGCCGCGACGCGACCTCCTCCGACACGCTCGACATCGACGCGTGGTGGGAGTACCTCCACGGCGTCCAGGCCTCGTTTCCGCTGAGCTACGGACCCCAGAGTGACGGCAGCCTGAGCCCCGAGTTCGTCATCGAGTCGCTGGGCCGGATCGCCGGTCCGGACGCGGTGTACGTCGCCGGCGTTGGGCAGCACCAGATGTGGGCCGCACAGTTCATCAAGTACGAAAAGCCGAAGACGTGGTTGAACTCCGGTGGACTCGGCACGATGGGGTACGCCGTGCCCGCCGCAATGGGCGCGAAGTTCGGCCGCCCCGAGGCCGAGGTGTGGGCCATCGACGGCGACGGCTGCTTCCAGATGACGAACCAGGAACTGGCCACCTGCGCCGTCGAGGGCGCGCCCATCAAGGTCGCCGTCATCAACAACGGCAACCTCGGCATGGTGCGCCAGTGGCAGACGCTGTTCTACGAGGGCCGTTACTCGCAGACGGGTCTGTCGACGCACGATCGCCGAATCCCCGACTTCCTCAAGCTGGCCGAGGCGCTCGGCTGCGTCGGATTGCGTTGTGAGCGAGCCGAAGACGTCGAGGACGTCATCAACCAGGCCCGGGCGATCAACGACCGTCCCGTGGTGATCGACTTCATCGTCGGCGCCGACGCCCAGGTGTGGCCGATGGTGGCCGCAGGCATGAGCAACGATCAGATCGAAGCGGCCAGGGGAATCCGACCGTTGTTCGACGATCAGGGCAACGAAGGACACGCCTAATGAGCATCACGACCCACACTCTCTCGGTGCTCGTCGAGGACAAGCCGGGCGTGCTCGCACGCGTGGCGTCGTTGTTCTCGCGGCGCGGCTTCAACATCCAGTCGCTGGCCGTTGGTGCCACCGAACAGAAGAACCTGTCCCGGATGACGATCGTCGTCTCGGTGGAGGACTTCCCGCTCGAGCAGATCACCAAGCAGCTCAACAAGCTGATCAACGTGATCAAGATCGTCGAGCAGGACGAGGACAACTCGGTCTCTCGGGAGCTGGCCTTGATCAAGGTCCGCGCCGATCCGGCGACCCGCGGGCAGATCATCGAAGCGGTGAACCTGTTCCGGGCCAAGGTCGTCGACGTGTCGGCCGAGTCGCTGGTGGTCGAGGCCACCGGAACGCCTGGCAAGCTGGAGGCGCTGTTGGCGCTTCTCGAGCCCTACGGCATACGAGAGATCGCACAGTCCGGCATGGTGACGCTCGCCCGCGGACCGCGCGGCATCTCGGGCGTCAAGTAGTCAACCGTTCGCAACGAAGTACAGACCAGGAAGAGCAAGGTGGCATTACACAATGGCAGTTGAGATGTTCTACGACGACGACGCAGACCTGTCGATCATCCAGGGACGCAAGGTCGCCGTCATCGGCTACGGCAGCCAGGGGCATGCGCATTCGCTGTCGCTGCGTGACTCCGGCGTCGAGGTGAAGGTCGGCCTCAAGGAGGGCTCCAAGTCCCGCGACAAGGTGACCGAACAGGGCCTCGAGGTCGACACGCCCGCCGAGGTCGCCAAGTGGGCCGACGTGATCATGCTGCTGGCGCCCGACACCGCGCAGGCAGAGATCTTCAAGAACGACATCGAGCCGAACCTGGTGGCGGGCAACGCCCTGTTCTTCGGACACGGTCTGAACATCCACTTCGACTTGATCGAGCCGTCCGACGACATCACCGTCGGCATGGTCGCGCCGAAGGGCCCGGGCCACCTGGTCCGCCGTCAGTTCGTCGACGGCAAGGGCGTGCCCTGTCTGATCGCCGTCGACCAGGACCCCACCGGCGAGGGCCAGGCGCTCGCGCTGTCCTACGCCGCTGCCATCGGCGGTGCCCGGGCCGGCGTCATCAAGACGACGTTCAAGGAAGAGACCGAGACCGACCTCTTCGGTGAGCAGGCCGTATTGTGCGGCGGCACCGAGGAATTGGTGAAGGTTGGCTTCGAGGTCATGGTCGAGGCGGGCTACGCCCCCGAGATGGCCTACTTCGAGGTGCTGCACGAGCTCAAGCTGATCGTCGACCTGATGTACGAGGGCGGGATCGCCCGGATGAACTACTCGGTGTCCGACACCGCGGAGTTTGGCGGCTACGTGTCCGGTCCCCGTGTCATCGACGCCGACACCAAGGAGCGGATGCGCGGCATCCTCAAGGACATCCAGGACGGCACGTTCGTCAAGGCGCTCGTCGCCAACGTCGAAGGTGGTAACAAGCGGCTCGAGAAGCTCCGTGCGGAGAACGCCGAGCACCCGATCGAGGTCACCGGCAAGAAGCTGCGCGACCTGATGAGCTGGGTCGACCGCCCCATCACCGAAACCGCGTAACGCGGTCGATTTCGGCGCGTAAACGTTCGCACAGCGATCGTTTACGCGCCGAAGTCATGTCTGGGCCAGGAGCCGGTCGGTCAATTCGACCGGATGCGACAGCATCGCCATGTGGCCGCCCGGGGTGATCTCGGGTTTGAGGCCCAACCGGTCGGCGACCACGCTGCGCATGAAGTCCTCCGGGAAGAATCTGTCGTCGGCGAACAGCACGAACCGTGTAGCGATCCGGGGAAGCTCCGACGCCGGCCACGGTGCGACCGTCGGCGTATCCGACTGGCCGCGCGGCACCTCCTCGGCGACGACCGCGGGGTCGACGCCGTTGTAGTACAGCTCGTTGTCGTCGTCCGGGTCGTACCCGCCGGCCAGGGCCGCCGCGCGTTGGGCGGCACGGCAATTGGTGGCGCCCCACCAGTCGGCAGGCCGCTCGTCCGGCCGGGGAATCATGGCGGAAACGTAGATCAGCGCCGACGCCCCCACCCGGGTGCACGCGAGGGTCCCGGTGAAGCCCCCGAAGGAATGCGCGACGACGACCGGCGGCTCACCGTCGTCGCGATGCTGCGCCACCACGGCGTCGGCGTACGCGTCGAGGTCGGCCGAATCGTCCTCGCACGGAAGGTCGACGGCGATCCCGCGGTGCCCGCGACGGTCCAGCTCGTCGACCACGAAGCGCCAGCACGACGGATCGCACGCGCCGCCGGGCACCAGAAGGAAGGTCGTCACGGGGCCAGGCTGGGGAGCGTGGTGAGTCCGAACTCGCGGCGTAGCACGGTGCGCGCCGCGTAGTAGCCGGCCATGCCGTGCACGCCGGTGCCCGGCGGCGTGGCCGACGAGCAGAGGTATGCCTTCGGGATCGGCGTGGTCCACGGGTCGAGCCGGAGCGTAGGGCCGATCATGGCGCCGAACAGCGTCGCGCCGCCGACGATGATGTCACCGCCGACGTAATTGGCGTTGTGGGCCGACATTTGGGCGGCTGGCACACAGCGTGCCGCCACCACCAGGTCCCGGAAACCGGGCGCGGCCCGCTCGAACAGGGCGGTAATCGTCTCGACCAGATCGACCGTCGACCCCGACGGAACGTGCGCGTACGTCCACAGGGGCCGCCGTCCCTGCGCGTCGACGCGGGACGGATCCGACACGTGTGGCAGGGACGCCAGCGTCATCGGCCACGCGGCATGGCGACCCGCGTTGACCTCGCGTTCGGCCAACGCCATCTGAGCCCGGCTCCCGCCCATGTGCACCGTCGAGGCTCGCCCGACGCGCTCGTCGAGCCACGGAATCTCGCCGGAGAGGACGAAGTCGACCTTGCACACCCCGGGTCCGAACTTGTAGCGGCGCAACGCCTTTGCGTACCGGGACGGAACGGCGTCACCGTAGACGTCCAGCAGAGCCGTCGGCGCGGTGTCGTAGAGCACCACACCCGCCGGGGGAGTGGTCACCGGCTCGCCGACCACCAACTCCCCGCCGTGCGCGCGCAGGTCGGCAATGAGAGCGTCGGCGATTGTCTGGGTGCCGCCGACCGGCACTGGCCACCCCGCCGTATGTGCCACCGTTCCGAGCATCAACCCGGCCCCGCTGTTGACCGGGGACGGCATCGTCGAAATGGCATGCGCGCCAACCCCGGTGAACAACGCCCTGGCGTCCTCACCGCGGAGCACCCCCCACGCCGGGCTGCCCTGAGCCAGCACCCTCAGCCCCGTGCGCACCGTCGTCACCAGGTCCGGCGGCAGCGAGCGCTTGTCGCCGAGGAAGAAGCCGAGCACACCGTCGGCGTGTTCGACCAACGGGCCGAACAGCCGCCGCCACGAGTTGCCATCGTCGAGCTCGGCGCACGTCCGGTCCAACGAGCGGTAGGCCACCGCCGCGGGCCTGCCCGGCAGCGGATTGGCGTAGGAGATCTCAGGGGCGGTCAGCTGCACCCCGCGTGCGGCGAGGTCGAACTCGGCGAAGAACGGTGACGCCACCCCCAGCGGGTGCACGGCCGAACAGACGTCGTGGCTGACGCCGGGATATTCGGGATCGGGCATCGTCCGCGCTCCGCCGCCAGCGGTGGGCTGCGCCTCGACCACGCGGACGCGCAGGCCGGCCCTTGCGCAGATGACCGCCGCACTCAGCCCGTTGGGTCCACTACCGACGACCGTGACGTCCATCGTGCAATTACAGCCCACTACTCTGTTCGCGTGAGCCTGCCCGTTGTTTTGATTGCCGACAAACTAGCCGAATCGACAGTTGCCGCCCTGGGAGACCAGGTCGAGGTGCGCTGGGTCGACGGCCCCGACCGCGAAAAGCTGCTTGCCGCGGTCCCAGAAGCCGACGCCCTGCTGGTGCGCTCGGCGACGACGGTGGACGCCGAGGTCATCGCCGCCGCCCCCAAGTTGAAGATCGTCGCCCGCGCCGGCGTAGGACTCGACAACGTCGACGTCGACGCCGCGACCGCACGTGGCGTGCTGGTCGTCAACGCACCGACGTCGAACATCCACAGCGCCGCCGAGCATGCGATCGCCCTGATGCTGGCCGCGGCCCGGCAGATTCCCGCCGCCGACGCGACGCTGCGCGAGCACACCTGGAAGCGGTCCAAGTTCTCCGGTGTGGAGATCTTCGGCAAGACGGTCGGCGTGGTCGGGCTCGGCCGCATCGGACAGCTCGTCGCGCAGCGGCTGGCGGCGTTCGGCGCTCACATCACCGCGTACGACCCCTACGTCTCGCAGGCCCGCGCCGCGCAGCTCGGCATCGAGCTGCTGACGCTCGACGAGCTACTCGGACGCGCCGACTTCATCTCGGTGCACCTGCCCAAGACCAAGGAGACCGCCGGCCTGATCGGCACCGACGCGCTGGCGAAGACCAAGCCGGGCGTCATCATCGTCAACGCCGCCCGCGGCGGACTGATCGACGAGCACGCCCTTGCCGACGCGATCAAGAGCGGTCACGTCCGCGGCGCCGGACTCGACGTCTTCTCCACCGAACCGTGCACCGACAGCCCGCTGTTCGAGCTGCCCGAGGTCGTCGTCACCCCGCACCTCGGAGCGTCGACCGCCGAAGCGCAGGACCGTGCGGGCACCGACGTCGCGGCCAGCGTGCGGCTTGCGCTGGCTGGCGAGTTCGTTCCCGACGCCGTCAACGTCGGTGGCGGCGTGGTCGGCGAGGAAGTCGCCCCGTGGCTGGACCTGGTGCGCAAGCTGGGGCTGCTGGTGGGCGCGCTGTCCGCCGAGCTGCCAACCAACCTGTCCGTTCAGGTCCGCGGCGAGCTGGCGTCCGAAGAGGTCGGCGTCCTGAAGCTCTCGGCGTTGCGCGGGCTGTTCTCCGCCGTCATCGAAGACCAGGTGACGTTCGTGAACGCGCCGTCGCTGGCCGCCGAGCGCGGTGTCGAGGCCGCCATCACCACGGCCCCGGAAAGTCCCAACCACCGCAGCGTCGTCGACGTGCGTGCGGTGGCCGCCGACGGGTCGATCGTCAACGTGGCAGGCACCCTGTCGGGCCCACAGCAGGTGGAGAAGATCGTCCAGATCAACGAGCGAAACCTCGACCTGCGCGCCGAGGGCGTGAACCTCATCGTCAACTACAGCGACGTGCCTGGGGCGCTCGGCACCATTGGCACGAGGTTGGGCGGTGCCGGGGTCAACATCCTTGCCGCGCAACTCAGTCAGGACGCCGACGGTGACGGCGCGACGATCATGCTGCGGTTGGACCGCCAGGTGCCCGGCGACGTGCTCGCCGCACTCGGCGCCGACGTCAGCGCCACGACGATGGAATTGGTGGACCTGTCATGAAATTGGCCGTCATCGCCGGCGACGGCATCGGACCCGAGGTCGTCGACGAAGCGCTCAAGGTGCTCGACGTCGTCACCCCCGGGGTGGACAAGACCACCTACGACGTCGGCGCCCGCCGCTACCACGCCACGGGCGAGGTCATGCCCGACGGCCTGGTCGACGAACTGCGCACCCACGACGCAATCCTGTTGGGCGCCATCGGCGATCCCTCGGTGCCCAGCGGCGTGCTCGAGCGCGGGCTGCTGCTGCGGATGCGGTTCGAGCTCGACCACCACGTCAACCTGCGCCCGTCGAAGCTGCACGCCGGGGTCACCAGCCCGCTGGGTGAGGTGGACGTCGACTTCCTGGTGGTCCGCGAGGGAACCGAAGGCCCGTACACCGGCAACGGTGGTGCGATCCGTGTCGGCACGCCGCACGAGGTGGCCACCGAAGTCAGCCTGAACACCGCGTTCGGCGTCGAGCGCGTGGTGCGCGACGCGTTCGCGCGGGCGTCCAAGCGGCGCAAGCACCTGACCCTGGTTCACAAGACCAACGTGCTGGCGTTCGCCGGCAAGCTGTGGTCGCGCATCGTCGACGAGGTGGGTCGGGAGTTCCCCGACGTCGAGGTCGCCTACCAGCACGTCGACGCCGCAACGATCCACATGGTCACCGACCCGGGGCGCTTCGACGTGATCGTCACCGACAACCTGTTCGGCGACATCATCACCGACCTCGCGGCAGCGGTGTCCGGTGGCATCGGGCTGGCCGCCAGCGGCAACATCGACGCGACGGGGACCAACCCGTCGATGTTCGAGCCGGTGCACGGCAGCGCGCCGGACATCGCGGGCAAGGGCATCGCCGATCCCACCGCCGCGGTCATGTCGGTCGCCCTGCTGCTGGCGCATCTGGGCGAGGACGCCGCGGCAGCGCGGGTCGACGCCGCGGTGGCCAAGCACCTCGCCACGCTCGACGGCGCGAAGCTGTCCACCTCCGAGACCGGCGACCGCATCGTCGGGCTGCTCTGACCTAGTGGCCAGATACTCAGGCTGATCCAAAGGGTGGCTGTGGGCTGTCCCTGCTCCTAACGTCGACGTGTCCGACGCGAGGAGTATCGATTGACCACGGAAACCGTTCGCACATACAGCGATTCGGCGCTTCACCCGCTCGACGACCCGATCCGGTCGTCGTTGCGGGGTGCGCACGCACGGTTCGCGGTCTGGTCCGGACGCATCGCCAGGTACGACCACGAGGTAGCGGGCTTCATCGGCCATCCGCCCCACCTCGACGAGGGGGACTGGGCCGATCTGGCGGCGTTGACCGGGCCGTCGGCCGAGGCTTCGCTGCGCGGTGCGCACGTGCCGCCCGCCGGCTGGGAGGTGCTCGACCACATTGGGTCGGTGCAACTCGACGGCTCGAACTTCGGCGTGGCTCCCGACCCGGACGTCGTCGTCCTCGGGTCCGACGACGTGCCGCAGATGTTGGACCTGGTCGCACGCACCGAACCCGGTCCGTTCAGGGTGCGGACGATCGAGATGGGGACCTATCTCGGATTCGTCGACGAGGGCCGACTGGTCGCACTGGCCGGTGAACGCATGCACCCCCACGGGTGGACCGAGATCAGCGCCGTATGCACCGACCCGCGATACCGCAAGCGTGGTCTGAGCACTCGATTGGTCCGGGCCGTCGGACAGGGAATCCGCGCCCGAGGGGAGATTCCGTTTCTGCACGCGAGGGCCGACAACCACACGGCCATCCGGCTTTACGAGTCGTTGGGCTTCACGCTTCGGCAACGCTCGGTGCTGACCGTGGTCCGAACCCCCGGGGACGGTGGGCAGTGACCGCCGTGGTTCCGAAGGCGTCCTCGCCGCGGTCTGGGGCGGTGGGGGACGACGGCACGATCGCCGCCGACGCCCTGACCGTGGCGCGCACCTGGCATCCCTGGCGCTGGGTGATCGGCGCCGCGACGCTCGTGCTCGTGGCCCAGTTCGTCCACGGTCTGGCCACCAATGCGGGGTGGGACTGGGGCACGTTCGCCCAGTACTTCACGGCCAAGTCGGTGATGGCCGCGCTGTGGCTGACGATTCAGCTGACGTTCTGGGGCACGCTGATCGGCTTCGCGCTCGGTATCGCGCTTGCGGCTGCCCGGTTGTCGCACAATCCGATGCTGCAAGTGATTTCGTGGTTCTACGTGTGGGCGTTTCGCTCCATTCCGCTGATCGTGCAACTGCTCTTCTGGTTCAACATCGCCTACCTGTACCCGAGCCTGAGCGTCGGCGTCCCGTTCGGACCCGCCTTCTTCACCGTCGACGTCAACGGCGTCATCAGCGGTTCCACGGCGGCGATCATCGGCCTGGCCTTGCACCAAGCCGCGTATTCGGCTGAGATCGTCCGCGCCGGAATCATCTCCGTCGACCAGGGTCAGCTCGAGGCCGCCGCCGCGCTCGGCATCCCCAAGCGCCGAGAGTTCTTCAAGATCGTTCTTCCGCAGGCCATGCGGGGCATTCTGCCCAACGCGGCCAACGAGGTCATTTCGTTGTTCAAGGGGACGTCGATCGTGTCGGTCATGGCGATCGCGGAACTCTTCTATCAGGTGCAGGTGATCTACGGCCGCAGCGGCCGAGTCGTGCCACTGCTCATGGTGGCCACCGTCTGGTACATCGTCCTGACGTCACTGCTGTCGATCGTGCAGTTCTACGTCGAGCGCCACTACGCCAGGGGCGCACTGCGGACGATTCCGCTCACCCCGGTCCAGAAACTGCGCAAGAGGCTTGCCACCCTTCCACTTTCGCCGCGCGGAGCCACCCGATGACCGGCTTTGCGGTCGAGGCTCGGGGCGTGCGGAAGTCCTACGGGACGCTCGAGGTCCTCAAGGGCGTCGACCTGACCGTCCGTCCCGGTGAGGTCACCGCGATCCTGGGGCCGTCGGGTTCGGGGAAGTCGACGCTGCTGCGCGTACTCAACCACCTCGAGAAGGTCGACGCGGGTCTGGTACGGGTCGACGGCGAACTGGTGGGCTACCGAATCAAGGGCCGCAAGCTGCACGAGCTCGCGCCGCGCGAAATTCTGCGCCAACGCAGTCAGATCGGCTTCGTGTTCCAGAACTTCAACCTGTTTCCGCACCTGACCGTGCTTGAAAACGTGATGGAGGCGCCCGTTTCGGCTCAGCGGCGGCGCCGCGACGAGGTCGAGGGGGAGGCCCTCGAGTTGCTCGAGCGCGTCGGCGTTGGGGACAAGGCCCATGACTATCCGCGGCGGCTGTCGGGCGGCCAGCAGCAGCGGGTGGCGATAGCCCGCGCACTCGCGTTGCGCCCCAAGGTCATCCTCTTCGACGAGCCCACCTCCGCACTCGATCCCGAGTTGGTCGGGGAGGTACTCGAAGTCATCCGCCAACTGGCCAGCGACGGCGCCACGCTCGTCATCGTCACCCACGAGGTCGGCTTCGCACGGGAGGTCGCCGACACCGTCGTGTTCATGGACGGCGGCGTCGTCGTCGAGCAGGGCCCACCCGCGGCGGTCTTCGACCGTCCCGCCAACGCCAGGACCCGAGAGTTCCTGTCCCACGTCCTCTGATTCTCCAGATCGGTCAATCCAGAAAGCAGAACTTTGAGCACATTTCGCGCTGCCACCGCCCTCGCTGCCGCGTTGACGGCGGTCACCCTGCTGGCCACCTCGTGCAGCGAGCCGACCGTCGGTGACACCGTGACCGCGGACAACGGTCAGACCTTCGACCTCACCCCGGAGCAGAAGGGACGTGTCCAGACCGACAAGGTGGACTCGATCGCGGCGCTGGTTCCCACGCCGATCCGCGACCGCGGCGTCCTGCGCGTCACCGCCAACGTCGGGTCGACGCCGCCGCTGGACTTCTACGCCAGTGACAACGCCACCATCGTCGGCAGCGAGGTGGACGTGGCCCACCTGGTGGGGGACGTCCTCGGGTTGAAGGTGGAGAACTCCAACGCCGACTGGGCGCAGAACTTCGTACGGATCGACTCGGGGGAGGCCGACGCATTCATCTCCAACGTGACGGTGACCGAGGAGCGCAAGGAGAAGTACGACTTCGCGACCTACCGGTTGGACAACCTCGCACTGGAGGCGCCCGCGGATTCGACGTGGGTGTACCACGACCGAAAGGACATCGCGGGCAAGCGGATCGGGGTCACGTCGGGCACCAACCAGGAACAGCTGTTGGTCGACTGGAACGCACAGAACGCCGCCGAAGGGCTGAAGCCGGCGGAGATCGTCTACTACCAGAACAACGCCGACTACTACCTCGCGCTGGCCTCCAAGCGACTCGACGGCTACCTTGGCCCGAACCCGTCGGCGGTGTATCACTCCGCCAGCGCCAAGGAGACGAAGATTCTGGCGACGTACTCCGGTGGCGGTGACGCGCTGCAGGGCGAGATCGCCGTTCTGACCAAGAAGGACAACGGGCTGATTCAGGCGGTCAACCAGGCCCTCAACCACGTAATCCAGAACGGCACGTACCGCAAGGCCCTCGATCGCTGGGGGCTCGGCGGCGAGGCTGTCCCGCAGTCTGAGATCAATCCGCCGGGGCTGCCCAAGAAGTCGTGACGACGGTGACTGCGCATCGGTTCGCCGGGAGTGCGATGTAGGTTCGGCGTCATGGTGACGACCAGGCTGCCGTCCGTGGTGACGCTCACCCACCAATGCTGGCTGTTCGTCATCGGATCGGCATTCTTCGCAGCCGCAACGGTGCCCGGCGTTGCCGCCGTGGCCGGTGCCGGTGCGGCCAACGCGCTCTGCTTCGTCGGGTCGTGGTTCTTCACCAGCGCGGCGTGGATTCAACTGGTCCTGTCTCGGCCCGAGGGCAGTCCCGAGTGGCGTTCCGCCGCCGTCCAATTCGGTGGCACCGTCCTGTTCAACGTCAGCACCGGCGCGGCGGTGTGGGCGCACGAGGTGATGGCCGAGCGGCGGTTGGTGTGGGCGCCGGACGCGACGGGATCGCTGGCCTTCCTGGTCAGTGCCGCGATCGGCGTCCTCGCCGTCACGGCCAGCGTGGGTGGCTGGAAGCCGGAGTCCCGGGACTGGCAGGCCCAGTGGGTCAACATGATCGGCTGCATCGCCTTCGCCGCGAGCGCGGTGGGCGCGTTCGTCTACCGGACCGGGAGCGTCGCCGACGTGGCGCTGGCCAACCTCGGGACGTTCCTCGGGGCGCTGTGCTTCCTGGCCGCTGCGCTGCTGGTGCTGCCCCGGCGTCAGGTGGCTGGCGCCTGATTCCGAAGCGGGTCGGCGGCGACGGGCACGAGAGGTAGTGCAATCAACGGGAACAGCGCGCACACGGCGAATGCCAGCGGGTAACCCGCCACGGTGATCAGGGCGCCGAACGCCGGGGGTACGATCCCCGTCGTCAGCAACTGGGCGGTGTTTTGGGTGCCGAGCGCGCGGCCGCTCCAGAACGGACCTGCGATCTCGGCGATCGCGGTGAACGCAAGTCCATTGTCGGACACCGTCACTACTGATGCGATCACGATCAGTGCGACGGACAGCGGTGAGTGCATCAGGTCCGTGACGGCGAGAAGACCCATCGCAACGGACGCTCCGATGGCGATGCTGCGGATCGGTTGCAGCCTGGATCCGGTCATGTCGGACCATCGGCCCGCGGCGATTCGACCCGCGGCACCGAGCACCTGAGCGACGGTGACCAATGCGCCTGCGGACACCGCTGACCATCCGCGGTCCGCCATCAGCCATACCAGGGTGAACGTCCACACCAGGCTCTGCGGCGTGACGAGAAGCACCGAAACGGCATGGATGCGCCACAGCGTCGACGATCCACGATAGGGGTTGGCCAGCGTGTCGGCGTGTGCCTCCGCACGCGGTGGTCGGGGCGGATCGAGCACGCCGACTGCGCTGACGACCGCCGCGGCGGCGCAGGCGATCGCAGGGAACAGCAGGGCTGCTGAGACCCCCTTGGCCTCGGCCAGCTGGGGAATCACCAACGCTCCCATGCCGACTCCGAGAGGCGTCGCAGTCTGGCGGATGCCCATCACCAGGCCTCGCTGATGCGGCGGAAACCACCCGACGACCAGGCGCCCGCTGGCCGAGTTGCTGCTGGCAGCCGCCATGCCACCGAGAAACAGGAAGACGCCGACCGCGACCAGGGAGTCGACCGACGCGGCGGCGAAGGCCGCTGCCGCGGTCAGTGCCGAACCGACGGTCAGCACGACGCGCTCGCCGAACCTGTCGACGAGGTAGCCCCAGGCGATCAGCGTGACGACCATGCCGAAGCTGGGCAGCGCGGAGACCAGCCCCGCCTCGGCGAGGTCGAGGCCTTGCTCGGTGTGCAGGGTCGGGATGAGGAACGCCACCCCGTTGATGAAGATGTTGGCGCACAGGGTCGTGGCGAGTGCGATGACCAACATCGACCACCGGCGTGCGGTCCCGAGCGTGGGTGCTGACATGTCCCCATCGTGGCACGACTATCTCACGATGCCGAATCATCATCCCACGGAGTGAGACTGGCAAATGAGAATGCCCCTTCTCCGCAGCTGCGGAGAAGGGGCATTCGCAAACGGTGTGAGGTCAGCTCGCGCTGGACGCTCCCGAGCCCTCGGAGCCCGAGCTGGCGGATCCCTCGGAGGAGTCCTTCTTCGAGCTGGCCGGCTTGCCGGTGCTGCCGGTCGACGCGGACGTCGACTTGGTGGCGTCGGACGAGGTGTTCGAGGACGACGCGCTCGAGGACGACGTGCCAGAGGTCGACGGTGCCTTGTCGTCATCGGACGGCTTGGAGTTCGTCGGCTTGGTGCTGGTCGGCTTGGTGCTCGTCGGCTTTGCGCTGGACTCGGTGCCCGTCGACTCGGTGCTCGACGAGGTCCCGGCCGATTCGCTCTCGCCCTTGGTGGTGTCGCCAGCCGACGCGGCAGGCGTGCTTGCCGCCGGTTCCGTTGCGGCGGTGACCGGCTCGGTGGCCGTGGTTGGCTCCGTGGTCGGCTCGGTGGTGACCGCGACCGGTTCGGTGACGACGGGTGCCGTCGGGGCGGTCGTGACGTCGGTCGCGGCCTCCGTGGCGGGTTCCGTCGTGACGCTGGCCGTGGTCGCGCTGGTCTTGGCTGCCGTGCCGCCGACCTGAGCTGTGTCAGTCGGTGCTTCCGCCAGGCTGATCAACTTGGCGGAGCTCGGGAGGCTTGCCGCGGATGCCGCGGGCGGCAGAGCTGAACTCAGAGCCGTGGCGATGACGTCCCGTGCATTCAACAGGTTGGCGATCAACCCGCCATCCGCCAAGGAGCTGAACACTCCGGGCGTGAACTGGGGCGCATACCCGTTCAGGAAGGCGTTCGTCACGATGGCGGGGATGTTGACCAGCGCGCTGAGTGCTCCCGCCACGTCTCCATTCCGAGCCGCGTCGATGACGGCCTGGCCGGCATCTCCGAACGAGTACACGGCGCTGGCCACGGGTGAAATCACACCAAGGCCGATGGGCAGGAGCACGTTCGGAAGGGCCGCGACGACGTTGGCGAAGCGCTGGGCGGTGTCGGTGACGACCGAGGTCGCCCCAATCAGGCTGATCGCGGGAGCGAGGATGAGCCCGATCCCAGCCTGGAAAAGGGTGCCGACTGCTGCGCTGAACTGCCCGGCGGCGAGCTGTTGAGCGGCCAGCAGAGTGGCCGCCGGCAGTGCGGTGACTCCGGCGACGATGCCACCAGCCGCGCCCTCCAGCGCCGTCGAGACAGTGGCGGCGTTCGCCAGTTGGTTCTTTAGAATCTGCGCCAGGATCGGCGCCGGATCACTCTGGAACTGCTGTCCAAGGGCGGCCACGTTGGCGAAGGTGGTCTGGACGACGGTGACCCATTCGGCGATCGGGTTCGCCAGTGCCGCGAGCTGTACCTCGGCCGAGGACACGTGGATCGCCGGCAGGTGGATCTCGGGCGGCGGCACCGCGAGCGGTGCGGCTATGAGGGCGCTTGCGCCCACCACTGCGACACCGGCCGTGAGATAAGACCGAACCGCTACGTGCACTGACATTTTTCTCCCTTTGTCGAACGAACCCCCGTGGCGAGGACCGTAGCGGAACTTACCAACGAGTAAGCATGAAATGGGCGACCAATGTTTCTGTGAATCGACTGCACGTGATCTTTCTGTGATTGGCGTCTGTGCTCCTGATGTAGCTGCTAGTGGCGTTGTCATTGTCCAATCCTCGACTGGCAATGGTCTGTTCTACGAGGTTGTGGGCCGTCCAATTAGCGGCGAACTTACTCAGCGGTAATGAAGGTGGGTTTGCTGGAACTGTCGCCGACGAAAATTTTGCCGTCGGTTCCCGTGCGAGATTCTGGCGAAGATTTCGGCGGCTGGATCGATCGGCGAACTGGCTCGCGACGATGTGGGCCGTGGTGGCCGGTGTCCTAGGCTGTGAAAAATGCGCCTCGGTCGAATTGCCAGTCCAGACGGGGTCGCCTTCGTGAGCATCGAGGGTGACGTCGAGAACGGTGCCTTGGAGGCACGGGCCCGCGAAATCGCGGAGCATCCGTTCGGCACTCCCACCTTCACCGGAAGGTCGTGGCCGCTCGCCGACGTGCGGCTTCTCGCCCCCATCCTCGCCAGCAAGGTGGTGTGCATGGGCAAGAACTACGCCGCCCATGCCGCCGAGATGGGCGGCGTGGCCCCGGAGGACCCGGTGATCTTCCTCAAGCCGAACACCGCGATCATCGGGCCGAACGTGCCCATTCAACTTCCCGCCGACGCCCATCCCGTGCACCACGAGGGGGAGTTGGCCGCCGTCATCGGCCGGCCGTGCAAGGACGTTCCCGCGTCGAAGGCCGCCGAGAACATCCTCGGCTACACCATCGCCAACGACGTTTCGGCGCGCGACCAACAGAAGAAGGACGGCCAGTGGATGCGTGCCAAGGGGCACGACACCTTCTGCCCGGTCGGGCCGTGGATCGACACCGATGTCAACCCCTTCGACCTCGATCTGCGCACCGAGGTCAACGGCCAAATTCGGCAACACAGTCGAACCTCGTTGATGATTCACGACATCGGCGCCATCATCGAGTGGGCCTCGTCGGTGATGACGCTGCTACCCGGCGACCTGATTCTGACCGGGACGCCCGAGGGCGTCGGTCCCATCGAAGATGGTGACACGGTGAGCATCACGATCGAGGGAATCGGAACTCTCACCAATCCCGTTGTCCGCAAGGCCAAGTCATGACACCGCGGACGCGAGGAGCAGAGATGACCTCCGTCGGTGGTGAGGTTCGAGTCCGGTTTTGCCCGTCGCCGACGGGTACCCCGCACGTGGGGCTGGTGCGAACGGCGCTGTTCAACTGGGCCTACGCGCGCCACACCGGGGGCACGTTCGTGTTCCGCATCGAGGACACCGATGCCGCGCGGGACAGCGCGGAGAGCTACGCCGCCATCCTCGACGCCCTGCGGTGGCTTGGGCTCGACTGGGACGAAGGCCCGGAGATCGGCGGGCCGTATGCGCCGTACCGGCAGTCCGAGCGCAGCGATCTGTACCGCGACGTCATCGCCCGTCTGCTCGCCGCCGGTGAGGTCTACGAGGCCTATTCGACGGCCGAGGAGGTCGAGGCTCGCCACGTCGCCGCAGGCCGAAACCCGAAGTTGGGCTACGACAACCACGACCGCAACCTGTCCGACGAGGACCGGGCCCGGTTCACCGCCGAGGGGCGCAAGCCCGTCCTACGACTCCGGATGCCGGACGAGGACATCACGTGGACCGATCTCGTCAGGGGACCGACGACGTTCGCCGCGGGCGTCGTGCCCGACTTCGCGATCACCCGCGGCAACGGGGATCCGCTGTACACGTTGGTCAACCCGGTCGACGACGCGCTGATGAAGATCACCCACGTCCTTCGCGGGGAGGACATCCTGCCGTCCACTCCTCGGCAGATCGCGTTGTACCAGGCGCTGATTCGCATAGGAGTCGCCGACCGTGTTCCCGAATTCGCGCACCTGCCAAGCGTTCTCGGGGACGGCAACAAGAAGCTGTCGAAGCGCGATCCGCAGTCGAATCTCTTCCTGCACCGCGATCGTGGCTTCATTCCCGAAGGCCTGCTGAACTACCTGGCGTTGCTCGGCTGGGGGATCGCCGACGATCACGACCTCTTCAGTCTCGACGAGATGGTGGCGGCCTTCGACGTCGCGAACGTCAACTCCAATCCGGCTCGCTTCGACCAGAAGAAGGCCGACGCGATCAACGCCGAGCACATCAGAATGCTCGACGTCGCAGACTTCACCGCGCGGCTGCGTGACTACTTCGTGGTGCACGGCCACGACACCGGTTTGGACGACGCCGGCTTCGCCGAGGCGGCCGCTCTGGTGCAGACGCGGATCGTGGTTCTCGGCGACGCGTGGGATCTGCTGAAGTTCTTCGACGAGGCGTCCCATGGGCTCGACGAGAAGTCCGCTGCCAAGGAGTTGCGTGCCGAGGCCGTACCGGTGCTCGACGCGGCGCTGGAGGGACTGCAGGCCGTCGGGGACTGGACCACCGCGGGCATCGAGGCTGCGCTGAAGGCGGCGCTGCTGGACGGCCTCGAACTCAAGCCGCGCAAGGCGTTCGGCCCGATCCGGGTGGCAATCACCGGTTCGTCGGTCAGCCCGCCTCTGTTCGAGTCGATGGAATTGCTTGGGCGAGACCGCAGCCTGGCCCGGTTGCGCGGTGGGCGCGACCACGCCGCCGCCCAGGCGTGAAATCGAGCGCCGAAATCTTTGGTAGTGTGCTCGTCGGTCGGTGATTGCACACGCTGGTTCGCCCCAGCGAGTGTTTGACGGCCACGACGTCTATGACCAGCGGTTATAGACGGCAATTGGGGTATGGTGTAATTGGCAACACAGCGGTTTCTGGTACCGCCATTCTAGGTTCGAGTCCTGGTACCCCAGCCAATTCCGGTAGCTCCGGAGGAGGCGTCGGCTGATTAGGTCGACGTAGTCACCTGAGCTATGCTGACCAACCGGAATTAGTTCTAGCCCCCGTCGTCTAGCGGCCTAGGACGCCGCCCTCTCACGGCGGTAGCGTGGGTTCGAATCCCATCGGGGGTACACACGATGAAGGCGCCTACCTTGGTAGGCGCCTTTCGTCGTCTTCGGGTGTCGGCGATTACAGCCGACGGGTGAGCGCGTCGGCTGCGGCAAGCAAGTCCGCCGCCCATCGCGCGCCCGGGCGGCGTCCCATTCGGTCGATCGGCCCCGACACCGAGATCGCGGCCACCACGTCGCCACGGGCGTCACGCACCGGCGCCGAGACGCTCGCCACGCCGGGTTCACGCTCGGCCGCGCTCTGCGCCCAGCCTCGCTTGCGCACCTCTGTCAGCGTGCGGTCGGTGAACATGGCCGTTGGGAGCACGGCCTGCTGGGTCGCGGGGTCGCTGTAGGCGAGCAGCACCTTGGCTCCCGAGCCCGCCGTCATGGGCAGGCGGGTGCCGACGGGCACGGTGTCGCGCAGGCCGGCAGGCGGCTCGAGGGCGACCACACAGACCCGCGACAGGCCTTCCCGTCGATAGAGCTGCACGCTCTCGCCGGTGATCTCGCGAAGCTTGGGCAGGACGGCCGTGCTCGCCGCGAGCAGCGGATCGTCGACCCGCCCGGCGAGTTCGTTCAGGGCCGGACCAAGGCACCACCTTCCGTCGGCGTCGCGGGCCAGCAGTCGGTGGACTTCGAGGCCTGCCGCCAGCCGGTGGGCGGTGGCCCGCGGCAGTCCCGTGCGGTCGCACAGATCGGCGAGCCCACAGGGTGACTCGGCGATGACGTGCAGTACGCCCACCGCTTTGTCGAGCACGCCGATACCGCTATCCTGTCTCATAGGGAGATACTAGCGTCTCGAATAGTGAGATGCCCCGCTACTGAGATCCAGTGCGACGGCCGCAGCGCCCTCTGTGACGTCGCCCGGAGGGATGAAAGATGGTCATGACTGGAACCCCAGGCACACCACGCACCATGGCAGAGAAGGTTTGGGCCGACCACGTCGTGTCCGCAGGCGCGGGGGAAGACGCGGCGCGTGAGCCCGATCTGATCTACATCGACCTCCACCTCGTCCACGAGGTGACAAGTCCCCAAGCGTTCGACGGACTTCGGTTGGCGGGTCGGCCAGTTCGCCGTACCGACCTGACGATCGCCACCGAGGACCACAACGTCCCCACGGTCGACATCGACAAGCCGATCGCCGACCCGATCTCACGCACCCAGGTCGAGACGTTGCGCCGCAACTGCGCCGAATTCGGCGTCCGCCTCTACCCGATGGGCGACGTCGAGCAGGGCATCGTCCACATCATCGGTCCGCAGCTCGGCCTCACCCAACCTGGCATGACGGTCGTCTGCGGTGACAGTCACACCTCGACCCACGGTGCGTTCGGTGCCCTCGCGATGGGCATCGGCACCTCAGAGGTCGAGCACGTGCTCGCCACACAGACGTTGCCGCTGCGCCCCTTTAGGACGATGGCCGTCAACGTCGACGGCGTTCTGCCCCCCGGCACCAGCGCCAAGGACGTCATCCTGGCCGTGATCGCCAAGATCGGAACCGGCGGCGGGCAGGGCTACGTCATCGAATACCGCGGCAGCGCCATCGAAGCCCTGTCGATGGAGGGCCGGATGACCATCTGCAACATGAGCATCGAAGCCGGCGCGCGGGCAGGCATGGTCGCGCCCGACGAGACCACGTTCGCCTATCTCAAGGGCCGCCCGCACGCCCCCGCGGGTGCCGACTGGGACGCCGCCGTCGAGGCGTGGACGCAGTTGCGCACCGACGAGGGAGCCGAATTCGACACCGAGGTGTACCTGGACGCCGCGGAACTGAGCCCGTTCGTCACCTGGGGAACCAACCCCGGCCAGGGCGTCCCGCTGAGCGCTTCGGTCCCCGATCCAGAACTGATGTTCGACGAGGGCGAGCGCCAGTCGGCCGAGAAGGCGTTGGCCTACATGGATCTTCAGCCGGGCACCGCGATGCGCGACATCGCGATCGACACCGTCTTCGTCGGCTCCTGCACCAACGGACGCATCGAAGATCTGCGGGTCGTCGCCGACATCCTGCGGGACAGGAAGATCGCCGACGGGATGAGGATGCTCATCGTGCCGGGGTCCATGAGGGTCCGCGTTCAAGCGGAATCCGAAGGCCTGGGCGAGATCTTCACCACTGCGGGTGCCGAGTGGCGACAGGCCGGCTGCTCGATGTGCCTTGGCATGAATCCCGATCAGCTTGCACCGGGGGAGCGTTGCGCTGCGACGTCCAACCGAAACTTCGAAGGGCGCCAAGGCAAGGGCGGCCGCACCCATCTGGTGTCGCCAGCGGTGGCCGCGGCGACAGCCGTGCGCGGAACCCTGTCCTCGCCCGCCGACCTTCCCCAGAATCGCTAGGAGACAGTCATGGAAGCCTTCCGTACCCACACCGGGATCGGCGTTCCCCTGCGTCGGACCAACGTCGACACCGACCAGATCATCCCCGCGGTCTACCTGAAGCGGGTCACCCGAACGGGTTTCGAGGACGGCCTGTTCGCCGCGTGGCGCAACGATCCGTCGTTCGTCCTGAACCTCCCACCCTTCGACAAGGGCTCGGTTCTGGTGGCGGGCCCCGACTTCGGCACCGGGTCGTCCCGCGAGCACGCCGTGTGGGCGCTCATGGATTTCGGATTCCGGGTGGTGATCTCGTCCCGGTTCGCCGACATCTTCCGCGGGAATTCGGGCAAGGCGGGCCTTTTGGCCGCCGAAGTCGCCCAAGACGATGTGGAAATCCTGTGGAAGTTGATCGAGCAACAACCGGGGCTGGAAATCACTGTGAACCTGGAAGATCGAAGCATCCACGCCGGAACGGTCATGGTGCCGTTCAAGATTGACGACTACACCGCGTGGCGACTGCTCGAGGGCCTTGACGATATAGGCCTTACGCTGCGGAAACAGGATGACATTACGGCGTTCGAGGAGCGGCGACCGAGCTGGAAGCCGCGCACCGTTCCGGTGTGACGGAGGGCTGGGCGGGGCCGAAATCCTGCCCAGCAAGCCCGTTTTGGGACCGCCGTACCACCGGTGGTGTGGGGCAACCCGATTGCCGAATTTGATGCCAGCTATTCCTGAAATTGGGCGTGGCTCTTGGAAATCAGGCGTCTGAAGGTTTACCGTAGCTTTCAGTTGGCTCAAGGTGGGCCACAGGCTTCGGAGGTTTTGCATGAACAAGGCAGAGCTC
>Ga0247732_10000409_pt1 | contig 21300 bp, 21 predicted proteins | sample UWRJL163409C2_FD_180940 | JGI IMG/M metagenome (GOLD analysis project Ga0247732, IMG submission 180940) | Plant litter microbial communities from Arlington Agricultural Research Station in Wisconsin, United States - UWRJ-L163-409C-2 | ecosystem: Environmental > Terrestrial > Plant litter >...
CCGGTCGCGGCGAGGCCCCGGGCGAGCACGTCGGCCACGGTGAGCGCGTCGGGGAAGTCCACGACGCGATCGCCGATGACGAAGCCCTCTCCGTCGGTGCCGGCGTGTGTCCAGCGGGCGATCCTCATACCCGGACTCCGCTCGTGAGGAGCGCCTGCGCGTTGCCGCCGAGCACACGCTCGACGACGTCGTCGGCAAGCGCGGACGAACGGACGAACCCGACAGGATCGTCCAGACCCATGTCGAACGGGAAGTCGCTACCGAGCACGACCTGCGATGAGCCGGCGGCCTCGACGAGGTGGCGGAGCGCCACCGGGTCGTGTACGACCGTGTCGAACCAGAGCTTCTTCAGGTAGCTCGACGGCTCGTGGGCGCAGCGTCGCGCGTCGGGACGCACGCGCCAGGCGTGGTCGCTGCGCCCCATCGCCGTGGGAAGGTAGCCGCCCCCGTGCGCGGCCACGAGCCGCAGCCCGGGATGCCGGTCGAGCACGCCCGCGAAGATCAGGTGCGACAGCGCCACGGCGTTCTCGGTCGGCTGGCCCACCGTGTTGGCGAGGTAGAAGCGGTCGAGCCGCTCGTCGAGCGAGCAGCCGAACGGGTGCAGGAACACGACGCAGCCGAGCTCGGCCGCCCGCGCCCAGAAGGGTTCGAGCCGCTCGTCGGAGAGTTCGACGTCTCCGGCGAACGACGAGATCTCCACGCCGGCCAGGCCGCGGCCGAGCACCGCGTCGTCGAGGTACTCCACGATGCGCGACGGATGCTGCAGCGGGATGAGGCCGAGTCCGACGAGCCGATCCGGAGCCTGCGCGACGTGCTCGGCGATGAGACGGTTCGCCTCCATCGCCGCCCAGACCGCCAATCCCTCGGGCGCCCACGGGTAGAAGTGATTCGGTGAGGCGCTGACCCACTGCACGTCGACGCCCTGGGCGTCCATCGCCGCCAGTCGCACCGCGACGTCGGTGAGCTTGGGGATGCGCGCGCCGACCATCGGCCCCGAGACGGCCTGGCTCTCGGCGCCGTTGCGCCGGAAGTCGAGGGCTGCCGCTTCGGCGACGAGCTCGGGGGCGCGGCGCTCCACCTCGGCGTGCAGGCCCGGCATGAGCAGGTGGGCGTGGACGTCGGTGATCGGGGCGCTCATGCGGGCTGCGCCATCTTCTGTGCAATGCCGAAGATGAGTCCGCCCGCGTCCGCATCGCGGTCGCCGTCGATCTGCCACTGGGCGAGTTGCCGGGATGCTTCGACCACGGCCGTCGCCCGCGGGATGCGACGAGCGTGGAACTCGTCCCAGAGGTCCTCGTCGACCGCCGCGCGCCCGGTGAGCAGCTCGGTGAGCACGAAAGCGTCTTCGAGCCCCTGAGCCGCGCCCTGCGCGATCGTCGGAGGGCAGCTGTGGGCGGCGTCGCCGATGATGACGACGCGACCGCGGTTCCAGCGACCGGGCACGATGTGGGAGGTGAACCAGGTGTAGTTCGCGGGAGCGCCGGCCTCGAGGTCGGCGCGGATCGCGTCCCACGGTCCGCCGTAGGCGCGCGACTCCTCGAGCATGATCCGGGTCGCCTCCTCGGCCCCGAGTCCGGCGCGGTCCTGCGCCTTCTCTACGAGGAAGGCGTACATCGAGTCCTCCCCCGTGGGCGTATAGCCCGCGATGTAGACGGGACCGCCGTAGTACAGCTCGCTCTTCTCGACCTCGGCGGGCCGTGACACGAACGTGCGCCAGATGCCCATGCCGTTCTTCACCGGCTTGGTGTCGATGCCGATGAGCTCGCGCACGGTCGAGTTGAGTCCGTCCGCGCCGATCAGGAGATCGTACGTACCGGCCGATTCGCCGTCGATGAAGACCTCTACGGCGTCTGCGCTCTGCTCGACCGCCGTGACGTGGGCACCGAACCGCGTGCGCACGCCCGCCTTCTCGGCGTGCGCGAAGAGGATCCGCGCCAGATCGGCCCGAGGCATCCCCATGGCGGCGGGGTAGTCCGGTCCGCCCGTCTTGACGTCGGGGAGCGCCGCGACGATCGGCGCGCCCGGGCCGGGTGCACGGAGGTTCAGTCCATCGAACGCGTACCCGGCCGCGCGGATGTCGTCCCACGCGCCGAGCGCGTCGAACACCCGCAGGGCGTTGCCCTGCAACGAGATGCCCGATCCGCCGATCCCGAGCTCGGGCTTCGCCTCGTAGAGATCGACCGCGACCCCCGCCTTGGCCAGCTGGATGCCGGCGGCGAGGCCCGCGACACCGGACCCGGCGATCGCCACCTTCTTCACTGCGGTCATTTCAGAACCTCTCTGTTCCGTCTGTTGTCGTGCGTCGTTCAGAAGATCGCGACCGGGTTGATCGGCGATCCGACCGCCCCGGTGATCGGCAGCGGCGGAGCCGACAGCAGCACGTCCCAGCGCCCGCGTGCGGCGCACGCCTCGGCGAGCTCGTCGAAGTCCCACATCTCGCCGATCGTCAGCCCCATGTTCGGGATCGCGATCTGGTGCAGCGGCTGGAACGCGGGCACGTCGAACTCGTTCGGACGCACCTCGAAGCCCCAGGTGTCGGTCGCGATGGCCGCGATCTCGGATCGGTGCAGCCACCCCGCCGCCGTGATCGAGATGCCCGCCGCGTTCCCACCCGCGTAGTCGTTCCACCCCTCGCGGCGAGCACGGGCGAGTCTGCCGGTGCGCACGAGCAGGATGTCGCCGCGTCCGACGCGACTCGACTCCCCCTGCGCCCGGATGCACGCGTCGAGGTCGGCGGCGGTGATGCCGTACCCGTCGGGGAGCTCGCCCGTCTCGGGGCTGAGGTGCCGGGCGACGTCGAGCAGCACTCCGCGCGAGACGATGACGGATGCTGCGTGCTCGACGCCCGTGACGAGGTCGCCGTCGCTGGTGACCACGTCACCGGCACGCCGTCCGTTCCACGCCGTGCCGTGATCGAAGATGTGCCCGAGGCCGTCCCACTGGGTGGAGCACTGCAGCGGCATCGTGATGTAGTCGTCGGCGCCGCCGATGCCGTGGGGGAAGGGCTGGTTGCCCCGTTCGGCGTCGGTGCCGGTGTCGGTCATGGTGTGCACCGGGTTGATCCGGCGACGCCAGCCCTTCTGCGGGCCGTCGGTGTCGAACGACTGCGAGAGCGACACGACGCGCCCCTCGGAGACGAGGCCCGCCGCCTCGACGCGCTTGGCCTCGTCGATGAAGTTGAGGGTGCCGAGCGCATCGTCCTCACCCCAGCGGCCCCAGTTGCGGTAGGCCTCCGCGCGCACCGCGATCTCGGCCTCGGGGTTCTGGCGGTCGAGGCCCGCGGGGTCTTCCGTGAGCGAGCTCATGCCGATTCCTCCGCGACGCAGCGCACGACCTGTGCGCCGAGGCCCTCGATCGTCCCCGTCATGACATCGCCGTCCCGTAGGAAGCGCTTCCAGTGCTGCCCGTTTCCCGCCGGGCTGCCGGTGAGGAGGAGGTCGCCGGGCAGCAGCGGGAGGGTCTGCGAGGCGGTGGAGACGAGCGCCGCGACGTCGAAGAGCAGCTCGGCGGTCGTCGCATCCTGCATCACCTCACCGTTGAGCTCGAGTCGCACCGACAGGTCGGACGGGTCGACGAACGTCGCGGGGACGAGGAACGGACCCGTCGGAAGGAACCCGGGCGCGTTCTTCGACCGGAACCAGTCGGCACCGATGTCGCCGACGTCGGGCGGGAAGACGAGGTCTCGCGTGGTGACATCGTTGGTGATCGTGTAGCCGGCGACGTGCGCGAGGGCGTCGCTCTTGTCGACGCGGAACGCCTCGCGTCCGATCACGACGGCGAGCTCCAGCTCCCAGTCGTGCACCTCGCTGTACGACGGCAGCGAGAGGGCCACGTCATCACCCACCACGCACTGCGCCAGCCCGAGGAAGATGAAGGGGCGGCCGCTCGCGGCGCGGACGTCCATGATCTTCTCCGCGCGGGCGCGGATCTCATCGGGGGTGCCGTCGGGGTCGCCCTTGGTGAGACCCCCCATGATGAGCTGCACGACATGGGTGCGGTAGTTGGCCCCGGCCTGGAGCACCTGACGCGGCTCCACCGGGGCGACCAGCGTGGCGTCGTCGAGCGAGGACCACGGGCCCTCGGCCTGGGCGAGACCGGCGAGGCGGTCCCAGTCGGGTGCGGCGAGGAAGGCGTTAAGGTCGGCGGCGCCGAGATCGGCCGCCTCGAGCGGACGGATCCGCTCGCCGGCGACGAGGCCCAGAACGACGTCGCCGCCCTGCCGGTAGCGGGCGAGGGCGAAGGGGGCGGTGGTGCGGGCGTTCGTCATGAATCCTCCTCGAGTCTTGACGGTGGTGCCCCGGGGCGGCGGGCTCGCCGCCCCGGGAAGTGTCGCGGCTCAGCCGTGCTGCGTGTACGGGTTGAGCAGCGCGTCCTTGATCTCGTCGGGCACGCCCTCCTCGGTCGCGCTGGGGCCATCGGCTGCGGGGAACGACTCCGTCATCGACATCGGCATCGCACCGTTGCGGTAGAGGTTGCTCGACCCCAACGACGGCTTCCACGTCTGGGGCTCCCAGTCGGGGACGTAGTTGCGGTAGCCGCCGGTGTTCAGTTCGATGCGCATGCTCGAGGGCTCGCGGTAGTAGAGGAAGCTCTGCTCGCCGATGCCGTGGATCGACGGACCGTACTCCATGCCCGTGCCGCGCTCCATCAGAACGTCGGCGGCGATGAGAAGCTCTTCGCGGGTATCGACCCAGAAGGCGTAGTGGTTCACGCGGCCCGCGCGGCTCGAGCCGTCGAGCACCACGCCGAGGTCGTGCGACTTCTCGTTCGTCGTGAGAACCGAGAAGACCGAGATCGGCGCCTCGTCCAGCTCGGTGCGGGCCATGATCCGGAAGCCGAGCACGTCGCGGTACCACTGTGCGAACCCGTCGACGTCGCTGGCGGCGACCGTCACGTGGTCGAGCTGACGGGGAGCACCCGCGACGTGGCTGCGCTTCTCGGGACGGTCGGGGTAGATCGAGGCGACCGCGGGCTCGGCGCGGTGACGCGTGACGTCCCAGTGCAGGGTCATGTCGTGTCCGTAGGGCCCGACGAACCGGTAGGCGCGACCGATCTTGTGGGCGTCGATCCACTCGCCGGTCACCCCGGCGGCCTCGATCTGCTGCACGGCCTTGTCGAGCGCCTCGGCGCTGGAGGTGCGCCACGCCATCGTGGCCAGCGTCGCCTCGTCTCCGGGCAGCACCACGAGCGAGTAGGAGTAGTAGTCGCCCCAGCAGCGCAGATATACGGCACCGTCGACGCGGTCCACCTCGGTGAGACCGACCTGCGTCTTGTAGAACTCCACCGACGCCTCGACGTCGGGGGAGGTGATGGCGACATACGACAGGTGGGAGAGCAGCTTGATCATCTTCGACCTTTCAGGAACACCGGCCCGTCGGCGGGCCTGTCTCCAGCATCGGCCGCGGTTGCACATCGGGGAATCCCGGGTTCGCTATGCGCCGCATCCGTCTGACTTATAGTCGTCTCGTCCACGCCGTCGTCGACGAACTCGCTGAAGAGGACCCCATGCCCGCGGAACCGCCGCTGTCCCGGCTCGATCTCAACCTGCTCATCGCGCTCGACGCGCTCCTGGCCGAACGCAGCGTCACGAGGGCGGCACAGCGCCTTCAGCTGAGCCAGCCCGCCCTGTCGGCCTCGCTCGCGCGGTTGCGCACGCACTTCGGCGACCCGATCCTCGCGCGCCGCGGCAACGAGTACGACCTCACGCCGCTCGCCGTCCGCCTCTCCGAGCAGACGTCGACCGCCCTGGAGATGGCACGGCGCATCTTCGACAGCCAGACCGAGTGGGATCCGCAGACCTCGACGAGGGAGTTCTCGGTCTACGGCTCCGACTACGGCTTCGCGACGATCGGGCGACGGGTCTCCCGTCTGGCGAGCGAACGGGCGCCGTCGGTCAAGTTCAGGTTCCTTCTCCACTCGCCGCAGATCATCGAATCGGCCGACGAGCGATTGCGCTCGACCGATGCGCTTCTCATCCCCCACGGCTTCGTCTCCGACCTGCCACACATGACCCTGGCGAAGGATCACTGGGTCGTGATCGCCGCCACCTCCAACGACGCCATCGGCGACGAGCTCACGATGGATGACATCAACCATTCGCCCTGGGTGTTCACCTACCAGTCGCGCACCGCGTACACCTCGGCGAGCCGGCAGCTACAGGAGCTGGGGGTCGAGCCGCACGTCGAGGCGGTTGTCGAGAGCTTCCTGTCGCTCGGCCCGTTCGTCGCCGGCACGAGGCGCCTCGCCATGGTGCAGGCCGGTCTCAGCGACCTCGTCGTCGGGATGGGCGGCGTCCGCGTGCTCGAGCCTCCGTTCGAGGCCACTCCTCTCACGAACGCCCTGTGGTGGCACCCCGTGCACACGCACGATCCCGAGCACGTCTGGATGCGCGAGCTGTTCGCCGAAGCCGCCGCGTCATGACGACACGGCGGCTCCGACGCATCCGTTCTCAGCGCGCGACGGTCTCTCCCGTGCGCGCCCGGAGCACGAGCATCGTGATCCCGGCGACGACCAGGGCGGCCACGCCCACCACTCCGACCGCGGTGTTCAGGGTGCCGACGATCCCGACGAGCACGCCCACGATGATCGGCGTCACGAACTGCCCGAGGTAGAACGAGGCCGTCCACCACCCGGTGACGCGGCCGCGCTCCTCGTACCGAGTGGAGGCGACCACCCACGTCAGCAGCGAAGGAAGCAGCAGACCCGATCCGAACGAGGCGATGACCGCACCGGCGATCACGCCGCCGAGCGCGGGAACCACCCAGATCACGATCATGCCCACGGCCTGCAGAGCGAAGGCGAGCGGCAGAAGAGAACCCGGTCGCACCCGCGCCAGGCGCGAGAAGGTGAAGCCCGCGATCGCCGTGGCGAGCGACGCGACGGCCGAGACCAGGCCGATGACCCGCGTGTCCTCGGCGTCGACCCCGGTGCCGACCACGAGGTAGCTGACCTCGATGATGAGCACGTAGAAGGCGAAGCCACCGAAGAGCGTGATCACGAGGGGCGCGGCGATCCTGCGCCAGGGGATGCGCACCTTCTCGCCCGGGGCGGCGTGACGGTCGCCCTCCGCACCGCCGCGCGGCTCCCACAGCGCGAAGATCATCGGCACGGCGACCACGATGCTGATGGCGTAGACCCAGAACGGCGTGTGCCAGCCCCCGACGCCGAGAGCACCGCCGAGGATGATGAAGACGGTCGCGGCGAGCGTCGTGGTGACCGTCTGAAGGCCCAGGTACTTGTTGCGGCGCCTCTCCTCGAAGAAGTAGTCGACGATGAGCGTCGTGCAGACGGTCATGATCGCCGCCTCGCACACACCGACCAGAACGCGGCTGAAGAGGATCTCGGGAAGACCCTCCAACCACGCCGGTGCGGTGCCGACCAGCGCGTAGGCGATCATCGCGCCGATGAGCAGGTTCTTCCGCCCCAGCCGGTCGACGATCTGCCCCGCGAACGGCGCGAAGATGGCGATCATCAGCGCCGGGATCGCGACGATCATCGGTACGAGGATCTCCGACCCCGCGACGTCGGCGAAATGCGCCGAGAGCTGGGGAAGCACCGGGGTGATGAGCACGGATCCGAGGACGGGCATGCAGCTGCCGGCGAGAAGCAGGATGCCCTGCAGTGCGCCGGCTCTGCGGGTGGTGTCGGCGACGGGACCGACGGACGTCGAATTCGACATGGGAACTCCTTTGTTCCCGATCATTCGACCGCGCGCATTCTCGCCTGTGAAGGTGGAGATGCGTTATAGCTCGCATAGACCCGATTGATGACCGGAGCGTTCATCACGGGAATTGCCGCGTCATGACGATCCGCATCGCCGCCGGAGATCACGCGGCGATGCGGATCGTGAGACACCCGCCGAAGCGGGCGGTGATTCAGATGGGGTTGATGTTCTCCGCCTGCAGGCCCTTCGGACCCTGCGCGACGTCGAACTCGACCCGCTGGTTCTCCTCCAGGGAGCGGTAACCCGAGGCCTGGATCGCCGTGTAGTGCGCGAAGACGTCCGCGCTGCCGTCATCGGGAGCGATGAATCCGAAACCCTTCTCCGAGTTGAACCACTTGACCGTGCCCTGCGTGCTCATTGCGTGCCGTTCTGCTGCTGCCGACGCCTTCTGCGCCGGTCCATTGACACGCTAACGGTCGACATGTCGTCGCCGAAAGGATGGTGACAGAAACGTTGCATGCGGTTACGGCGGCGAAACGCGCCCGGAAACCATACGACGCCCGGGCCGAGCTGAGCTCTGAGGCCCGGGCGTCGACGGATCCCCCCGGATAGGCCACGCAATGCGTGACTGCGAACACTCTACTGATGAACGGACGGTTCCGGCGACAGCAATTTCTGGGAACTTCTCCTGGGGTGCGGACGACCCCCGGCGTAGGGTGACGACGTGGACCCCATAGACCTTCGACACCTGCCCGACGACGGAGGAGCCAGGATCTCCGAGCTCGTCGCGACGGTCGCGGAGCGCCCGCTGTACGTCCGCGTGGGGGCGGCCGACGCCGCATCCGTGTCGCTCCTGTCGAAGCTCGGTTTCACCGAGGTGTCGGGCTCGACGTCCGCCGAGGAGATCGTCTTCGCGCTCCCGCCCACACTCGAGTAGCCGAGCGGGAATCACGCGACACCCCGACAATGAAGGGGTGTCTCTTCAAGCCGGAACCAGGTCTTCGAGTTCGCTGAGGTCGTCGACGTCGCTCGGCGGCATCCTCGCCGAGCCCGAGACCCTCGACAGGCGGATCCTCGGCCGGCCTCGTGCAGCGCTCCTCTTCGCCCTCACGGTGTTCGTCGCCACGGCCGTGCAGGTGCTGTCGGTACCGATCAGCGCCCTCGTCAGTGCGCAGGGCCAGTGGAGCCTTCCGATCCCCCTCCCCCTCATGTTCACGTTGCTGATCGTGGGCTGCGCCGCGCAGTGCGCTCTGCTGCTGATCTGCGACCGGCACCCGGTGATGGCCGTCGCCGGCACGACGGCGATCTACCTCGCCCTGGCCATCGGCCTGTCCGTTCCCTCATGGCTCGTGCCCATGCGCGCCGTCATCGCGATCGCCCTCTTCCTGCTCGCCACCCGCGCCGCCCCCGTCCGCACCCTGCTGACCCTGGCCGCGGTCATCGTCGTCAGCGTGGTCGGCTTCCTCCTGTGGGCGCTCTCGCTCGGCGGCGACGTCGGCGTCGCTGTCGGATTCGTCGTCGCCGAAGCGGTAGGCATCGTGGCCATCACCGGCGGGGCCACCGTGCTCGGGCTGTGGTGGGGCGCGCAGACCCGGCGCCTGCTGCTGGAACGTCATCGCGCCGACACCGCGCGGCGCGAGCACGAGAAGCGCGTGGAGGAGGCCCGCGGACGGGAGCGGGCGCGCATCGCGCAGGAGCTGCACGACGTCGCGGGCCAGCACCTCGCGGGTCTCATCGCCCTCACCGACGCGGCGATGAGCCTGGCGCCGGAACACCCCGAGCGGGCTCTCGAGCTCGTCGAAGACGTGCGCAACGAGGGCAGGTTCGCCGCCGCCAGCCTCGCGGGCGCCCTCGCCGACTTCCGCGCGGTCGGCGCGACGCCCATCGAAGCGACACGCGACCTTCGGCGCACCGACGAACTGGTCTCGTACTGGCAGAAGCGCGGGATGCCGCTGCGATACGCGTCATCGGGTCCGGTGGAGGAGCTCCCCGCCGTCGTGTCGACGACCGCCTACCGCGCACTGCAGGAGGCTCTGACCAACGCGGCCAAGCACGCGCCGGGTGCAGCCGTCGACGTCGATCTCGCGCACTCGCCCGGGATGCTCGAGCTGCACGTGAAGAACGACCCGCCTCGACCCGGTACCGAACCCCTCCCCGGCCTCAACCTGGGCTGGGGCCTCACGGGAATGCGCGAACACATCGACCTCCTGCGAGGCACAATGACCAGCGGGGACACCGCCGACGGCGGCTGGGGCGTGCGGGTGCGCATCCCGGTGGCACACATCGACTAGACGAGGAGTTGCCGATGGGCGGCAAGACGACGATCCGCGTGCTGATCGCCGACGACAACCGCACCGTCCGCAAGGGTCTGCGCCTCCAGCTCGAGGGCGCGGAGGGCATCACGGTGGTCGGAGAGGTCACCAACGGGGTGGATGCTGTGGCCGCGGCGCGCTCCGAGCACGCCGACGTCGTGCTCATGGATCTGCAGATGCCGGGCATGAGCGGACTCGAAGCCACCCGTGAACTGACGACGTCGCCCGACCATCCGACCGTCGCGGTCATCGTCATGACCAGCTTCGCGATCGACGGCTACGTCTCGGAAGCACTCGACTCGGGTGCGGTCGGCTATCTGCTCAAGAGCCACGACTCCGACGTGCTGCTCGAGGCGATCCACGCGGCCGCGCGCGGGCACGCCCTCGTGTCGTCGCACGTGACCGCCACCATGCTGCAGGAGTTCGTCCGCCGGGGTTCGTCGCGCGATGACCGGGCCATCGCCCATCGGCTCACCGCGTCGGAGCGCCGGGTGGTCGGGGTGCTGTCGAAGGGCGTGACCAGCAGCGAGGCGATCGCCGAGCACCTCGGAGTCTCCGTGCACACGGTGCGCTCCCACATGCACTCCGCGATCAAGAAGGTCGGGCTCGAAGATCGCACGCAGCTGGCCCTGTGGGGAGCGCGCAACCACCTGTCCTGACTCTCGCACCTCATACATATGTATGAAGTTTGCCGACGGATTTTCGTGCGCGTCGGAGGCGTCCGACGGTCTGTTATCGAGTCGCCGCGCCACAATGCGCGACCCCGGATGCGCGGCGCCCCCTTCGCGCACGATCCGCTCCGTCCCCCCTCGAGTGCCCGTGATCGCAGACTGACCTGCGCGGGGTTCACGGTGACAAGGGGGGCTTGTGGACACCAACTATTCGGCGTTCGCGAATGCCGATCCACAGTTCTACGACGCGCCGTCGCGGGCGGGGGCGCCGAGCGGTCGACGCTTCGTCGTGCCCGACCATCTCGACTGGAGGGGGTGGGACCACCTCGTCGAGCGGCCGTGGTCGTTCTGGCACCTCCGCGGCACCGTCCTTCCCGAGCAGGGATGGAAGATCCACGTCAGCGCGACGACGTCGACGGCTGATCGGATGCTGCGCGAGGTCGCCGCGTTCTGTCACCGCCGCGGGATCGCATTCAAGATGCTCGTCGACCAGAGCCGGCTCGAGCGCTCCCTGGGCAAGGACGCCGACCGATCGTCCGCGGGGAAGTTCATCACCGTGTATCCGCCCGACGAGCGAGCCCTGCACGACGCGCTCGTCGAGCTGGACGCCCGACTCGGCGGAGCCCCGGCACCGTACATCCTGTCCGACCTGCGCTGGCGCGAGGGGCCGCTGTTCGTCCGGTACGGCGCCTTCGTCAAGCGCTGGGCGACGGTCGACGGCGTCCCCGTGCTCGCCGTCCGTGATCTCGACACCGGCCGATGGCAGCCCGACGTGCGGTCGGCGTCGTTCCAGGTGCCCGCGTGGGTGCAGATGCCCGGCTTCCTCCGCGAGCAGCTGAGCGCGCTCGACCTCACGCCCCCGGCCGGCCTGCCGACGATCACGGGGGCGCTGCACCATTCGAATGCCGGCGGCGTCTACGAGGCCACCGTCGGCGGCGCGTCGGTCATCGTGAAGGAGGCCCGTCCCCACACCGGGCGCACTCCCGACGGCCGCGACGCGGTGACCCGACTCCGTGACGAGGAGCGGGTGCTGCGGGAGCTCGCGGCCCTTCCGACCCCCGACGTCGTCGGCGTCTTCGAGGCGCACGGGCACCGCTTCCTCGCCATGGAGCGCATCGACGGCACCCCGCTGAACGCGGCCGTCGTCGCTCGTCACCCGCTCGTGCGCACCGGTGCCGACGCGGCGTCGCGGGCGGAGTACCGCGACTGGGCGCTCTCCGTGACCGCGGCGACCCGACGTGCGATCGCGGAGCTGCATGCCGCGGGCTATGTGCACGGCGACCTCCATCCCGGCAACGTGATGGTGCGGCCCGACGACTCCGTCGCGCTCATCGACCTCGAGATGGCACGCGGCGTCTCCGCGCCCGACTCCGCGGGCATCGGCGTCCCCGGTTTCGTGCCGCCCGACGGCCGGGGCGGAAGAGCGCGCGACCTCTATGCGCTCGCCTGCATCGACCTCTTCGTCTTCCTGCCCCTCACCGCGCTCCTCCCCCTCGACGACGCGAAGGCCGACCAGCTGATCTCGGCGGCGGCGGAGGAATTCTCCCTCGACAACGGCTGGGTCGAGCGTTCGGCGAGCGCTCTGACCCTGCGAGATCGTGAACGCGCTCCGCGCAGCATCCACGACCCTGCCGACACGACGGATGCTGCGCTGTCGCGCACGATCGACGGAATCGCCGCCGCGCTGCGCGCCGACCTCGATCTCGAACGCGACGACCGCCTGTGGCCGGGCGACCCCGCGCAGTTCGCCGAACCCTCCACCGGCGTCGCTCATGGAGCCCTCGGCGTCATGACCGCCCTGCTTCTGGCCGGGCACGCCGACCTCGCGCTCGAGCGGGCGTGGGTCGAACGCGCTCTCGCTCGGGAACAGGCGCCGCGCGCCGGGCTGATGGACGGCACGGCCGGGTCGGCCTGGGCGTTCGGACTGCTCGGCGATCGCTCGGCGGCACAGCGCGCGACGGAGTGGCTCGGTGACGGCAGGCTGAGCGGGCTCGGCAGCGACCTCTACTCCGGGCTGCCGGGCGTGGGTCTGGCATTCCTCGCCGAGAGCGACGAGAGCCCCCCGATGCTCGACGCGGCGGTGCGCATCGCCGACGACCTGCGCGACCGTCTGGCCGCCACCGCGCCGCAGACCCGTGTCGCAACCGGCCGCGGCGGCCTGCTGCACGGCGCGACGGGCACCGCGCTCTTCGCGCTGCGTCTGTACGAACGCACGGGCGACAGGCGCCACCTCCGTCTCGCCACCGACGCCCTGGAGCACGACATGGCCTCGCTCGCCCGGTCGACCGACGCATCGCTGCAGGTGAACGAGGGGTGGCGCGTGCTCCCGTACCTGGGTCATGGTTCGGCGGGCATCGGAGCAGTGATCGCCCTCGCGCTCGCGCACGTCGGCGAGAGCGAACGCCACCTCGAGTCGCTCGACGGCATCGTGCGCGCAGCATCCGCGCCGTTCGCGATCCAGTCCGGTCTCGTCCAGGGGCGCGCCGGTCTCATCCAGTTCCTGCTCCTGCTCGAGATCGTCGGGCGCTCCGACGCGATGTCGAGCGGTGCGCTGGTCCGGCACATCGACCAGCTCTCCCTTCACTCGCTCTCCTCCCCCGACGGCACCCGATTCGCCGGCGACGGGCTGCTCCGCGCCTCCTGCGACCTCGCCACCGGGTCGGCGGGAGTGCTCACGGCCCTGGTGGCCTACCGCGCACACCTTCGCGGCGAGACCCCCGTGCTGGTGGGTCTGCCGTATCTGATCTCCCCCCGCGATATCGAGATGCGCTCGCTCCGGCGGCGCCCTTCGTAACGAGGGAGGTGAGATCCATGGGATATCTGTTGTCACTCCAGACGCTCGACGACGCGTCGGGCGAAGGGCGGGGAACGCAGTTCGCCAGCACCTTCAGTGCCAGCGTCTGCGTGAGCACGGCATCGGCGTCGATCTGCTGACATAGACGTCGGTTCGAGGTCGGGGGGAGCGGAGTCGCGAGGCGAACCCACTCCCCCCGATCACGAGCCCTCACTCATATGTATGAACTTCCGGCGGCAATCTGCACCGGTAAGCGGATGCCGGGGGCGACCATGCTGCGCAGGCGAGTCGGCCCGGATCCCGCGATCTTCCTTGTCTCTCCAGGCAAGTCGCCGCCCCCGCTCAGTCGTCAGCGGGGAACCACGAGCCTGGATCAGGCCGATCTGTCCCCCATTCGGGGGACATGCGCGCAGCATCCACTCTGACCTAACGTGCGTGGTGGACGGAGTCGTGACTGCGGACCTCGGCCCGTTTATCGAGCTCGGACCTCCAGCCCGAGGTCCGAGCTCGTCAACGTCCGTGGTGGGTTCACGTGGGGTGGCGCACCAGGGCCCTCGAGGAGAAGCATGGCCGACCTGACCGTTATCGACGACTCTCTCGTCGTGCGGATCGAAGGCGCCGAGCGGATCCTCTCTCAGGAGCGGGAGCTCAGAATCCCGCTCGCGCACATCGTGGGAGTTGTGCGTGACCCGGACCCCTTCTTTCGGGTAGAAGGGGTCCGGGCATCCCCCGGCACTCATCTCGACGACGACGACGAGAGATCGTTCTGGGCGGTCGACGACCACGCCAAGGCGATCGTCGTCATCCTGCGCGACAACGAGTTCGAGAAGCTCGTGGTCGACGTCGACGACCCCGACGCCACGGTTCGCCTCATCGCGAGCAGCCTCGACTGAAGGGCACTGCGCCACGACATGCTGTCGGGGAATGCGCATGGGCAGAGCCTCGCCTGCGGTGGGGTCACGTCGATCGATCAGTCGGCTTCCGCGCGGTTGCCCCGAGTCACAAGACAGATGTCGTGTCGCTCCCTCGTCATATAAAGCACGAACTGAGGGCCATTCAGTTGAGCGAACGGAGAAATCAATGAAGATGAATAAGAAGTTTGCTGGCGCAGCTATCGCGGCTTCCCTCGCGCTGGCGCTGCTGCCTGCGCTCCCCGCAGCCGCGGGGGTATCGACCGTTGGGTGCACGAACGGTGGGTCGATGACGGGAGTGTCGAACACGACGACCGTCCGGTCGGTCAACGAAGTCAACTGCGGCACCGTGTACGTCCGTGCGCGCTACGGAACGCCGGGCGGTAACGCCTTCACGAACTACACCAGCAGTGCCACCATCACCACCCAGAGCGGGCTGCCGAACGTCAACCGGGGCGACCACTACGCGCAGCGCCGAGCTTTGTTCTACACAACGCCGTGACGGATCGTCTCTCGATGAAGGTGCAGCTCGCCACAATCGTGGCGGGCTGCACCGTGGTGCTGTCCGGATGTTCTGCGACGCCCGCCCCCACATCCGAGTGGAGCAGCTTGTACGGCGCGGACATGGCGCAGGGCATCGAGATGTGGGCGCAGGAGGCCCCCATGTCGGACGCTCAGCGCGAGGACCTCCTCGACGGGAGTGTCACCGAAGCGGACGCGATGGCCGCGTTCGAGCGGTATCGGTCGTGCCTGCGCGAAGCCGGGTACGAGCCGTTCGGGATTCAGCGCGACGGACCCTTCATCAATTTCAGCATTCCCGCGGCCGCGGTCGAATCCGGCGTTGACGGACCCTGCTACGCCAGCGAGTACGCCGCCGTCGATACCATCTGGCAGTCGGTCGAGAACGCCGACGTCGGCGACGAACGCACGCGTCTCGCCGAGTGCGTCTCGCAGCTCGGGCTCGACGTAGTCGGCAGTTCCGGGGCCGCGACGATGAACGAAATCAGAGCCGCCATCGAGGAAGCCGGTTACAGCGTCGACGACTGCGGCTGACGCGGGTTTCGGCAGAATGGGCGGTACCCGCGAGCGAGGAGGCTTGTGTGACACCTGATGACCAGACACCTCGCCGAGGTGAGCGTGATCGCGGACGGATCAGAGCCTCCGGGGCGCGCCGCGTGGTGGCCCTCGTCGGCCTGTGGGCCGTGCCAATCCTCGCTGTCGGCATCGCGGTGCCGCTGTCCGCAGCGCTCGACGCGAGAAGCGTGGAGACACCGCCACCGCTGACCGTGACCGTAGGGTCTCGGGAGGCGGACCGAGCCATCGCGGTCAACGCTGTTGCCACCCTCGCAACGCAACCGGAGATTCGAACGGCCGTTGACGGAGTGCTCACCGAAATCGGCCCGATCGGCACGATTGAGCCCGGAAGCGAAGTCTTCGCGATTGATGGCGTCCCCGTGCTGGCATACCGCGGCGCGGTGCTCCACCGCGACTTGAGCCGCGACGACCGCGGCGCGGATGTCGCGGCCTTGGGCGAATATCTTTCCTCCCTCGGATTGCTCGACCCCGCATCCGGGGGCGACGTGTTCGGCCCCGCCGTCCAGGCATCGGTTCGCGCCCTTCAGCAGCGCCTCGGCGTCGCCCAGGACGGGGTCTTCCGCCTGGCCTACGTCTCCTACATTCCCGAAGGCGCGACCGAGATCGCCGGCACGGCGGCTGAGCTGGGAGACCGGGTCAGCGCGGGCGACCCGGTCCTCGTTGCCGTCGCACCGGTCCAATCCGTCGTCCTCACGCCCGTCTCCGCCGGCAACCTCGCCGCCTACGGCGGGCTGGAACTGGCGTTGCGTCTTGGCCCGTCCACGGTGGACATCCCCGGCGTCGAAGTGACCGGAGCAGAGGCGACGGCGGTGGTTACGGCATTGAACGATGCCGTTCGCGCCGGAGCCGCGCGCGTGGAAACCTCCGACGGGGCCCCCTCCACCTACAGCGGAGGCATCCTCGTCCTGCGAACACCGGAAACGACCGGAACCGTGCCGTCCACGGCGGTTCTCGTCGACGCGCGATCCACCACCTGCCTCATCGCGGTCACGGACGTCGGCGAGCTGCAGACCCTGACCCCGATGCCGCTGGCCCAGGCCGCTGCGGGGACAGAGTTGGGGACGGTTGCCGTCGACGAGGCGGCCATCGGTGCCCAGGTGGTGCGCGACGTGTCCGCGTTGCCTGCGGAAGACCGCACATGCGGGTGAACGTCGCCGACGCGTCCATCTCATTCGGATCATTCACGGTGTTCAGCCACTTCTCCGCGAGCTTCGAAGCCGGCAGAGTCACCGCCTTGGTCGGACCATCCGGAAGCGGGAAATCATCGCTGCTCGCTGCAATGGCCGGTTACATGCCGCTGACTCGCGGGACCATCAATGTGGACAACGGCGGCGTCTCCCATGGACCTGACGCCGACCTCGTGGCCTGGGTTCCGCAGGGCTCCAATGCCCTCGCCCGCCGGACGGTCCTCGACAACGTCCTCATCGCGTCGCTCTCCGACGGCAGGTCCATGACCGACGCCGTGGACGTTGCTGAGGACTCTCTCGCCCAGGTCGGGCTCGCCGACCGCTCCGGCGAACAGGCCCGACGCCTATCGGGAGGCGAGCTGCAACGCGTCGCTATCGCCCGGGCACTCGCTTCCGGCAAAGCACTCATCCTGGCCGATGAGCCGTCCGCCAACCTCGACGCCCGCAACACCGAAGAGGTCGCCGCCATCTTGAACCGCCTCGTATCCCGCGCCACCATCGTCGTCGCCACGCACGACCCGATCTTGGTGAGCGCCTCCGATGCCGCTGTTCACATGCGTCCAGAAGCGGCGCCCGGTGCCTGACTCCTGGCGGTTCACAGACCTGACCCGTGAAGGTCTCCGCAATGTGTTCGGACGCAGCGCGCGACTACTGCCCGCCGTTGCTCTGGCCGGCGTGCTGGGGGCGAGCTCCGTCGGAGTGCTCGCGCTCGAGCAAGCAGCCCTCAACACAGAGATCTCCGAGCTCGCTGTTCAGGGCCGCGGTGTGGTCTTCATCAGCGAGTCCTCGCCGGACCGCCCGGCTAGCATCTCCCGCTCCTCGTGCGAGGCGCTGGCAGATACTCCTGGGGTCGAACACGCCGGCATCATCATCGACGCCAACCGAGCGGACGCCCTGCCGTTCGCCATCGACGCGCCCGCCCGCCGTGCATCCACCACACTCTTCCCAGACCTCGGCGACGTCGACGTGCTCGTCGGCGACACCCTCGCCAGCCAGCAGGGACCGTTCCGCGCCTTCGTCTACGGACAGCCCTTCGACGCGCTGGTGGCCCCACCGTCTCGCGAAGGGACGGGCACCGCCTTCACCCTCACGTTCCCCCTGCTGCCCGAGGATGTGTCAGCGTCACGATGTGCAGTCCTCCTGGAACCCCTCGTCTCCGCCCCCGAGATGACCTCGGACCTCATCGCCCAGCTGGGTATTCGAGGCAACACCGTCAGCGGCCAAGAGGTGCTGAGCACACCGGTCGACCCCACGAGCAGTTACCTTTCGCGTATTGGCCGGTTCGCCCCACTCGCATTCGGCGTCGCTGGAGGCTTCATCACCGCCATCATCACTCGAACACGGACCAGCGAGCTTGCCGTGTACCGCCTGTCCGGCACCTCTCGGTCATCGCTGCTCACGCTTCTCGCTCTCGAGAACCTCCTCATCGCCGGCACTGCCGCGGCCGTCAGCGGCGTCGCTGCCCTGCTTCTGCTCCCCCAGCTGCTCGACCCCGCCACAGCTGCCATCGGGGGCATCGCGCTTGGAGGATCCTGGGCCCTCATCGCGACCCTGGCTTCGGTGGACATACCTTTTCGGAGACCAACAGATCTCGCGAAGGACCGCTAGCCCGCGCGCACGGGAGCCCGTCCTTCCTCGTCAGCGCGTTCAGCGAAAGGCCGAGCGGCTCGAGCTTCCCGTCAAGGACACGAATGGCCTCCCACCCCGCCCCGCGCAGAGCACGGTCCTTCCGGCGGTCGCTCTTCTCACGCTTCCCGACGTGCTCGAGCCCGTGGCGTCCGGTGGAGTCGTCGTCGCGCCCGCCGACGCACCGTTGAAGACGGCAAGCGACTCGCGCCCCGCGAGGGGCTATTCGTGTTGGTGGGGGACGCCGCCGGGGCCCGATCCTGTGAAGGCGACCTCGTCAAGCCGATTCTGCGGGCCCCAAATGAAAGGGCCGGTCGGGGATTCTTCCCTCGACCAGCCCTTTTCGCACATCTACTCACAGGCAACTCTCACAAAAACTGAAAGAGCCTATCTGTGCGCGAGGGGGGACTTGAACCCCCACGCCCTTGCGGGCACTGGCACCTGAAGCCAGCGCGTCTACCTATTCCGCCACTCGCGCGAGGCGCAGCATCCAAGACACCGCGCACTCAACTTCCCGAGAATATCACGCGCCGGGCCGTGCCGAATCGAAGAGGTGCACGAGACCGAGGATGCTGCGTCACGAGGCCGCCCCTGAACGACATCTCGCAGCGGTGCAGCGCTCGACGACACCACCGAGCACCCCGCACACACGCGGAATGACGCGCGTCCACGGGGCATCCAGCCGCGGCAACTACGATGTAGCCACCATCTGCCTGCCTGAAGGAGTCTCGTGGGGCTACTCGACAGTTTCGAGAAGGGTCTCGAACGTGCCGTCAACGGTGCGTTCGCGAAGACCTTCCGCAGTGGCATCCAGCCCGTGGAGATCGCCTCTGCACTGCGCAGCGAACTCGACAAGCAGGCCGCCGTCGTCAGCCGCGACCGCATCCTCGCTCCCAACACGTTCCTCGTGCGGCTCTCCGCCGCCGATGACGAGAAGATGCGCGCCCTCGGGCCGACCCTCGTCGAAGAGCTCGACGGCCTCGTGAAGAAGCACGCGCGCACGCAGGGCTATTCGTTCGCCGGCCCGGTGAGCATCACGATCGAGCGCGATGCGAGCCTGTCGACCGGAACGCTCCGCGTCGAGTCGCAGACCGCCAGCGTCGGCAACGTCTCGTGGCGCGCGGTCGTCGACATCGACGGCAAACGGCACCCCCTGGTGGCGGCGCGCACGGTCATCGGCCGCGGAAGCGACGCCGACATCACCATCCCCGACGCGGGAACCAGCCGCAAGCACGTCGAAATCCTCTGGGACGGCGAGCGCGCCATGGTGCGCGACCTCGGGTCGACGAACGGCACGCAGCTGCAGGGCCGCAAGGTCACCGAAGCGCCGCTCCCGCCTGACGCCACCGTCACCATCGGCCGCACGAACATCGTGTTCCGCATCGTCGCCGAGGCATCGACGCCGCCGCGACCGCCGGTCCCCGATGCGACGCGCGCCTTCGACACTCGACGAGGAGACTCGCGCTGATGGTCACCGACCTCACCTACCTCCTGCTGCAGATCGGGTTCCTCGTTCTGCTGTGGTTCTTCGTGTTCGCCGTCGTCTACTCGCTGCGCGCCGACCTCTTCGGCGTCAAGGTGCGCAAGATGCCCGAGCCGGCACCTGCTGCGGCTGCGCCGTCGGCGCCGGTCGCACCCGGCCGCCCGAGCGACAAGACCGAGATCGTCAACGCCGCGCCCCGTGCTTCGGCGGCGCCCACCGGCAAAGCGACCACCGCGACCGTCTCGCGCATCGTGATCACCAGCGGTCCCAAGGCCGGCCTCGAGCTTCCGCTCGGCACCGAGCCGTTGACGATCGGGCGCTCGAGCGAATCGGGCCTCGTCATCCGCGACGACTACACCTCGAGCCACCACGCACGCCTCGTGCTGTGGGGCGAGCAGTGGATGCTGCAAGACCTCGACTCCACGAACGGCAGCTGGCACGCGGGCTCCCGCGTCTCGTCGCCGGTGGCGATCGACGTCGGCGCGCCCATCAAGGTCGGCGCGACGACGTTCGAACTCCGGAAGTAAGCGGCGGACTCCTCACGATGGTCTTCCAGGGCTCGAGCGCGGCGATCTCGCACACCGGCAAGGTGCGGTCCAACAACCAGGACTCCGCATACGCCGGGTCGAACCTCTTCGTCGTCGCCGACGGCATGGGCGGCCACGCCGGCGGCGACGTCGCGTCGAGCCTCGCGATCGCGCGCCTCGCCGAGCTCGACCGGCCCTACACCTCCACCGCCGAGGCCGAGCGCGCGCTGCGCGACAGCATCGCCGACACCGCCGTCGCCCTGATCGACACGGTCGCGCAGCGACCGGAGCTCTCGGGCATGGGAACCACGGTGAGCGCCCTGATCATGGTCGACGACTACGCGGTCATCGGCCACATCGGCGACTCGCGCATCTACCTCTACCGCGACGACGCGCTCACCCAGATCACCGCCGACCACACGTTCGTGCAGCGACTCGTCGACTCGGGACGCATCACCCCCGAGGAAGCGCGATACCACCCACGACGCTCGGTGCTCATGCGCGTGCTCGGCGACATGGACCCCGATCCCGAGGTCGACACGTTCATCATGCCGACGCAGCCGGGCGACCGCTGGCTGCTCTGCTCCGACGGCCTGTCGGGCGTCGTCGACGACTCCCACACCGCCAAGGCGATGGCCGGCGGGCTCGCGCCCGGGCGCACCGCCGACCTCCTCCTGCGGCAGGCGCTCGACGGCGGCGCCCCCGACAACGTCACGATCGTCCTGGTCGACGTCGGCGGACAGCATCCGGTCTTCATCGGCACCCCGACGATCGTCGGCTCCGCGTCGAATCCCAGCGGCATCGAGGTGCCGGCCGCACGGGTCGGACGCAGCGGATGGCTGCACCCCAACCGTCAGGCCGCGAACGAGCCCACCCACTTCGAGCCCGCCGCCGAGTTCCTCGAGGAGCTCATCGAAGAAGACCGCCGTCGCGCTCGCCTGCGACGCGTCGGCTGGTTCGTCGGGTTCGCTCTCGTCGTCGCCGCGATCGTCGTCGGTCTGGTGCTCGCCTACAACTGGACGCAGACGCGC
>Ga0247732_10000412_pt1 | contig 21137 bp, 18 predicted proteins | sample UWRJL163409C2_FD_180940 | JGI IMG/M metagenome (GOLD analysis project Ga0247732, IMG submission 180940) | Plant litter microbial communities from Arlington Agricultural Research Station in Wisconsin, United States - UWRJ-L163-409C-2 | ecosystem: Environmental > Terrestrial > Plant litter >...
ATCCGGCGCTCATCCTCGGCACCCAGCTGTCCGACGTGCTCACGATGCGGCTCGGCTTCTCGCGGCGAGGGGCGCTCGGGCTTCTGGCGCGAGCGTTCGAGGCGGTGAAGCTGAGCGATCCGGAGGGTCGACTGCGGCAGCATCCGCACCAGCTCTCGGGCGGCATGAAGCAGCGCGCCATGATCGCCTCGGCCATGAGCACCAAGCCCGACCTCTTGATCGCCGACGAGCCGACCACCGCCCTCGACGTGACGGTGCAGCGCGAGGTGCTGTCGCTGCTCAAGCGCATGAACGAGCAGTCGGGCACGGCGGTACTGTTCATCTCGCACGACCTCGGCGTCGTTCGCGCCCTCTGCGATCGCGTGCTCGTGATGAAGGACGGCCGCATCGTCGAGCGCATCGACGACGTCGCCACACTCTCGGAGGACACCGTGGAACATTCGTATACGAAGCAGCTCCTCGCCGCGACGCCGACTGTCGCCGTGAAGGCGTCGGCGCCCGCGTCGGCTCCGGGGGAGGCCCGCGCATGAGCGAGCCGATGGTCGACGTTCGCGGCCTCGATGTCGCGTTCGGTTCTGCGCAGGTGCTGCGCGGAGTCGATCTGCGTCTCGAGCGGGGACGAACCGTGGGAGTCGTGGGCGAATCCGGTTCGGGCAAGTCGACGCTCGCGAAGGTTCTCGTCGGAACGGTGCGCGCGGCATCCGGAACCGCGACCGTCGACGGCGTCGACATCGTCGCGGCAGATCGCCGGGCCATGCGCGCGTACCGCCGCCGCACCCAGATGATTCCGCAGGACCCGTACTCGTCGCTGTCTCCGCGCCGCACGATCGCACAGACGCTCGCCGAGGCCATCGACCCGGCCCGGGGCCGCGTGGCGACGCACGAGCCGCTGATCGCCGAGTGGCTGGTGCGTGTCGGCCTGGCACCGGAGATGATGCACCGCCACCCGCACGAGTTCTCGGGCGGTCAGCGCCAGCGCATCGCCATCGCGCGCGGTCTCATCATCGACCCGCACCTCGTGATCGCCGACGAGATCACCTCGGCGCTCGACGTGTCGGTGCAGGCGCAGATCCTCGAACTGCTCGCCTCGATCAAGGAGTCGATGGGTGTGACCATGATGTTCATCTCGCACAACCTGGCCGTAGTGCAGCGCGTGAGCGACGATGTGGTGGTGCTCTACCAGGGCGAGGTGGTCGAGTCCGGCCCGGTCGAGCAGGTCTACTCCGATCCGCAGCACTGGTACACCCGCCGGCTGCTCGACGCCGATCCGGGCGCGCCCGGTTTCAGTCTCGCCGGCTGATGGCGGCCCGTCTTCCCCAGACTCCACGTGCGTCGGGTTCGCTTCGGCTGCTGGGCGCGACGCTCATCGACGGCACCGGATGTCCGCCGCTGGCGGATTCCGAGGTCGAGCTCGTCGACGGGGTGATCGCCTACGCGGGACCGCGCAGGGCCGCCGTGCCGTCTGAGCCGTCTGTGCCGACTGCCGACCTCGCGGGCGCCTTCCTCATGCCGGGCTTCGTCGATGCCCACGTGCACCTGAGCATGGTTCCGGGCGACCCCGAGACGCAGCGCTCGCGCTTTCCTGAAGAGCATGTGCTCGAGACCGCAGAGGTGCTGAGAACCACCCTGCTCGCCGGCGTGACCACGGCCCGCGACCTCGACGGGCTCACCCCGGGCTACCGCGACGCGATCGCGCGCGGCTCCGCCGTGGGGCCTCGGTTGCACTTGGCGATCTCGATGCTGTCGCCCACCGGAGGGCACGCCGACCCGGTGCGCCCCAACGGCTCGCTGCCCGCGTGGGCCGTGCGCCCGTCGATGCCCGCGCCGGGAGTCGTCGACACCGACGACGAGGTCATCCGCACCGTGCGCGAGCTCATGCGTATGGGCGCCGATGTCATCAAGGTCTCGACATCCGGCGGCGTCGGCTCGCCCACAGACGACCCGGCGGATGCGGGACTGCCGGTGGAGCACGTGCGTCTCGTGGCCCGGCTCACGGCCGAGCGCGGCGGGCGGCCCATCACCGCGCACGCCCTGACCGACGCCGCCGTGCGGGTCGCCGTTCTGGGCGGGGCCGCCAGCATCGAGCACGGTTACGACCTGAGCGACGACACGATCGAGCTGATGCTGCAGCACGGCACCGTGCTCGTTCCCACGCTCAGCACGCTGATGCGCACGCTCGATCCGGCGACCACCCCACCCGCTGCGCTGGCCGACCGCGAGGCACGGCAGAGACGCGGCCTCGACTCCGTGCGCCGTGCCGTGGCGGCCGGCGTGCCCGTCGCCCTCGGCACCGACGCGGGAGTGCACCCGCACGGCCGCAACCTCGCGGAACTCGCGCGCCTCGTCGAGGTCGGCCTCGACCCGCTCGCGGCCATCCGGGCGGGAACTCAGGGCGGCGCGCGCCTGCTCGGCCTCGAGGAGCACCTCGGAACGGTCGAGGCCGGCAAGCAGGGCGACCTGGTGGTGACCTCGGTGGATCCGCTGCAGCGCATCGGTGAGCTCGCCGACGCCTTCGCAGTGCGGATGGTGCTTCAGGCCGGGCGCGTCGTCAAAGACCTCAGCGGCGGATCTCGATGAGGAGGATCCAGGCGTAGTACACCGCGACGAGGATGGCCGCGACGACGTCGAGAGTGAGCCAGTACAAGCCGCCGCCGGCGCCGGCGAGGAATGAGACGCCGCCCACGATCATGGGAACGGTGGCGACAGTTCCGAGCAGTAGCCGGCTGACGGTCCACCATCGCCGAGAGTCGTGGATTCCGACTCTGATGTTGGCGATGGTCACGAAGGCGAAGGACAGGACTCCGAGGCCGGTGATCGAGCTTCCGGCCATGGCGTGAGGTTGGTCGGGGGTGAGCATGATGACGCTCAGGAGTACCAGGCCGATGAGAAGCCCGAGCGTTTGGGCGGCCAGGGAGGGGAGGACTGGTGCGTCGAGGATGTGTTCGTGGTTCAACGAGACGGCGACGAAGATGAGGCCGGCGATGGCGGCCGCTGCACCGCCGACCATGATGAACTGCTCGTGCCAGTCGGCGAGGTCATAGGCCGTCATGAAAATGCCCCTGTCTGGCGGGTGTCAGCGGTGCCGTGCGCGGTGATGTCGTGGGCGCGGGGGTCGTTCATGGTCGCCTCGATGGCGTCGGCGACGATGGTCGGGTGCGACAGGAGCGCCAGGTGGCTGCCGGGGATTTCCGTGACGTGAGCGTCGGTGCGTACCGCGAACGCGTGCTGAAGTGCCGGATCGAGGATCTGATCGTCGGTCGACACAACGTAGTGGCAGGGCAGTTCCCGCCAGGCGATATCCGTGTCGATTGCGGTGATCAGGCAGGAGACATGAGTGGGCCCTTGAACGGCGGCGAGTACTTTTTGGGTATCGAGGGAAAGATCGGCCCCGAGGGCGGACCCGAACTGCTCGGGCCTGACGCTGGTCCACCCGTCGTCGCCGTAGACGATCGCGTGACCGCCCGGCATCTGGGCGGCCGAGTGCGAGATCGAAGCAATGGTCTCACCGTGGACGGGGGCGTAAGCGGCGACGAACACGAGCGACTGCACAGTCGGCATCCCGGCAGCGGCAGCCGTTATGACGAACCCTCCGTAGGAATGCCCGACGACGACGGTTGCACCGATCTCGTCGATGGCGCGCCGAGTGGTGTCGATGTCGGCCTCGAGCGACGTCATCGGCAGTTGCACGGCGACTACCTGGTGCCCGCGTGCATGAAGCGCCTCGATGACACCGCTCCAGCTGGACCCGTCTGCCCATGCTCCATGGACCAGAACCACATTCATTTCTTACCTCTCGCTTGATCTGACGAAGACCATTGCATTCCCGTGACGGGGGTGCTGCGTGGCGCTGGTCGTCTTTTTGCCGGATCTCGACAAGGCAAGGCCGCGTCGGAGCCTTTTGCGACAGGTCAGCCCTCGTGCTGTACAGATGCGGCTTTGACGTGGCGGAGCACGATGGCGGTCTCTGCCACCGTCACACCGTCGAGCTCGGGCAGGCGGGTGCTGAGATAGTCGTAGAGGGATGCGGTGTCGTGCACGGCGAGGCTGACGAACAGGCTCGCAGGCCCAGTGACGGCGGCCGCATAGGTGACCTCCGGGTGTCTCGCCAGGGCTTCTCCGGCGGTGCGGAGTGCGCCGGATTCGGCGCGCAGCCACAGCATCGCCCTGACGGGCATCCTGAGCAGATGGAGGTCGATGTCGACGTCGAGACGCACGGTCCCCGTGCGAAGCAGGGTGTCGACGCGTCGTCTCGTACTGGTATCGCTGAGGGAGACGAGCTCAGCGAGGGCATCGATGCTCGCCCGACCATCTTCTCGCAGGGCTTTCATCAGCTGCCGGTCGACGGCATCCGGGGTATGCGAGCGTGCTGCAAGGGGTGAACTCCGATCTGTCAGAGCTGTGACCTGTTCGGGAGAGAGGGTGCCGTGCTTGGTGTACGAGCCGGTGTGGCCGCCGTAGAAGGTGTGCAGGACTCGGTCGGCCTGGATGCTGATGATCGCTTTGGTGTGCGCCAGTGTGTCGCCCAGAAGAACCTCGGCTGACTCGCCGACCGCGGCGAAGACGATGTCGGTCCCGGCTCCGCAGACGTTGATCCAGCTCGTGTCGTCTCGTTTGGCCAGGGCCGCGCTCACGGACTTCGCGGCGGACGGAACGCTCTTCACCCGGATGATCCATTGCGACAGGCTCAGCAGATCGAGGTCGGAGACGCCGACGACGTGCAAGACCCCGTGGCGCCGCAGTCGGGCGTACCGCCGCGCGACCGTCTGATCCGACACCCCGAGTACCGTTCCCAGCAATCGGAAGGGCGCACGCCCGTTCACCTGAAGCGCGTGCGCAAGAGCCCTGTCCAGATCGTCGTAATTGTCAGTTTCCATCGTCAGATCATGTCTCAACGTCGAGAAAAGAGCAATGCTGGTGAGGGTCAGGCGAAAACAGTCGACGTGGCTCAGTCTGATGTCATGTCTTCCTTCACTATCGATACCCACGCACACCTCGCCGTTCCCGCTGTTGAGGGACTCATTGCCAGCGCCCCCGGGGCTCTCCACCAGCGACTGAGTGACGCGGTGGCGATGGGGGCGGCGTCCGCAGATGTCAATCGGGCCAACATGCCCGGTGTCTGGCAGAAGCTCACCTCTATCGAGGAGCGATTGGAGTGGATGGATCGCAGTCGCATCGACGTGCAGCTGGTCAGTCCCCTTCCGTCTCCGCATGACTGGGCCGACGAAGACCTCGCGGCCTCGATCGTCTCCACCACCAACGCCGCCGTCGCCGAACACTGCGCCCTGGCCCCAGAGCGCCTCTACGGCATCGGAGCGGTAGCCCTGCAGCATCCGTCTCTCGCCGTCGAGCAGCTGGTTGCGGCTCACGACGCGGGGCTGCGAGGGATTCAGATCAGCACCACCGCGGGGCCCGACCGGGAGCTGGACCACTCGGACCTGGAACCGTTCTGGGCAACAGCGGCCGAGCTGGGGATGGTGGTGATGATCCACCCCTGGGGGTGCTCGCTGGGTGAACGACTCAGTGACTACTACCTCTTCAACACGGTCGGGAACCCGGTGGAAACCACCCTGGCGCTGTCCCGGATCATCTTCGGCGGCGTTCTCGAGCGTCACCCGAAGCTGCTCCTGTGGGCGGCCCATGGTGGCGGCTATCTGGGCGCGTATCTCGGCCGCTCCGACCATGCCTGGGAGCAGCGCCCGGATGCCCACACCACGACAACCCGGCCGAGTACTCAGTTCCGGAGCGTTCACGTCGATGCTCTGGTGTACTCCGACATGCAGCTGCGACACCTGGTGGAGTCTCTCGGCGCCGACCAGATCATGCTCGGCAGCGACTATCCCTTCGATATGGGCCTCGAAGACCCCGTCGGCCGCCTCGAGATGGCCGGCGTGCCCGCCGACGCCATCGAGGCCATCCGCGGCACGAACGCGGCCGCGTTGTTCTCGATCGACAGGCACTGACCATGCGGTTCCTCGCCATCGGAGAGCGCACCTCTGACTACACCACCGCGCAGGCGTACGAGCTGATGGCTGCAGAGATGGATACGGCGCGCACCCTCTACGGGGAGCGCGTCATCCGAGAGGCCTATATGGACGACAGCTATGCAGACGCCGTCCTGCTCCTGGACGCGGAGGATCTCGCTGCCGCTACGACCCATGTGAACCGATACCCCATGGTGCAAGCCGGCATCATTCACTTTCGCATCACGCCGCTGGTTGGCCTGCCCGCGATCATCGCCGGCGCAACGCCCCAGGTCTGGCCCGATTGGTGGCCCGACAATTCTCGCTGACCGCCGGCACGAGTCCGTCGTCAGTCATCAATGAAAGGAAACCTCTCATGCGGAAGTGGCTGCCCCTGGTGGCGATCTGTCTCGGCACGTTCATGCTCCTGGTCGACGTGACCATTGTGAACGTCGCCCTGCCCTCTATGGCGATGGATCTTCGAACCGTGTTCTCGTCGTTGCAGTGGGTGGTCGACGCCTACGCCCTCGCCCTGGCTGCCCTCTTGATGGGCGTGGGCGCCATTGCCGATCTCAGCGGGCACAAGAAGCTCTACCTTCTCGGGCTCGTGCTCTTCGCTGTTGCCTCCATCGTCTGCGGGTTCGCACCCCACGCGGGCATCCTCGTTGCCGCACGCGGTTTGCAGGGCGTCGGAGCTGCAGCGATGTTCGCCACCACGTTCGCACTCATCAATGGCTCCTACCGGGGACGTGATCGCGGAACCGCCTACGGCGTATGGGGAGCGATCAGTGGTGCCGCCGCCGCCCTCGGGCCTGTCCTCGGCGGTGTTCTCACCGAGGGGATCTCATGGCGGTGGATCTTCTTCGTCAACGTTCCTGTCAGCATCGTGGCCATCCTGCTCTCGCGACGCGTATTGCCACGCGACCCACGCTCCACGCGCGAGCGAATCGACATCGCGGGGCTCCTCGTCTTCACCATCACCATCGGATCGGTCACGTTCGCCATGATCCGTGCTGGCGAGAGTGGCTGGGGTTCCAGCAGCGTTCTGCTCCTCCTCGGGATCGGCGCGATCGGGCTGATCGCCTTCATTCTCATTGAGCGTCGCGCGTTGCATCCCTTGATCGATCTCGCTCTCTTCCGTCAGCCCACGTTCGTCGGTGTCCTCCTGGCCGGCATCGTGCTCTACTTCTCCGCCTACGGGTACCTTCCTTACACCTCGATCTGGATGCAGACCCTTCTCGGCCTGACGCCCGTTCAAGCCGGCCTCGCCTCCCTGCCGCTGCCGGTGGCCTCATTCGCGGCGTCTCTCATCGTCGGCCGGTCCATCGCTCATGCCCGCGCCGGAAGCATGATCGGAATCGGACTTGTACTCATCGGCGCCGGAGCCCTCCTCAGCGCTCTCCTCGTCACCCGTGGGTCGAGCTGGCCGGCGCTGCTACCCGGACTGCTGATCGCGGGCATCGGCGTCGGCCTGGCCACCCCGACCCTCAGTGCCACGGGAGCTGCTGCGGTCGGCCCTGCTCGCAGTGGCATGGCGGCCGGCGCCGTCAATACTGCCGGCCAGCTGGGCTTCGCCTTCGGCATCGCCATCCTCGGAAGTACCTTCAGTGCGCACGCCGCCACAGCGCTTGACGTCGCCGGCCTGCCATTTCCTCACGACAAGGCGATGCTCCTGGCGGGAGGGCAAGCGCAAACCCTGATAGCGCAAGCCAACCACTCCGAGGGCTTCACCGACCTCGCTCATACGGCCTTCGCCTCCGGCCTCGATGGCGCGCTGCTCGTCGCCGGCATTGCCGCCGTGATCGCCGGCCTCGCCGTGCTCCGTCTCATCCGAGCCCCGAGGGAAGAGGCTCTCCACTCTCGATCGCATGCATGATCGTCGCGACCACGCGCCCGGGCGCCGCGTGCGGTATCGCGTGGCTGGTGTCGACCTCGTCGAGTGTCGCGCCCATGCGCTTCGCCATGTCGCGCTGGATCTCGGGGCGCAGGTGCTTGTCCTTCGTGGCCATCAGGTACCAGCTGGGCTTCGACGCCCAGGCGGGCACGGTCGTGGACTGCGTGAAGATCGCATCCGCTGAGACCCTGCTCTCGGCACGACCGGCGAGGCGCACCTCCTCGGGAACGTCCCAGGCGAGCTCGCGCCACGACTCCTCGTCGGGCGCCGGGATCCACTCGCCGTCGGCGCCGCGCGTGAAGTACTTCGACACCTCGGCCGGCTCGTAGGAGCTGACGATCTGCTGCACCGACTCGCCGCCGTCGGGGGCGAACGCAGCGACGTAGACGAGGCCGACCACCCGATCGTGCGTGCCTGCGGCGGTGATGACGGCGCCGCCGTAGGAGTGCCCGACGAGCAGCACGGGGCCATCGACGGCGTCGATCAGGGCGCGCACGTTGGCCTCGTCGTCGTACAGCGACTGTGAGAGGTTGTCGGCCAGGGAGAAGGAGTAGCCGCGCTCCGTGAGCAGCGGAACGACGGAGGACCAGGTGAAGGGGGTTCCGCCCATTCCGTGAACGAGGACGAGATGCATGGGGCTCTCCGTATTCATAGAAGACGACTTACGCGGGAAGCGGCAGAAGCACGGTCGGTGCCGGGGCGGCCTCGCGACCGGCGAACGGCACGGGCTGGCAGACCATCAGGTAGTCGCCGGGCTCGACCGCCGAGAGATCGGCGTTCTCGAGGATCACCACACCCGCGCCGCACAGGGCCACGTGAGTCGGCCACGTCGCGGTGTTCGCGGGCGCCTCCATGGTCATGTAGTCGATGCCGGCGAAGAGCACGCCCCGCTCGACGAGCCACGCGGCGCCATCCGGACCGAGCCCGACCCACGTCTCCGACTTCTCGGGCCGGGTCAGCGCGTCGGTCGAGTTGCGGGTGCGGAAGAGCACGCGAGCGGCGCCCTCGGCGCCGGCGCCCGCGAGGTCAGCCGCCGTGATCTCCTCGACGACGTGGCGCAGGTCGAGCACGCGAACCGGCCCCACGACGTTGTCGAGGGCGATCTGGTCGACGGTCGTGCTGCCCGGAACGAAGTGCGAGGGAGCGTCGACATGGGTTCCGGTGTGTGCGCCGATGAGCCAGCGCGAGACGTCGGATGCGTAGCCGTCGGCCATCTGCTCGACCATCTCGAAGGTGGGGCGCCGGCCCCAGTGCAGCATCTCGCCGTGGATGGGGATGTTGATGTCAATGGCGTCGGTCATGGCGTCCTCGGGCTGGGAACAATCTCGGGCTGGGAACAATCTCGGGCGGGGAAACAATAGAATGGATTCGCTTTGACCTATATTGTATCCAATCTGGAACGGGCCACAAGAGTTCGATCCCAGATGGAGCGTCACCGGAGGAGACCCCGTGAAGTGCAGCGTTCGCGACTGGAGCAGCCCCTTCGATCTCGCGGGAATGCCGCGCAGGGTCGTGCCGCTGGTGCTGGGCTACGAACCCATCCAGGAGTCCCTGTCGGTGCGCGGAGGCGACCCGTCACGGTTCCTGCTCGAGCCTGTCACGGGCGCGATCGTCGTCTACGACGACGGCTGGGCGCTCGTCGACGGCGGGTTCAACCTCGACGGCGTGCGCGATCCGGAGCGCCGCGCCGCCCACTACGACTACGAGAGCTACACGGCCGTCGTTCCGCCCGGAGACGCACTCGCCGAAGGCGTCTCTGCTGCCCGGCTCGACTGGAGCGACCTGGCCTTCTGCGCGATATCGCACATGCACCTCGACCACACCGGAGGCCTGCGACTCGTGCCCGACGGCACCCCCGTCGTGGTGCAGCGCCGGGAGTGGCAGTGGCTCGAGACCGGAATCGGGCGCCGTGAGATCGTCGTGGCGGCGGACATCCTGGACGCCGATGTGCAGGTTCTGCTGCTCGACGGCGATACGGTTCTGGCTCCCGGATTCACTGCTCTCGACACCCGCGGGCACACCCCGGGCCACCAGTCGTTCCGCGTCGACCTGGCCGGGCGCTCTGTCGTGCTCGCGTGCGACGCCGCCGACCTGCAGCGCAACCTGGCCGAGCGCATCCCGTGCGGCTGGACCGCCGTCGCCGGCGATGAGGATGCCGCCCAACGGTCGATCGAGCGGCTCGCCGATCTGGCGGGCGAGCCGGGCGTGGAGGTCTGGCCCGGGCACGACCCCGCGTTCAGCGCGTGGCAGCGCTGAGCGGTTCGAGCGCAGCGACCGCGTCGGCCTCGTCACGGGCGGCGGCGATCTGCGCCGTCGACAGGCCGAGCACGCGCAGGCAGGAGGCGGCGATCGTGGAGTCATCATCACCGCCGGTCGACGGGGCACTCCCATCGCGGCGCAGCCGGATGACCAGCTCGGCGAGCTGAATCAGCACATCGCCGATCCGTTCCTCGCTCATGGTGGCCGCCACATCGGGATGCGCCGCCGCCGCCCCGAGGCGGCCGTAACTGGCGCGCAACTGCTCCCGCTCGGCCCGGAACGCGTCGTAGCGCGGCTCCTGGATCTCGGGCAGGAGGTACAGCGTGCCGATGTTGTGCGGTGTCTGCCTCAGGGTGCGCGCGTCGACGCTGGCGAGCGCGAACAGGGCTCCGGCCGGCGTGATGTCGTGCGGGATGCGCGCCTCGACCTGCTGCACGAAGTCGATGCTGGGGCGCACCGACCCGCTGAGCAGCTCGGCCAGGATCTCGTCCTTCCCGGCGAAATGGTAGTAGAGCGACTGCTGCCGGATGCCCACCCGATCGGCGATCGCGCGCGTCGACGTGCCCGAGAACCCCGTCTCGGAGAACAGCGCCGCCGCGGCGTCGAGGATCTGCTCCCGCGAGCTCAGGGTCGGATTCTGCGCCTGGGCGCTGGCCCGCGGCCGACCCGCCTTGCCGGAGCCCGAGCCGGACGTGGAGACGGAACTCATGGGTGCCATGCTCTCACTAGATCGAGGCCTGCGCGCGTCGCCAGGCCAGCCATCCCCCGTGCCCGCTGATGTTCTCGGCACCGACCGTGGCGATCGGTTCGCAGAGGAACCCCGACACCGCGCCCCCGTCGGCCAGGGTGACCTGCCCGATGGTCATGGGCGAGGGCAGGGATGCGACGAACGTGCCGAAGCCGGCGGCCGGCAGCGACCAGATCTCGCCGGCGATCGAGGCGCCGTCGTGGTCGACGCGCAGCAGGCCCGGCTTGGGCGGCGTGGTGTCGAGCGCGAACAGGGCGTAGTCGGCGCTGGTCGTCGTGCTGCGCACGAATGAGCCCCCGGCCGCGACGAGCTGGTAGTTCAACGGCTGGTCGGCGAGGTGGGCCCCGACGACGAGGATGTCGATGGTCGGCGACAGCAGGCGTTCTGCCAGCTGGTGCACGGCGAGGTCGTGGAAGGCGGGCGCGGTGATCATGACGCCGAAGGGGAGCCCGTCGACAGTGCCGGCGGGAACGGAGGACGAGGCCATGTCGAGCAGGTTCGCGTAGTTCGTGTAGCGCCCCATGCGGCTGTTTCCGCCGATCGGGTCTGCGGCGATCTCGTCGAGGGTCGGATGCCACGTGGTGGTCGGGGTGAGCAGGGCGTCGCATCCGTCGAGGGCGGCTGTCGCGACGGCGCCGAGCCGGTCAAGCTCCTCGCGCGCGTGGAACAGCTCGACGGCGGTGCGTTCGGCGCCGCCCAGCACGATGGTGGCCACCGACGGGTCGAGGTCGGTGCCGATGAGGTCGCGGTGTTCGTCGATGTGCGCGCCCACGGCCGCGTAGCGCTCGGCGACGAAGGCGCTGTTGTAGAGCATCTGCGCTGCCTCGAGCAGGGCGGAGATGTCGACCTCGACGATGTCGACGCCGGTGGCGGCGAGACGATCGGCCGCCGCGTGGAACGCCTCGGCCCAGCCGGGTGCCAGGCCGTCCAGCTGCGAAGCGAGGGGGATGCCGACGCGGGGTCTGGCAGGGAGCGCCGCGGCCGTCGTGTGTTGGGCCTGCTCCTCGAGCGTGCGCGCCAGCGGGTCGAGGCCGTCAGGGCCGGCGAGCAGCTCTGCCGTCTGGCGCGCGAGACCGAGCTCGCGGGCGAAGACGGTGACGCAGTCGAGGGTGCGGCAGGCCGGCACGACTCCGGTTGTGGGGATGCGGCCGCGCGTGAGCTTGACGCCGACGATGCCGTTGAGCGCCGCGGGCACGCGACCGGATCCGGCGGTGTCGGTGCCGAGAGCGACGTCGACGATGCCGAGCGCCACGGCCACCGCCGATCCCGAACTGGATCCGCCGGAGATGCGGTCGGGGCTCCAGGCGTTGCGCACCGCGCCGAAGGGGCTGCGGGTGCCCACGAGTCCGGTCGCGAACTGGTCGAGGTTCGTCTTGCCGATGACCACGGCGCCGGCCTCCCGAAGCCGACCCACCGCGGTCGAGTCCGCATCCGGCCGATAGCGGTAGCTGGGCGCGGCCGCCGTGGTGTCGAAACCGGCCGCGTCGATGTTGTCCTTCACGCCGGCCACGGTTCCGGCGAGAGGCAGACTCTCGCCCGCCGCGACGCGGGCGTCGATCGCCGACGCCTCGTCGAGCGCATCCTGCCGGTCGCGCAGACTGATCCAGATCTCGGGGCGGTCGACGGCGTCGATGCGCCGGTAGGCGGCGTCGACCCGGTCTACTGCTGTCGGGGTGAGGGTCATGCTGCTGCTCCAATGATCGAGATGAGAATCTGGCCGGGCGACACCTGGTCCCCGGGTCGCACGTGGATCTCGCCCACGATGCCGTCGTGAGTGGCCGAGACGGATGACTCCATCTTCATGGCTTCGAGCGCCATCAGCTTCTCGCCGGCGCTCACCGCCTGGCCGGGTTCGACGGCGATCTGCCACACGGTCGAGGTGAACGGCGCGGCCACGCCGAACGAACCCTCGGCGACGACGACGGCGTCGGCCGGGCCGCTCGCCTTCTCGTCGGGGCGCACATCGAATTCGCCGGATGCGCGCCAGCGCTCCTTCTCCTCGCCGAACGCGCGCGCCTGCGTCTCGCGGAAATCGGCGATGGAGTCGGCGTTGTCGGCGAGGAAGCGCTGGTAGTCGGCGATCGCGAAGGTGCCCTCCCGCGTCTCGAACTCGCCGCGGCCAGCGTCGGTCTCGGCGCGCAGCTCGAGCAGCTCGTCGGCACCCACCGGGTACCACTCGATGCGGTCGAAGAAGCGCAGCGCCCACGGGTTCTCCTGGAACAGGCCGCCGCGGCGGAAGCGGTTCCAGACCTGCACGGTGCGCCCCACGAACTGGTAGCCGCCCGGCCCTTCCATGCCGTAGATGCAGAGGTAGGCGCCGCCGATGCCGACCGAGTTCTCGGCCGTCCAGGTGCGGGCGGGGTTGTACTTGGTGGTCACAAGCCGGTGCCGCGGGTCGAGCGGCGTGGCCACGGGCGCCCCGAGGTAGACGTCGCCGAGTCCGAGCACGAGGTAGGTGGCGTCGAACACGGTCTTCAGCACGTCGTCGACCGACTCGAGCCCGTTGATTCGGCGGATGAAGTCGATGTTCGACGGCGTCCACGGCGCGTCGGAGCGCACCCCGTTCATGTAGCGCTCGATGGCGAGGTGGGTCGCCGGGTCGTCCCACGACAGGGGCAGTCGCACCGTTCGCGAGGGCACGACGAGCTCGTGGGTGGCGGGGATGTCGTGCTCGAGTTCGCGCAGCAGCCCCGCCAACGCCGTGGCCTTCAGCTCGGAGGAGTCGGTGTGGATCTGCAGCGACCGAATGCCGGGCGTCAGCTCGAGCACGCCGTCGGGCGACTCGCTCTGCAGTCTCTCCATCAGCGCGTGCACGCGCATCCGCAACCCCAGATCGAGCGTGAGGTCGCCGTACTCGACGAGCAGGTTGTCGTCGCCGTCGCGGCGATACGTCACAGACGGCCGCGCATCCGTGGCCTCGAGCCGATCGATCACGCCGTCGTCGCCGTCGCCGCCGGAGGTCGAGACGCTGAACGACGCCCGGTCGGCGTCGAGGGCGGCCGCGTCGGCCTCGCGCACGGGAACGAAGCGGATGCTGTCGCCGGGGCGCAGCTGCCCGAGCTTCCACAGTTCGCCGCTCGCGACCACCGCCGGGCAGACGAAGCCGCCGAGGCTCGGGCCGTCGGGGCCGAGGATGATCGGGGTGTCGCCGGTGAAGTCGATCGCGCCCACCGCATAGGGGTTGTCGTGGATGTTCGACGGGTGCAGCCCCGCCTCGCCGCCGTCTTCGCGGGCCCACTCCGGGCGCGGCCCGTCGAGGCGCACGCCGGTGCGGGCGGAGTTGTAGTGCACCGTGTAGTCGGTCGAGTAGAAGACATCGAGGTCGCCGCGGGTGAAGAAGTCGGGCGCGCCGTGCGGCCCCTCGGTCACGCCGATCTGCCAGGTCGACGTCACGGCAGGCCGTCGATCGGCAGGGGTGGCGCCGCCGACCCGCGTGAGGCGGGTGCCCGCGGGGAAGGCCGGATGCGCGGCGTCGGAGTCGGGCGAGCCCGGGCGCAGCACGTCGCCGGGCAGCAGGGCGCGGCCGGTGTGCCCGCCGAATCCGCCGAGGGTGAAGGTCGACGCGCTGCCGAGATACAGCGGCACGTCGATGCCGCCGCGAATTGCGAGGTAGGAGCGCTGGCCGGGGCCGTGCAGGGTGCCGATGCTCAGCACGCTGCCGGCCGCCACCTCGACCGGCTGCCACATCGGCAGCTCGGCCCCGTCGAGGGTCGCGGATGCCGGTGCCCCGGTCAGGGCGATCAGGCCCGGCGCGCTGAATCGCAGGGTGGGCCCGGTGGCCGTGATCTCGAGGCCCGGCGCGCCCGCGGGGTTGCCGACGGCGAGGTTGGCCTCGGAGAACGACACGGAGTCCATGGGACCGCTCGGCGGAACGCCGACCTGCCAGTAGCCGATGCGGCCCGGCATGTCCTGCACCGTCGTCATCGCGCCGGCATCCAGCACGTCGATGCGGGCATCGGGGTCTGCCGTGCTGTCGAGGGTGGAGGTGGAGTGTGCGGCGGCGCGCAGGCCGGTCTCGTCGGTGAGCGAGCGCAGCAGGCCCAGGTTGGTGACGACGCCGTCGACCCGGCTGGAGTCGAGGCCCTCTTTCAAGAGGTCGAGCGCTGCGTCGCGGGTGGGAGCGGCGGCGATGACCTTCGCCAGCATCGGGTCGTAGTAGGGCGAGACCTCGAGGCCGGTTTCGATCCAGCCGTCGATGCGCACGCCGCTGAGGGCGGGGCTGCCGAAGCCGGGGAAGGCGGCCTGGGTCACGAGTCCCGAGCTGGGGAGGCCGTTCTTGTCGGGGTCCTCGGCGTAGACGCGGGCCTCGAAGGCGTGGCCGCTCGGTTCGAACGGAGTCGTGAAGATCGCGGGGTCGATGCCCTCGGTGCCGTCGCGGGCGAGGCGCAGCATCAGTGCGACAAGGTCGACGCCGTAGACCTCCTCGGTCACCGGATGCTCGACCTGCAGCCGGGTGTTCACCTCGAGGAACGAGGCCTCCTCGCGGATCGGGTCGTAGACGAACTCGACGGTGCCGGCGGAGCGGTATTGGACCGACGCCGCGAGCGACCGAGCGGAATCGTGCAGTTGCCGGCGCACGGCATCCGGAAGCGCGGGAGCGGGCGCCTCTTCGATGACCTTCTGGTTGCGTCGCTGCAGCGAGCAGTCGCGGTCGCCGATCACGGCGACGCGGCCGTCGCCCGCGCCGAACAGCTGCACCTCCACGTGGCGGGCCGGCCGCACGAGGCGCTCGAGGAAGACGCCCGCGGAGCCGAAGTTCTTCTCTCCGAGACGGGCCACCCGGTCGTAGGCCTCGCGCACCTCGTCGAGGGTGGTGCAGGCCTGCATGCCGATTCCGCCGCCGCCGCCGGTGGCCTTGAGCATGACCGGCAGTCCGATGCTCTCGGCGGCCGCGACCGCCTCGTCGGTCGACGACAGCAGGCCGGTGCCGGCGAGCATCGGAACGCCCGCGAGGGCGGCGAGCTCGCGCGCCGTGTGCTTCTCGCCGAACGACGCGATCTGCGCGGCCGTGGGGCCGATGAAGCTCATGCCCGCGGCTTCGACGCGGCGGGCGAACTCGAGGTTCTCCGACAGAAAGCCGTAGCCGGGGTGGATGGCGCCGACGCCCAGCCGCTCGGAGGCGGCGAGGATCGCGTCGATGTCGAGGTACGACTCGCGGGCCGGAGCGGGCCCGAGGCGCACGGCCTCGTCGGCCTCGCGCACGTGCGGAGCCGCGCGGTCGGCGTCGGAGTAGACCGCCACCGTTCGGAGGCCGAGGGTGCGCGCCGACCGGATGATGCGGCGCGCGATCTCGCCCCTGTTCGCGATGAGCAGGGTGTCGAAGGCGGGGGTCATGCGTTGTCCGGTCCTGTCTCGCGCGGCGGGTCGGTGACCAGCATGCGCAGGGGAGTGCAGTTGAAGTCATTGCAGGGGTTGTTCATCTGGGGGCAGTTCGAGACGATCACGAGCACGTCCATCTCGGCCCGGATGGCGACGCGCTTGCCGGGAGCGGACATGCCGTCGACGATGCCGAGCGCGCCGTCGGGCTCGACGGGCACGTTCATGAACCAGTTGATGTTCGAGACGAGGTCGCGGGCGCCCAGGCCGTGGCGGGCGGCCTCGGCGAGGAAGTTCTCGCGGCAGCCGTGCTGGTGCTCGGTGTGGAACCCGTAGCGCAGCGTGTTCGACTCCTTCGAGCAGGCGCCCCCGATCGTGTCCTGCCTGTCGATCTCGTTGCCGGTCACGGTCATCAACGGGCGACCGAGGTTGGAGCGCAGCACCGACCCCTCCCTGAGGTAGGCGTTGCCCTGCCACGCGAGGGTGTCGGGAGCCGAGTAGCGCTCGTCGGTGTCGTGCGCGTTGTAGACCAGGAAGTCGGCCGACTGGTTGCCCCCGACGTCGACGATGGTGAGGGTCTGCCCGGCGAGGAGCCGCGCCGACCAGGGTGCGAGCGGCGCGACGGTCTCATCGAGCACCACGGGGCCGGATGCGAGGGGCCCGTTCGGGTCGAGCGGCGAGCCGTCGACGTAGTGGGCGCCGACGGGCACGGTTGTGCGGAGGGCGCGGCCTGCGACGGTGTGGGTGGTGGTGGTGCTGGTGGTGGTGCTCACAGTGCTCGGGCCTCCGCGTAGTCGATCGAGTTCAGATAGGCACGGTTCACCTCGGGCGTGGCGGTGAACTGCGGGTCGCCGGGCAGGGTGGGCTCGCCCGGCCAGGCGTGAACAACGAGCGGCCCGACCAGGTAGTCGTCGGCCGGATCGAGCGGATGCGGCACGTTGACGATCAGCACGACCAGCGGAAGCTCGGCCACCAGCTCGACGTGCGCGCCCGCACCGGCGCTGCCGAGAAAGGTGAGCGCGCCATCCGGTTCGACCCGAACACCCTGGAAGAACGAGACGCTCGGCGGCAGGTCGCGCCCGGTGAGCCCGTGCTTGGCCGCGGCCAGCAGAAAGCGCGAGCGGCCGGAGGGCGACGGCCCCTCGGGATCAGCCGATCCGTATTTCGCCGTGGTCGACTCGTCGGTGCTCGTGCCGCAGAAGGTGTCGTGGTGGCCCGAGGTGTCGGAGACGATGGTGGCCAGCGCGCGGCCGTCGCCCGAGAGCAGCGGGTGACCTGCACCGAGGTAGGCCTGCCACGGGATCTTGATGGTGTCGGCCACGTTGAGCCGCTCGTTCGTCTCGAGGGCGTTGAACACGACGACATGGGCGCATGCCGTGCCCGTGGGGTCGTCGAGCCGCAGCCGGGTGCCGCGGGCGATGACCTTGTGCGTGTACCCGCCGGGGGCGACCGTCTCGGCCCAGACGAGGGCGTCGCGATCGACCCCGTCGGGCACCATGGGCGACGACGAGGCGGGCCGGTAGGGCATGTACTCCGAGGTGCGCTCGGCCTGCGCGCGTGCGTCGGCTCTCGCCGCCAGCACGCTGTCGGTCTGGTGGTCGTCGGCTATCGAGGTCATGGTGCCGGTGCTCTCTTTCGGGTGGTGCGGGTGGGGCTTCGTGATCGGGCTCGGGTCTGCCTAGGCGATCGTGGCGACGGCGCCCGCCTGCGCCCCGGGCACGGCCGAGGTCGGCAGGTGTCCGAGCAGGATCGCGCCGTGCCGGCTGCGGCCGTGGCGGTGCACGAGGAAGCCCGCCACGAGCGTGGCGCCGATGAAGAGCAGGGCGCTCCACTGCAGCCACCAGGTCTCGCCGGTGAGGTCGTAGATCTCGGCGCGGGGCCAGACCAGGTTCACGACCATGCCGATCTGGTAGGCCACGGCGATCACGTTCACCGGGATTCCCCATCGGCCCAGGGTGAAGAGCGGCTTGCCGTCTTCGTCGACGCCGGGCGGGAACCCCTGGTCGGGCGTTCTGAATCGGCGCACGAGCAGCGGAACGGTGACCCCGAGGTAGGCCAGGTAGAGCATGGCGATGCAGAGGCTCGAGAGGGCGGTGAAGATGGCCGACTGCCCGAAGTTCACGGCGAGGGCGAGGGCCGCGCCCACACCGACGACCACGCTGGTGGCGATCGGGGTGCCGGTGCGCGGCGACACCGCGGCGAGCGTGCGCCAGAACGGCAGGGCGCGCTCGCGGGCCATCGAGAACATCATGCGCGAGCCGGATGTCTGCACCGCGAGTGTGCAGGCGAACACGGCCACCGCGACGGCCACGAGAAGCAGTCGACCGAAGACCGGGCCGAGGCGCTCGGTGACGACGTAGGCGATTCCGCCGCCGGCGAGGTTTCCGTCGGTCAGGCTGGGGGCCGCGACGAGGGCGGCGATGATCAGCAGCGCTCCGCCGAGTCCCGACACGACGACCGCTCGGATGATCGTCTTGGGAATCGTTCGGCGCGGAGCGTGCGTCTCCTCCGCCAGTTCACCGGCCGAGTCGAAGCCCACGAGCACGTACGCCGCCATGAGTGACGAGGCGAGGAAGGCCCAGATGTAGGGGGAGTCGGTGGCGCCCGCTCCGTCGGTGGTGAAGACGGCGGAGGGGCTGCGCGCGGGCAGGAGCAGCAGCGCGACGACCAGCACGACCACTCCGACGATCTCGATGAGCACGCCCACGCTCGTGGCGAGCGCCATGATGCGCACGCTGAGAATGTTGACGACGGTGGTGATCACCAGCAGGATCACGCCGAGCAGCACGGCGTTCTGCGCTCCGGTGGCCGAGGCGAGCGAGGGGTCGGCGGTCGGCCCGCCGACGATCTGGAAGCCGTCCCAGATCGCGGGGAGAACGGCCTGCACGGCGATCGCGGCGACGGCCACGGTGAGGGTCTGCGCGACGATCATGACCCAGCCGGTGAACCAGCCGAAGGTGGTGCCGGCGAGTCTCGACGCCCACTGGAAGATGGAGCCCGCGATGGGCCAGCGCGCGGCGAGCTGCGCGAAGTTGAGGGCCACGAGCAGTTGGCCCGCGAACACGAGCGGCCAGGTCCAGAAGAACGCGGCCCCGCCGATACCGAAGCCGAGCCCGAAGAGCTGGAACACGGTGGTGAGGATGGACACGAACGAGAATCCGGCCGCGAACGACGCGAAGGAGCCGACACCGCGGTGAAGTTCCTGACGGTAGACCTTGTGGTTCTGAGATGGAGCGGGGTGGATCGGAGATGGTTCCAGGGTGCTCATGGGCACGACCTTCCGCAGAAGAACACTCGAATACCTGTCGATTGACAGGTGATGTTCTCATGCTGGGCGATCGCAATTGCGAGCCCGTTTCACCCGTGTTAACTCTGGGTTTCGGCCGCGCGGACGCACTTCTGGGCTCGGGCGGGCCTCGACTTGCCACAAAACGCGCAGTTTCTGGCCGGGAACAGCATTTTGTGGCAAGTCGCGGGCGAGCAGGCGACCCGAAAGCTACTGCCTGCGGAGCGCGCGGCCTATGCGCGCGGCCGCCTCCTCGAGCAGGGCGACGTCGACGTTTCCGTAGGCGAGGCGCAGGTGGCGCGCGGAGTCGGTTCCGGGGCCCGAGGCGAAGAACGCGCCGCGCTGATACTCGACGCCCTCGGCGCTGGCGTCGGCCGCGAGCCTGTCTGCGTCGATCGCCTCGTCGACGAGTCGCGGCCACAGGAACAGGCCTCCGCCCGGAACTGCCGCCTCGAACGCTCCCGGAGCCTCGCGCTCGAGCGCCGCGACGAGGGCCTGGGCCCGCTCCGAATACAGGGCGCGAGCACGATCGAGGGTGGTGTCGAACAAGGTCGGGTCGCTGGTCAGCAGCTCGCCGACGATCGCCTGCACGAGCGTCGAGCTGTGCGAATCCTGGCGGCTGCGCAGGGCCAGGATGTCTGCGGAACGTCCTTCCGGTGCCACAACCCATCCGAGACGGAGGCCGGGCCCGAGCGTCTTCGTGAAGGTGTTGATGTGGATGACCTGCGGTGAGTCGTTGAACTCCCGCGAGCTCTGCGGCCCGCCCGAGTACCAGAGCTCGCGATAGGGGTTGTCGGCGAACACCACGAAGCCGTAGCGCTCGGCGAGCCGCACGAGCTCGGCGCGCCCCTCCGCCGTCAGCGACCCCTGCGACGGGTTGTGAAAGTCGGGAACGGTGTACAGCGCGCTCGGTCGTGCGCCGTCGCGGAGGAGGTCGGCCAGCTGCTCGAGATCGAGTCCGTTCGCCCCGACCCGGATGGGCAGGATGTCGGCGGCCGACAACTCGAGGCCCCGCAGGAACAGCGGGAAGATCGGGTTGTCGACGGCCACCAGATCACCGCGCTCGACCACCGTCTGGATGGCGAGCGAGAGGCCGTGAAACCCTCCGTTGGTCACGATGATGCGCTCCACGGCGACGCCCTCGCGCTCCGCTATCCATTCGCGCAGAGGCGAGATGCCCTCAGTGCGCGAGTACTGCAGCGCCGGAACGCCCGGTCGCGAGAGCACGCGCGCCGTGGCCTCGGCCAGCTCGGCCGAGGGCAGCACGCTGGGATCGGGCACACCGCCGAGCAGCTCGATCGCATCGGCACGGGGGTCGCGAAGCGTCGCGTCGCCGAAGCCCTTGGGGGCGGCGAACGCGGAGATCAGCGCCGTTCGACGCGCGGGCACAGCATCGGCCGACGTGGGCGCCTCGGTCTGAATGGTCATGGGTGTCTCCTCGAAAAGTGGCTCGTGCGCGGTGCAGCCCATGGTTGCGGAGCCGAGGCGACTCACCTGACACCTCGCGTAACCCTTCGCCACCCGGTGAAACACAACGTCATCACCGGCCGGCGCCGCTAACGCCTGGCTACGATGGCGCCGTGCGGGCGGTATCCGACGCCGGTGCGCGTGTGGCTCTCGACGATCTCGAATCCGGATGCGCGCAGCCGCTCGCCCAGATCGGCCACCGGCCAG
>Ga0247732_10000414_pt1 | contig 21013 bp, 15 predicted proteins | sample UWRJL163409C2_FD_180940 | JGI IMG/M metagenome (GOLD analysis project Ga0247732, IMG submission 180940) | Plant litter microbial communities from Arlington Agricultural Research Station in Wisconsin, United States - UWRJ-L163-409C-2 | ecosystem: Environmental > Terrestrial > Plant litter >...
CCACCACCTGGCGCGCGACCTGCGGGCGCACGGCCGGGCAACCCTGGCTGCGGCCGATACGGCCTTCGCGCTTGCTCCACAAGGGGCTCACGTAATCGGCGGCGTGAATCACGATGGCGCGGTCGCGGGCCTGATCGTTGAAACCTGGCTCCAGGCCGTCCATGCGCAGTGAATAGCCGTGGGTGCCGAGGTAGCTTTCCTGGGTACGGAACAGACCCAGGCTGGATTGGTGGCTGCCCTCCAGGTTGGAGAACTGGGTGGCGAAGTTTTCCCCGGACTTGGCCCCGTGGGCCACCAGGTCACGCAGCACCAGGGTCTTTTTGCGCAGGTCGAAAATCCACAGCCGACGGGCGGTCGAAGGCTGTGAATAGTCAATCACGGCCAGGCGCTCGGAGCGTTCCTCGCCGTTATTGACCGCGCATTGCACCGCGTTGAGGGCGCTTTTCAGAACAGTCGGATTGAGTTCTGGAGCCGAGCGCGCCAGGCTGCTATACAAGGTAGGAGGGTTGCCATTGGCGGCGAGCGCAACATTGCTCAGCGCGCTCAGGCTGAGTGTGAGCATCCCGAGCCGGCACATAAAATTCAGCATCTACAGTACATCCCCCCACTGTGGATTGGAGCAAAGCTATTGTTCAAAAAACACGCATGTTACTTGAGCATTTGCCTGCTCGTTGCACCATTGGTCGCGACAGCCCAAGCGCTGCCGGATGACGCATTACCCGTGGCGCCGCCAACGCTGGTGAACACCGCCCCGGTGCAACAGGCCCTCGCGCAGTTGCTCAGCGTCTGCCCCAGCCTGGCGCCGCAGATTGACGCCGCGGCGCAGGCGCGCCTGCAAGCGTTCTACCAACAGCAGGGTGACGTGCCGCTGTGGTCGGGCGATGAGCGTCGGCAGGCCTTGCACGCGCAGTTGCTGCTGCTTGCCGACGATGGCCTGGACCCCACCCACTATAGCCTGCCTGCGCCAGACGCCACGGCCAACGTGCTGTGCAGCGATATCGACAGCAGCCGGCAATACCTGCAAGCGCTGCAGGATCTGCATTATGGGCGCCTGCAACAGTCGCGCTTCGAGCCGTTGTGGCATTCCCAGCCACCGGCCCACGACTCCGACACCGAGGTGTTGGCCTTTGCTGCCACCGGCCTGCAAGACATGGCGCAGGCGTTCGACCAGGCGCGGCCCAGCGCCGACCTTTACCGCAGCCTGCGCAACGCCTATGCCAGCGTGCGCCAGCAACCGTTGCCACACTGGGACCCGATTGCCGGCGGCCCCCTGTTGCGCCCCGGCATGGACGACCCACGCGTGCCGGAACTGGCGCGACGCCTGCACAGCGGTGGCTACCTGGCCAACGCGCCCAAGGGCGACGGCCAGCAATACCGCGCCGAGCTGGTCACGGCGGTCAAGGCCTTCCAGCTCAGCCACTCGTTGCAGTCGGACGGGGTGATTGGCGCTGGCACGGTGACCGAACTGAATATCAGCCCGGCGATTCGCCGCGAGCAACTGCGCATCAACCTCGAACGCTTTCGCTGGCTGGCCCAGGACCTGGAGCCCGAAGGGGTCGTGGTGAACGTCGCCGCCGCGCAGCTGAGCGTCTATCAGAGTGGCATCCCGGTGTGGCAAACCCGCCTGCAAGTCGGCCGCGCCGAGCGCCAGACGCCGTTGCTCAAGTCACGCATCACGCGGCTGACCCTCAACCCGACCTGGACCATCCCGCCGACCATCATGCGTGAGGACAAACTGCCGGCCATCCGCCTCAACCCCGAATACCTGCGCCAGCAGAACCTCCAGGTGCTTGACGCCGAAGGCCACCCGCTGGCGCCCGAGCAGATCGACTGGGCACGCCCCGGCAATATCCTGCTGCGCCAGGAGGCCGGCCCGCGCAACCCGTTGGGCAAAATCGTGATGCGCTTTCCCAACCCCTATTCGGTGTACCTGCACGACACCCCCAGCCAGCCGCTGTTTACCAAAGGCCCGCGCGCGTTCAGCTCTGGCTGTGTGCGGGTCGAGCAGCCGTTGCTGCTGCGCGACCTGCTGGTAACCCCCGCCGAGCGCGCGCGTACCGATGAACTGCTGGCCACCGGCGTGACCCATGAATTCAGGCTGGCCACCCCGGTGCCGGTGCTATTGGGCTACTGGACAGTGGAAGTGGATCGCCAGGGAGGCTTGGTGTATGCGCCGGATATTTATGCACGGGACCTGGTGTTGATGAAGGCGATGGGCTCCCAGGCTCTGTAACAGGCGACCAAGTGCGGTCAAACAACCCTGCCAGGGTCGCCTGATGGCTGATGCCGATCACCGTGCAGTGCGGTAGTTGCTCGCGCAGCAGTACCAGCAGCGCCTGTGCGCTGGCTTCGTCGAGCTGGTTGGTCGCTTCATCCAGGTACAAGGTGTCGGGCGCAAACAGCAGCGCCCGCGCCAGGCCGATACGCTGTTGTTCGCCGCCGGACAATTCACGCGCCCATTCGGTTTGCTCATCCAGGCGTGGCGCCAGGCCGGGAAGACCGACCTGCTGCAACACGGCTTTCAAGCGCACCGCGCTGGGGACCTCAACGTCCGGATACGCCAGCAGGTTGCGCAATGGCATGCTCGGCAGATACGGTTTCTGCGGCAGTAACAGACTGCGCCCCGGCGGTAATTGCCAGCCGCCCCGGCAATACGGCCAGATGCCTTGCAAGGTGCGCAGCAGGGTCGATTTGCCAATGCCGCTGCGCCCGGCCACCAACAGCCATTCGCCCTTGGCCACCTGCAGCGACACATCCGCCAGCAACACGCCGGCGTCGGGGCGCAGTACATCCAGACCACTGACGCACAGGCAATCGCCGACCACCGGGGCCTTGGCCTGGCAGCGGCTCGCCGTAATCGCCTGCTCAAATTGCCCCAGCCGTTCCACCGCCGAACTCCAGCGCATCAACTTGGGGTACAGCTTGATAAACCAACTGAGGGAACCTTGCACCGCACTGAACGCGCTGCGGATCTGCATCAGCCCGCCCAGGGTGATGGTCTTGGCCAGAAACGCGGGGAGGGCGGCAAACACCGGAATAATCAGGCTTAACCGCTCATAACTGACAACAAACAGGCTGAGGTTGCGCTCGCGCCCCATCAACTGGCGCCAATTGCGCGCAATCGCCCCGAAGCGCTCGGCCAGGTGCTGGCGCTCCACCGCTTCGCCACGGTACAGGGCGATCTGCTCGGCGTGCTCGCGCTTGCGCAACAGGCTGGCGCGAAAGTCCGCCTCGTAGTGCTGGCTGTCCACGTTCAACCGGTGCAACGGGCGGCCGACCCAATGGGTGATCAGGCTGCCGGCCAGGGTATACAGCAGCACAATCCACACCAGGTAACCCGACACGGTGACGCTGTAGTCGCCGAGGTTGAAGGTCTGCACCCCGGACAGTTGCCACAGGATGCTCATGAACGCGCCGACCTGGGCCATGTTGACAATGAACGACGCCACCAGCTCTACGCTCAAGGTGGCGACGATGTCCACGTCTTCGCTGATGCGCTGATCGGGGTTGTCCGGTTCGCCGTTCAACCCCAGGCGGTAGAAGGCCTGGTCAGCCAGCCAGGCGTGGGTGAAATGCTCGGTCATGGCCTGGCGCCAACGCAGCACCAGGGCTTTGCGTACCCAGTCCAGCGCCACCACGATTACCACGTAGGCACTCAGGTAGATCACGTAGCGGCCCATCAGCGCGTACAAGGCTGGGGTGTCGAACGCGCTCAGGGTGTCGTAGAAGGACTTGCTCCAGGCATTGATCAACACGTTGATCTGCACCAACAGCAGGCCCATGCCGATGATGCCGACGAGCGTCAGCCAGCCCAGCCACTGGGAACGCTGGCGCCAGAACGGCGCCGCGAGGCGGTAGAACGTGCGCAGGCTGTTCACGGTGCGTCCACTTTGGGCAATACGCGCAGCAGCACTTGGTTGGCGGGCGGGAACAGCTGGCTCGCCAAGGGCTTGAGCGCTTCAAGGCGCAGGCCGGCCAGCAACGTGGCCTGCCGGCTCAGGTAGCGCGGGTCGTGCCATTGACGCTCGCTGAGCAGCAGGCGGCGCCACTGGGTCTCGGGGTCGAGCAGGCGCTTTCGCTCCTGGCGACGCAGTTCGGCGCGCTCGCTGGCGACCCAGGGCGCATCCACCGAGCCGCCCAACTGCGCCAGGGTTTGCTCGGCCAGGGCCCACAGCTCCTCGGCTCGCTGCGGGTCGCAGGTAAAGCTCAGCTGGCTTTCGATACGCTGGGTGTCGGGGTTCAGCGTGCTGTCGAAGCGCAGGCGATAGATGCCGGAGGCTTCGCCGCGCAGGCGTTGCTTGAGCTGTTGGTTGGCCAACTCACGCAGCGCGGCGACGCGCGCGGCAGCCTCGGGCGACCAGGGGTGTTCGCTGAAGCTGCTGGCTTCCAGCACCACGCGCGGTTCCAGGGCGACGGCCAGGTCGGTGCGGCGTTGACCGGGCACTTGCAGGGCAGGGCGGGTGGCGTGCGCGGTGCCGCGCGGAATATTTGCCAACTGCTCGCGCACGAGGTTTTCCAGTTGCGCGGGATCGACGTCGGCCATCAGGTAGTAAGTGACCGGCGCCTGTACCAACTGCTGCCAGTCCTCGCTCAGCGTGGTCGATTGCAACTGCTTCAGGGCGTCTTGATCGGGACTTTGCCAGGTGTCGGCGCCGTAGCGCAGCTCACGGCGGGCGATGGCGATTGCGTCGGGGCGAGTGCTGACGCGCGTGAGCAAATCGTCGCGGGCGGCGTTGAACAGCGCTTCATCGATCACTGCACCGACCTGGCTCTGGCGGTAGCTTTGCAACAACGACGTCAAGGCGTTGAGCGACGGCTGGCTGCTCGCGCTCAACTGCAAGCGCGTGGCGCTGTGCTCAAGGCTCAGGGTCGCCTTGTGCTGCTTGCGCCAAGCCTCCAACCCGTCGGGGCCACTGGCGCTGCCCAGTTGCGCGGCCATTTGCAGGCGCCAGGCGGGCACGTCACTGCGATTGAACCCGGCGGCGGATTCCGCCTGCAGGCGCCATTGGCCTTTTTCGCCGTTGCGGCGCAGCCAGACCAGGCGGTCGCCGTTGCCCAATTGCCAGTGTTCAACGTGCTCCGCCGTGAACGTGCGTTTGCCGGTCAGCGTGCCCGGTTGCCCGCTGGGCGGTGGTGTGAAGGTCACGCTCGGCGGCGCCACCGGCACGGCAACCTGGGGCGCGCTCAATGAGATCTGGGCGATGCTCGCGCGCAGTTCTTGCACCTCGTCCACCGTGGGCAGGCGCACGACGCTGCTGCCCGGTGCGGTCAGTTGGAGTACCTGGTCGGGGCTGTCCAGCCAGGCGCGCAGTCGCGCGTTGACGACGCTGAGGTCGACGGTGTCGAGGGCTTGCAGGGTCAGTCGGGCGATCTGATGCGGCGCCACGACGATACGGTTCTGCACGGCGGCGTCGTTGAGCGTGGTTACCCATTGCTCGAAGGTACGCGACTCATCCTTGGCCAGCATGTTGTTCGCCAGTTGGCGGATCTTCGCCTGTTCAACCTTCAGGTCCTGTGCGCTGAGGCCGTGCTGGCGCAAGCGTTCAAGCTCGGTCAACAGTTGCTTCAAGGCGGCGTCATGGTGAGCGCCTTCCACGCCGGCGGCGACGCCCAGCACGCTGGAGTAGTCGCCGATCTGGGTCTTTTGTGCGGTCAGGCTGCGCACCCCGGGTTGCAGGGGTTGGCGGCGCAGTTGGGCGAGCATGGCCGACAGCGTCATGCGGTCGATCAGGCGTTCGCGGGTGGCACTGGCGGTGAAGCCACGGCTGTCCGGCTCGTGCATGCGAAACAGCAGCGACACTTGGTTGCTGCCGGTTTGCGGGTCTTGCAGGCGGAAGATTTTCAGCTGGTTGTCCAACGGCAATTCGCGATGCTCACGCGCGGGCAGCGTACGTGCGGCGGGGGTGCCAAACGCCTGCTGAATCTGTTGCGCCAACTGCTGCGGGTCAAAATCGCCGGTTACCGACAGCAGCATGTTGTTGGGCACGTACCAGCGCTGTTGAAAGCGCTGCAGGGCGCCCAGCGACGCCGTGCGGATCGCCGCCTCGTTGCCGATGGTGCGGTGCTGCGGGTAGCGCGAGCCGACGCGCTGCGAGGCCGCGCGTTGGTCATTCATGCGCTGCGCCACGCCGAGGCCGCCGCGCCATTCTTCGATCACAATCGGGCGCTCGCGCTCAAGGTCGGTGGCGTTGTAGTCGCCGGCGAACACCAGCTGCGCCAGCATCGAAAGCGCGACCGGCGTTTGCGTGCTGCCGGCCAGCGGGCTGAGCAGGTATTGGGTGCGATCGTAGCTGGTGACCGCATTGAAATTGCGCCCCTGCACCCACCCCAATGCACTCATTTGCGCGCGCAGATCGGTGGCTTGCCCGGCACGGCTGCGGAAGGTCAGGTGTTCGAGCATGTGTGCTACGCCGACCTGGTCGTCGTCTTCATCGACGGAGCCGGCGCGCACGGTCAGGCGCAGGTCCAGGCGGCCGGCCTGGCTGCTGTCACGCACCAGACGGTATTCCAGACCATTGGCCAGTTTGCCGCGCACCACCTGCGGCGCCCACGGCAGCGGCGCCTCGGTGACGGGGGCCGCGCAGGCGCACAGCAGCAGCGGGCCGAGCAGGCCTGCAAGTATCTTGTTCATAGGGGTTCCAGGCTAATCAGGAAAAAGGCGGTTCAGGTCTCGGGCCTAGAAGCGGTAACCGACTTCCAGCCAGTATTGGCGGCCGACTTCGTAGCTGACGACCGAGCTGTTTTTGCCGACGATTTCGTTGACGTGGTCGGTCACGTTGGTGATATCCACGGCGGCGAACAGCGCCTGGTCCTTACCGGTGGGGATCTCCCAACTGACGCGCATGTCCCAGGTAGGCGCGGCCTTGACCTGGGCGGCGTCATACACCTCCAGGGTCTCGTCACCGATGACGGTGGTGGCGTCGGTCTTGATGATCTGTTCGTAGGCGCCGCGATAACGCAAAAAGTTGCTCACCGTGAGGTTCCACTGCGGGATCTCGGTAATCGTGGTCAGGCGTGCCGTCCACGGGCGGTTGAAGTCGCCGGCGGGCAGTTCGCTGTAGGCCATGCGCTTGCCGTCGTAGATCACGTCGTCGTCAGCGAATTCACCAGCGTCGACGCCTGAATCGTAGGTGCCGTAGGCGTCTTTGGTCTGTGACCAGTCAAACGCCGCCTGGACGCTGGTACGCGTGCCTTGCCATTTGAATTCGTGCTTGGGCGTGATGGTCAGGCTGATGTTGTCGCTCTCGCTGGAGGCCGCGTTGGTGTAGGTGTAATAGATGGTGTCGTAACCGGCGGCGGCGCCGGTGCCCAGCACGCGGTTGGAGGCGCGCACGATCTGGTCCTTGCCTTCGCGGTGCACGTACTTGAGGCGAAAGTCGGTGTCGAGCCAGACCTGGTCAAGGCCCAGGGTCCATTCGTCATCGTAGGGCACGTTGAGGTCGGAAAATTTGTTCAGGTTCTTGCCCTGAATGGAGGTCCAGGCACCGCCCTGGGTGGTGCGGGTGTAGCGGGTGTTGAAGGCCTGGCGCCCGTCGGCGAGGCGATACTTGAACAGGTTGCGCCCGTAGTAACGGTTGGCGCCGAAGACCAGCACGGTGCTGCGGTCGCCGAAGAAGTCGTAGTCGCCAGCAAAGCGTGGCGCGAGGTTTTTGTCTTCCATGTAATCGTCGCCTTCAAAGCGCAGGCCGGGGCGCAGGCCGAGCTTGCCGATCTGAATGGCGTCTTGCAGGTGGAATGCGTACTTGGTTTCGGTCAGGTCCAGCTTGCCGGCGCCGTACACGTTGATGGTGTTGGCCCATTGGCGCGTATTGCCGTTGAGCAGCAGGCCGATGGAGCAGAGGTTATCGTTGTTGATGCAGGTGGCGCCGTTGTCGCGCCGACCGACGAGCGCGCTGGTGGCCGCGCTGTTGCGTTCCCAGGTGGCTTCGTTGCGGGTCAGTTCCATGCCGCCAGTGAATTGATGCTCGGCACCGCCCCAGTTGAACGCCTGCCAATCGGCCTTGAGCTTGTAGTCGATGCCGCGTTGGGTCTGGTCCAGGTCGCCATAGGCGCCTTCGCCACTGCGCGAGGTGTTGGAGAGCGGGATGCCCCAGTTTTTTACGCTGGAGTAGTACCAGCCGATCATGTCGGTGGACTCCGACTTGCGCGAGCTGTTGAGGTCGGTCAACGCCACGGTATGGGTCCAGCGCGCCGAATCACCTTCCCATACCGCCTTGAGCGAACCCTGCCAGCCACCGTTGATATTGGTGAAGCCGGAGTTCACGTAGTTCTCGCGAAAATAGGTGTTTTCCTGCGGGGCCTTGATGAACGAGGCGTCGAGGCTCAGGCGGTCGTTGACGTTCCAGTAGGTCTTGAGCATGTAGTTGTCGAGCTGGCGCGTCTGGTCTTTTTCGTTGTCGCCCGTGGCGCTGGTGTAGCCGTTGGCGTAGCGGTTCAACGGGATCACCGAGCGCTTTTGCGAGAAGCTCAGAATGGCGCCAAAGTCGTCGGTGAGGTGGCCTTCGAGCATGCCGCGCATCGTGGTTTTCTTGAAGTCGGGCTGGTACTGCTCGTTGGACGCGTTGTCGAATGCCTCCTGGTCTTCGGCGGTGATGTGGTATTTGGTCCACGCCGAACGGGTCATGGAATAGGAGAACTTGCCATGCAGGTCCTGGCTCGGGCGACGGGTGATCGCATCGACCACGCCGCCGTTGAAGCCACCGTATTCGGCAGGCACGTTACTGTCGTAGACCTTCACTTCCTGCAGCAGGTCGGCGTCCAGGGCGATGCCGTGGGAGCGGCTCGGCGCTGCGTCGAACTGGCGGGTTTCGCTGTAGCCGTGGGCGCCGGGGTCGATGTCGTTGTTGATCGACATGCCGTCGATCATGAAGTTGTTCTGGTAGAACTTGGCGCCGTTGATGCTGATGTCGGCCGGGTCGATTTCGCCGGGAGTATTCGAGCTTTTCTGCGCGCTGCTGAACTGCACGGCGGGGTGCATCTGCAGCAGGGTGGTGATGTCGCCGTTGGCGCCGGGGAAGGCCTGGATCGCGCGTTGATCGATCACGGTGGCGCCCTGGAACGAGTTCTCTTCGGTGAAACCCAACACGATGGTGTTGTCGAGCGTCAGCGGGCCGGCGTCGGCGCTGGGCAAGCGATGGAATACCAGTGCGCCCTCCTGATACGCCCAGCCGATGCCGGTGCCTTGCAGCAGGTAGGCGAGGGCGGCGTCGTTGCTCATGGCGCCGATCACACCGGGTGAATTCACGCCTTTGAGCAGTTGCGGGTCGACTGTCACCTGCTGGCCGCTTTGTTGGCCAAAGGCGATCAACGCGCCCGCCAGTGGCTGGGCCGGGATGCTGAAACCGTGGGCCGCGCTGTCGGCAGTCTGTGCCTGCGCGAGGGCCTGGGGCACTGCGCCGAACGCGCAGCAAAGGCCCAGTAAGCCGGCCCCGGCGCTGTTTTTCAGGCGCAGCGTCCACGGGCCGCGCTGCCCAGGCAAGCGGTGAAGGGTGTGTTTCATGCAAAGGTCCCCGCGCCGGCTTAACACCGGCCAGTCAATGAATACGAATACATCTCAATTGCTGCGCGCGGGACAGAAGACGGGACAGCGCGGGGGATTTTCAGAAAAAACATCAACTATTTTCAAACGGCTGCCAATTTACCGGGTCAGCACCAGCAGCCACGGGCCGTAGGCGCGGACTTTGGCCCCATACGGTTGCAATACGGCGTGCAGCGCTGCCTGGGGTTTGCGCAGGTCGTACACACCGGTGACCCGCTGCGCGCCGAGCTGTGCATCGCGCAATACGATCAGGCCCGGGGTGTAGCGGCGCAGCTGCTCCAGTACTTCGCTGATCGGCAGGTCATCGGCAATCAACTGGCCCTGGCGCCATGGGGCGGCCTGGCTGGGGGTAAAGCGGCTGAGTTCGGCACGGCCGCCCAGATAGCTGAGGCGTTGCCCCGGCACCAGGCTGGCGAGGGCGCGATGGCTGGGCAGCGCATCGACATTCACCGAACCCTGTTGCACGGCGACGCTTGGGTGATTGGGTGTGGCATCCACGTTGAAAGCCGTGCCGGTGACGGTCACGCGCAATGCCTTGGTCACCACGTGAAAGGGCTTGCTCTTGTCCGGCATCACCTTGAAAAACGCCTGGCCGCTCAGCAGCCGCACGTCGCGGTGGTTGCCGGCGATGTCCACGGCAATGGCCGAGTGGCTGTCGAGTTGCACCACACTGCCGTCACTGAGGGTGATATCGAGGGTTTCACCGGCGCCGGTGCGGTAATCGGCTTGCCAACGCAGCAGCAGGCTGGGGGCCAGGGCCACCACCAGGCACGCCGCAACAGCGGCGGCGAGCCACCGCCGGGTGCGACGAGGGCGGGCGGCAGGGCGCGGCATCGGTGCGGCCGGTTGCGGCCAATGTGCGGCGGTGGCTGGCGCCATTTGCCCGGTCAGTTGCCACACGCGTTCGGCCTTGCGGTAGGCCTTGGCGTTGGCCTCGTCGGCGCCACACCAGTGGGCCAACTGCGCACGCAGGTCCGCGTCCAGCGGCGCCTGTTGCACACGCATCAGCCAGTCCAGGGCCTGGTCGCGGCGGGTGTTGGCGCAATCCTCGGTGGGCATGACGGGAGCATCTCCGCAGGCAAAAAACGGCGGGCAGGATCCCATGGATTCGCCCTTCTCTGCAAAAGACGCACTGGCGTTGGGTTTTTTCAGAAAAGAGCCAGCTTGATCAGTCATCATCCGGCTCCAGGCAATCCATGCAATGGCGCAGCGCATCATGCACCAGTTGGTGCACCAGTGCCGTCGACACCCCCAGCTCGGCGGCCACCTGTTGCAAGGTGAAACCGCCCAGGCGATGCAGTTCAAACGCACGCTGTGTGCGCTCGGGCAATTGCGCCATGGCGCGCGAGATGGCTTGCAGCTCGTTCTGGCTGCTGACTTCACGCTCGGGGGAGGCACTGCTCGACGGCAACTCGTTGAGCAGTTCATCACCGCCCGGCTGCACGCGTTCGGTGGCGGTGCGGCGGGTGAGGTCGAGGGCAAGGTTGCGCACGATACGGTACAGGTAGCTCGCCGGGTGGCGGATATCGGTGTGCTCGGACTGGCCGCTGAAACGCAGCCAGGCGTCCTGCACCACGTCCTCGGCGCGGGCGCGACAGCCGACGATGGGCGCGGCATAGTCCAGCAGCGCGGCCCGGTGAGTCAGGTAAAGCTGGAGTTTTTCATCCGCCAAGAGAGTCAGCTGCCTGCGCGCGACTGTGCCACCTGGCACAGACTGGGAGAGTGGGAGGGCGCGGAGTTTAGCTGTAGTTGATAATGGTTATCAACAAAGGCGTTGAGTTTCTGCCCAACCGCTCAGCGGAGGACGTGTTGCAGCAACGTTGCCACCGCCTCGGCGACCGAGAGCCGTGCGGTATCGACGCTCACGGGTGTGTCGTCCCAGGGCTCGTATTCATGGCGCTGTACCGCTTGCCAGGTCGGTGGCGTCAGCCCGGGAATATCGCCGCAGCGGCTGTCGACACGGCGTTGGTGTTCCGATAAATCAGAGCACACCACTTCGACATTCAGCAGCGCCACCCCCGCCGTGGCGGCCGTTGCTTGCCAGGCCGCGCGGCTCTCCTGCACCGGGTTCACGCAGTCGGCGACGACCCTGAGGCCCTGGCGCAGATTGCTCAGTGCCAGGGCATTCGCCACCGCGTAGCCGCTGGCGCCGACATCAGCGGCCAACACCCCGGCAGCGCGAATGGCTTGTTCGATCACGTCGATACGCAGGTAGACCGCGCCTGCCTGGCGTGCCACTTCACGGGCAAGGGTGGTCTTGCCGGTGCCGGGCAATCCGCTGAAGACGATTAGCATGGGGGGCGCTCGTTAAGATTGAGTGGGTTCAGGGTATCCTCCACCTCCCTACAGGTCGACCCAAGGACACCCCATGACCTTGCAGTTTGTAAAAATGCACGCCCATGGCGACGACTTCGTCATCATTGACCGCCGTGGCCTGGACGACCCGATCACCCCGGCCATCGCGCAGCGCCTGGGCAACCGCCGGACCGGCATCGGCTTCAACCAATTGGCGGTGATCCTCGACTGTGAAGACGCCGCCGCGCGCATCAAGTTCTGGAACCCCAACGGCACACCGCTGCAGACCTGCGGCAGCGCTACCCGTGGCGTGGCCGACCGGCTGATGCATGAAACCGGCGTTGACTCGATCCTGCTGCGCACCGATCGCGGCGTGTTGACCTGCGTGCGCGAGGCGGGGCGGCGGGTGTCGGTGAACATGGGCGAGCCGTCACTGGACTGGGCGCAGGTGCCGCTGGCCCACGCCATGGACACGTGCACGCTGCCCATCGACGGCAGCCCGGCGGCGTGCAGCATGGGCAACCCGCATTGCACGTTTTTTGTGCACGACATCGACGCCATCAATGTCGCCGCCAGGGGGCCCGCGCTGGAACATCACCCGCTGTTCCCGGCCAGTACCAATGTGCACTTTGTGCAGGTGCTGGACCGCGGGCATATCCGCCTGCGCATCTGGGAGCGCGGCGGCGGTGTGCCTCTGGGGTCGGGGTCGTGCTGCTGCGCGGCGGTGGTCAATGGCATCCGGCGTGGGTTGCTGGATGCCACGGTGCAGGTGCAGTGCGACGGTGGCACAGTCAGCGTGCACTGGGCGGGTGAGGGCGGCGTGGTGTTGACCGGGAGCGTCACGCCGGTGATGCAGGGCAGCGTTGGCCGCCTCGATTGAGTCGGCTGCCGCCGCCCGGCGCGGGTTTACCAGCGATAGGTGACCGAGCCCAACACGCTGCGTTCATCGCCGTAACGGCAGGTGGTGTTGCAGTACAGGTACCGTCTGTCGAACAGGTTTTGTGCCTTGGCCTGTAGCTGCCAATGCGTATCCACGTCGTAGCTGACCAGGGCATCGACCAGGGTGTACGCGGGCACTTTGCCTTCGTACACGCTCGGCGTTGTGCGGGTGGTGCCGGTATACCGCGCTCCAGCGCCGATGCGCAGTTTCTCCAGGCCCAGGCTGGCCAGGCGGTAGCTGGCCCACACACTGGCGCTGTGATACGGAATGCCCTCGATGCGTTTGCCGATATTGCTCACGGTCTGGTCTTCCAGCACATGGGTGTCGGTGTAGGCGTAACCGACGTTCAGTTGCAGGTTGTCGGTGAGGCTGCTCTTGGCCTCCAGTTCCAGGCCTTTGGTGCGGGTCTTGCCGTATTGCACGTAGGTATTGGTGAGGCTGTCCAGGCTCAACGAGTTGTCCTGGTCCAGTCGGTAGACGGCGGCGCTGAGCAAGGTCTCGCTGCCCGGCGGCTGGTAGCGCAGGCCGACTTCGTACTGTTCACCTTCCAGCGGCGCAAAGGCATTGCCGAACGCCGGGTTGCTGACGCTGGCCGGTTGGAACGACTGGCTGTAACTCACGTACGGTGCCAGGCCGTTGTCGGCCAGGTACACCAGGCCGATGCGGCCGGTGGCTTTTTTGTCGCTACGGGTGGCACGCGCGTCAGTGGCGAAGGTGGTGGTGACGCTGTCGGCCCAGTCCTGGCGGCCACCGAGCAGCAGCACCCATTTTTCGTCGAAGGTGATCTGGTCTTGCAGGTAGACACCTGCCTGGGCGCTGTGCAGGTCCGAACCACTCTCGGGCGCCGTATTGACGCCGACGCCGGTGTACTGCGGGTCGGCCAGGTTCAAGGGCGGCGCCAATTGCGCGGCAGTCGCGCTGATGTGGCGGTGGGAATCGTAGGTCTTGTGGTAATAGTCCACGCCCACCAGCAACTCATGGCGCCAGGCGCCGCTGTCGAAGGTGTAGCTGAGGTTGTTGTCGCTGGTCCAGCCCGTGGAGCGTTCCTGGCGGTCGCTGTAGCGGCGGCTCAACTGCGTGCCGGAAATGGCCACCGGGATCAGGTAGCTCCAATCGGTATTGGCCTGGAAGTAGCGCAGGCTGTGGTTGACTTTCAACTGATCGCTGAACTGGTGCTCGAACAGATACCCGAGGGTGTCCATGCGATTGTTGAAATGGTCATAGCCCGGCTCGCCGACAAACTGGTCGCGGCCGATCTTGTAGCCCGGCGTAGCGCTATAGGTGCTCATGCGGTAGCTCATGGGCGGCGAAAAGCCGGTGTAGGTTTCCTGGTGGCTGGCCAGCACGGTCAGCGAGGTGTCGTCATCGGGTTTCCAGGTAATGGCCGGGGCGATGTAGCGGCGGTCGTCGTCAACGTGGTCGACCTGGGTGTCGCTGTCGCGCCACAGGCCGGTCAGCCGATAGCTGAACTGGCCCTGGTCATCCAGCGGGCCACCGAGGTCGAGGGTGTATTGGCGGCGGTCGTAGTTGCCCACTTCCACGCCCACTTCGTGCAGTGGCGTGGCCGTGGGGCGTTTGCTCACGGTGTTGATCATGCCGCCCGGCGACAGTTGCCCGTACAGCACCGAGGATGCCCCCTTGAGCACTTCGACACGCTCCAGGCCATACGCTTCGACGCTGCCGTCGTAGGGGTTGGATTGCAGTTTCATGCCATCGCGCAAAATGCCCCCGGTGCCAGCACCCACGTTGAAGCCGCGCAGTGTGTAGTCGTCTGCCGTGCGGCTGAAGCTGTTGGGCTGGCTGCTGAACCCAGGGGTGTATTTAAGCGAGTCCGACAAGTTATCGCTCTTGCGCTCATCCAGTTCGGCACGGGTAACGACGGAAATCGACTGGGGGATTTTTACCAGCTCCGTGCGCGTCTTGGTGCCGGCACTGGAACGCTGGGCAATGTAGCGCTGGTTGTCGTCATCGGCGAGGGTGCTTGAACGGCCATCAATGTTGATCGCGTCCAGGGTCACGCTGTCGCCGCTGGCCGGTTGCACGCTGAGTGCGCCGCTGGCAGTGACGCGTGCGCGCAACCCGGTGTTTTGCAATGCCTGGTTGACGGCGTCGGCGGCGCTCAAATGGCCGACTACGGCATGGGCCTGGCGACCCTCGACATCCGCGGGAATAAACAGCACCTGGCGTCCGCTGGCCTGGCCGATCTTGATCAGCGTTGTGGCCAGTGAGCCGGTGGGCAGGTCGAAGTCCTGCGCAGGCTCGGCAGCCAGGGCGGCGCAACTGATCAGGCAGCCGCCGATCAGCAGCGGGAAGAGTGTGTTGGGGTGCATGGCATGGGCTCGTAAGGACGCTAGAGGGGGCGCGTTTTGCGCGTTTCTGCTAGGTCTGTAACCTGAGCGGGTGGATTTTTCAGGGGGGCGTGAAAATATTTTCAAACCTGGTCGATGCGCGTCCAGATCCCCAGGTACGAGACCACCTGTAGCGGCAGCACATCCTTGAGCGCAGCCAGGGCCTGACGGCTGTCATCCAGGCTGAAGACCCCGGAGATGCGCAGCGCGGCGGCACGCGTCGAAATCTGCAGCAGGCCCGGGTGGTAAGGCCTGAGGTGCTCGATCACCTGGCCCAGCGGCTGGTCGTGAACCTCCAGCAGCCCGTGGGCCCAGGCGCGTTCATCGATATAGCCCCGGGCGATCGGCTGCCAGGCGTGGCCATCGAAGCTCAACCCCTGACCGGCGGATACCCGCTGCCGGGTGCCCGGCGCGCGCACTTCCAACTCACCTTCCAAGGCCCACAATTGGGCCTTGCCGGCTTGCACGCTGAGCATGCAACGGCCGCCATCGAGCCAGGCTTCGCCCCAAGGGCATTGCAGCACGAACGGGCGCGTCGGGTCGTTGTGCACCTGGGCCAGCGCCGCCCCGCGCAGTAGCTGAACGGTGCGTTGGTGCGGGTTGAAATCCAGGTCCACCGCACTCTGGGCATTGAGCAACAAAGACGAGCCGTCTTCCAACGTGAAGCGCCTGCGTTCGGCCGTAGCCGTGTGCAGGTCAGCCCCCCAGCGCCCATGCAAAGGGCCGCCTCGCAGGGTCAGCAAGGGCGTGCCCACGGCGACGGCCCCCACGGCCAGGGCGCCGCGCAACAGGCGCCGGCGGCTATGGTTGACGGCATTGAGCGCCTGGCGCGAACCCTGCTGCCGCACAAGCGGCGTGAGGGTGCGGCCCAGTTGACGGGTGAGGGTCTGCCAGGCGTCCTGATGGCTCGGATCTGCCTTCAGCCATTGCTCGAACTGCGCTTGGGAGGGGCCGTCAAACGTCCCCGAGCCTTGGCGCGCATACCACTCGATGGCCTGCGCCACCGCCGTCGGCAGGCCGCTCACGGCTGGGCCAGGTAGCAAGCGGTCAGGCCCTGCACCACGTATTGGTGCACGCGGGTGACCGACACGCCCAGTTCGCGGGCGATGCAGGCGTAGGTCCTGCCATCGAGCTGGCTATACAGGAATGCCGCCCGGGCTTTGGAAGAGAGTCGGTCGAGCAGGCGGTCGATTTCCATCAACGCTTCGATCACCAGCCAGTGCTCCTGTGGCGATGGCGCCACGGCCTCGGGCATGTGTGCCAGAACCTCCAGATAGGCGCGCTCGATGTCGTTGCGCCGCCAGCGCGCGAAGATCAACCGTTTGCCGATGGTGCTGAGCAACGCGCGGGGTTCCCGAATGGCCTGCGGGTCAGGCATGGCCACGACCTGAGCGAAGGTTTCCGCTGCCAGGTCGGCGGCGTCTTCACGGCACCCCAGGCGCAACCGCAGCCGCTCCACCAACCACGGGTGATGGTCACCAAACAGGCGGTGCAAGGCGTCATTGCGCGAGGGCGGAAGGGAAGAAGGACTGAACAACACGGTTGACGCCACCTTGTGAATGACAACTATTCTCAATGGTGGCGTTATTGAGAATTTATTGCAAGATCTTACGCTGGCGAGAAGCGCACGCTGAACGTGGTGCCGTCTTGCGCGGTGGACTGCACCGCCACATCCCCGCCATGCACCCTGGCCAGCTCCCGCACGATATACAGGCCAAGCCCCACGCTGCGCACGTCGCTGCCCTGGTCGGTGCCGCGAGTCATGGGTTCGAACAGCCCGGCCAGCAACGCCTCGGGAATTGCCGCGCCGTGGTTGTGCACCGCCACCTCGCAATGGCCGTTGCCCAGGCGTGAGGTAATGGTGATTGGCCGTTCCAGGTCGCCATAGGCCACGCTGTTGGCCACCAGGTTGCCGATGATCTGCTGCACCCGGTCGGCGTCCAGGCAGGCGTCGCCCTGGCCTTGGGTGTGATGCACGAGGCTTGCCTTGGGGAAGGCCACGCGCAGTTCCTCCACCGCGCGCTGAATCACCTCATGCAACGCCAGCGGCGCCGCCTTGATGGAAATGCCCTGGCCGACCCGGGCCTGGGTGAAGTCCAGCAGGTCGGCGATCATGCGTTGGGCGCGCTCGGACGATTGGCCGATATGGCCCAGCAGTTGGCGCTCTTTGGCCGTGCGCTCGCCGCGCGCGAGAAAATCGGTCGCCATGCGGATCGCGGTAAGCGGGTTTTTCAGGTCATGGCTGACAATCGCCACCATCTGCTCGGCGAACAGCGCGCGGCGTTGGGCGATGGCATAGGCCTCGTTGAGTTCGGCCTGGGCCTGTTTCAGCGCCTGTTCGGTGGCGGTTTTTTCCTGCAGCAGGGCTTCGGCCAGGTTGCGTGCATTGAGCAGCTCGCGCTCGTACTTGTCGCGGTCGGTGGTGCCAAACAGCGCCAGGTCGTACACCGTGTCGTCGGCCTGCTCGCGCCGGTGGCCGTTGAGCAGCACGGTCAGCGTGTGTCCGTCGCGGTGCAGCATGTCCAGTTTGACTTCGCTGACGCTGCCCCGCATGCGCAGCATGGGGGCCAGGTGGGTCTGGTGGAAGATCCGCCCGCCCATGGTCAGCAGGTCCTGGAAGCGCCGGCCGTGCAGCTCTTCAAGGCTCAACCCCAGCCACTCGCTGAAGCGCGGGTTGGCCTGCAGGATCGTGCCGTCTTGGGCGGTGACGGCCAGCGCGCAGGCGGCGCTGTCGAACAGTTCAGCAGGCACGTGGGGCCGCCCAGGGCGCCAGGAAGCTCTGCATCGCCGCCGCGCAGGCCTGCGGCGCACTCATGTGCGGGCAATGGCCGACGTTGTCCACCAGGCAATAGGTGCTGTTGGGCAACACGCTGTGCAGGTATTCACCTACGGCCACGGGGGCGATCAGGTCGTCGCTCGATTGCAGGATCAGCACCGGGGTGATCAGGCCGATGACGTCATGGCGGTTGTCTGCCAGAAAGGTCACCCGCGCAAACTGCTTGGCGATGTCCGGCTCGGTGCGGCAGAAACTGTCGCTGAGGGTTTGGCTCAACGCCGGTTGCCCCGGCGCGCCCATGATCACCGGCGCCATGGCGCTGGACCAACCGAGGTAGTTGCTGTCGAGGGTGTCGAGCAGGTCGTCGATGTCGCTGCGTTGGAACCCGCCCACGTAGCCGTCGGTGTCGATATAGCGCGGCGACGGGCCGATCATCACGTGGGCGGCGATACGCCCCGGGGCCTGGCGGTCGGTGAGCACGCCGATCATCGCGCTGACCGAGTGGCCCACCAGAATCACCGGGCCCTCGGCATACGCGTCGATGATCTCGTTGAGGTCGTGGGCATAGCCATCCAGCGCGTTGTACTTGGCTTTGTCGAAAGCACTGAGGTCCGAAAGGCCGGCGCCCACCAGGTCGTACAACACCACGCGAAAGCGCTCTGCGAACAGCGGCGCCAGCGCGTTCCACATGGCCTGGTTACAGCCGAACCCGTGGGAAAACACCAGGGTCGAGGTCCCATTGCCCATCACAGTGACGTTGTTGCGGTGACGTAGGTCCATGCGGGTCTCGAAGTTATGGCGTATTGCTATGTGGGGGCAGTTTAGATAGTCAATCGCGCGGGGTCACGCGATATAGAGCAGATAAGGTAAAGTCGGCGCCTTCAGGAAGAAACTTCAGGTAACAAAGCATGATGGTGATTTTGCGGCAATCGGTCCTGGGCCTGTGGGTGATGCTGTTCGCCAGCCTGTTCAGCACCGCCCAGGCTGATACCTCGCCCATCGGCGTCGCGCTGGACCAGCGGGTGATCGACCTCACCAACACCCTCGATGCCGACACCACCACTCGTCTGAAAGAGCAACTGGCTGCCCTGGAGCAACGCAAAGGCTCGCAGGTGGCCGTGCTGCTGGTGCCCAGTACTGGCGGCATCAGCATCGAAGACTATGCCAACCAACTGTTCCGCGCCTGGAAGCTTGGGCGCAAGGACGTCAACGACGGCATCCTGCTGGTGGTGGTCAAGGACGACCGCAAGGTGCGCATCGAGGTGGGCTACGGTCTGGAAGGCACGGTCACCGACCTGCTGGCGCACCGCATCATCGAAGAGCACATCACCCCGGCGTTTCGCCAAGGCGACTATGCGGGCGGCGTGGCCCAAGGCGTAAACGACCTGGTGACGCTGGTGGACGGCGGCGACTTGCCCGCAGTGGCCGGCCGCGGCGTCAACCCCCAGGCGATTGCCGTGCTGCTGGCGTTTATCCTCGGTGGTATCGGCGGTGTGCTGATGGCCGCCGGCAAACTGCCGTGGCGCCGGGCGTTGCTGGCTGCGGTGTCCGCCACCGTGCTGCTGGCGATTTACGGCGGCGGCCCGGACTGGCCGATCTACCTGGGGTTGCTGCCGCTGACAATGCTGATCGGCGGCGCCACCTTTGGCGCATTGTGGTTGGCGCGCACTGCGTTTTACTGCGTGATGGCGTTGCTGGCCTACGTCGTCGGCGTGCTGGTGGTGAACCATTTTGTCGAGGTCAGCTTCGTCCATTGGCTGGCGTGGCCGTTTGGTGGGGCGCTGGTGCTGGCGCTCTATGTGGGGCTGTTTTACCTGATCAAGGAATCGTGGAAGACCAAACCGCGCTTCTTCCTGGTGCGTGCACTGGCGGTGCTGGGGATATACGTGGCGGCGGGCCTGTTGGTGGGGCACGGCTATCAGGGCTGGGTCGTAGCGATCCCGGTAGCGTCCTTTGCGGCGTTTATCATCTTTGTGCAGAGTGTTTCCACGTCCGGCTCTGGGTCGGGTGGCGGTTCCCGCTCCAGTTCCAGCTCCAGCCGTTCCAGCTCCAGCAGCAGTTCGTCGGGCGGCGGCGGTTCCAGTGGCGGCGGCGGGGCTTCCGGGAGTTGGTAACAGCCCCTTTTTTTGAGGCGAGCGAGCTTGCTCGCGTTGGGCTGCGAAGCGGCCCCAAAATAGTTGGGGAGTTAGCCAAAGCTATTCTTCTTGAGTACGGAGACTCAATGTCTGCAATCATTATTCGTACCGCTACAGCCCAAGACGCGCTGTGCATCGGCGTGCTGGGCATGCAGGTATTCCTCGACACCTACGCTACCCAAGGTATTCGCCGCTCGATTGCCGACGAGGTGCTGCAAGCCTTTGCCCCGGATACCATCGCTGCGTTGCTGGCTGAGCCAGGCACCTCGCTGATGGTCGCCGAATCCAACCATCACCTGGTCGGCTTCGCCCAGGTCAAACTCAACGCCCGCCACCCGATGATCGAAGCCTCAAATGTCGCCGAGTTGCAACGCCTGTATGTCCAGGAACGCTTCACTGGCCTGGGCATCGGTTATCAGCTGCTGCAAGCGGCCGAACACCGCGCGGTACTCGGCGGCGCTGCGTTGTTGTGGGCCACGGTGTGGGTGGGCAATGAGCGCGCGCTGGGGTTTTACCCTCGGAGCGGGTATGAGCTGTTGGGCTCGCCGATCCATACCTTCCAAGGCGAAACCCATGGGAATCGGTTGTTTGGTAAAGCGTTGAGCGTCACAACGCCTTAGACAAAAACACGCGGCTGCTGCCTGCAGGCTCACACGGCACCTCGCCAAACCGCACCCACCCATGCTTCTCATAAAACCCCGGCGCTTGGAAACTGAGGGTGTACAGCACCGCGCTGGCACATCCCCGGCGTCGGGCTTCGTCCTCGAAAGCCTGCAGCAACCGACTGCCAAGGCCCGTTCCACGCATCGAATCGGGTACGTGGAACAGGTCAAGAAAGGCCGTGCCCAAGGTGGTTTTACCGGTGATGCCGCCGAGGATTTGCTGGGTGTGTGGGTCTTTGATCAACACGTTGAGCGGCAGACGGTCGTTGTAGCCGGTGATGCCTTCGTTGAATGCAGCAAGGCCGCTGCCGAGGATGCG
>Ga0247732_10000415_pt1 | contig 20954 bp, 22 predicted proteins | sample UWRJL163409C2_FD_180940 | JGI IMG/M metagenome (GOLD analysis project Ga0247732, IMG submission 180940) | Plant litter microbial communities from Arlington Agricultural Research Station in Wisconsin, United States - UWRJ-L163-409C-2 | ecosystem: Environmental > Terrestrial > Plant litter >...
AGGTCGCGAACTTGCCGAGATGATGCACGGGAAGCGGGCCATAGCCATGGTTGGCCAGCACGATTCCGAGCACAATCAGCATCAGGTCGCGGCAGATCACCGCGATGACGAACCACCAGGGCAGCACTTGGGCGATGGCAAGCCCCAGGAGGGCCGCAAGGATCAGCAATCGGTCGGCGGCGGGATCGAGGAGTTGGCCCAGCCGCGTGATCTGGTTGAACCTGCGGGCGATCTGACCGTCGATGAAGTCGGTGACGGTGGAGATCACGAGCAGGATCAGAGCGCCCACTTCATTGCCAACGACAATGAAGACGAAGAAGACCGGAACCATCAGCAGGCGCAGGAAGCTGAGCACGTTCGGCACCGTCAGGATGCGCGAACTCATCTGATTCGCCGCAGCATCCGTCACGGATCGATTCTATCCGGCGGGCCCGCGTCGTTTCGCCGCGGAATAGGATGCCACCATGAGCCCCTTGACCATCGTCATCATCATTGCCGCAGCGGTCTGCGCGTTCGTCTGGATCGCCTCGCTCATCACGAAAGACACCTCCTGGGTCGACCGGATCTGGTCGATCGTGCCGGTGGTCTACGTCTGGGTGTTCGCGATCTCCGCAGGACTCACGGATGTGCGACTCGACGTGATGGCCGCGATCGTCACGATCTGGGGTGCGCGGCTCACCTTCAATTTCGCTCGCAAGGGCGGCTATACCGGCATGGAGGACTACCGCTGGGCGGTGCTCAGGGCGAGGATGTCGCCGGTGCAGTTCCAGCTGTTCAACTTCTTCTTCATCGTGCTGTACCAGAACCTGATCCTGGTGCTGATCGCGCTTCCCGCATACACCGCCTGGCAGAACCAGGGCACGCCCTTCGGCCCGCTGGATGTGTTCCTCGCCATCATCTTCCTCGCATTCACCGCGGGCGAGACGATCGCCGATCAGGAGCAGTGGGACTTCCACAAGCGGAAGAACGCCGAGGTCGCCGCCGGCCGCACCCCCGAGCCGCGCTTTCTGCAGAGCGGACTGTTCCGCGTATCCCGCCATCCGAACTTCTTCTTCGAGCAGGCCCAGTGGTGGGTGCTGTTCTTCCTCGGCGCCTCGGCCGCAGGGTCGGTCTTCCAGTGGACAGTCGTGGGTGCGTTCCTACTCAGCGTTCTGTTCATCGGGTCGACGATCTTCACCGAGAGCATCACCGTGAGCAAGTACCCGGAATATATGGATTACCAACGGCGTACCTCGCCGATCATCCCCTGGTTTCCGCGTCGAGAGCGGGCAGCAACGGAGGCGGCCGCCTGATCTGACATCGTCTCGAGGGTCGAGCGCAGCGCAGCGCGACCGCCCATCGCGGACTCCACGAGTCCGCCATGACTTCGACGCGATACCGGGGCGTGTCTCCTGCCGCTGGGACAGGTCCGGGTACCGTGGGGTGATGTCCTGCATCCGTTTCAACACCCCCGCACAGCGCCAGGCCATGCGCGACCACCGCCCGGTCATGCTCACCCCGGAGCAGGCAGCCGCGCTGCACCCGGCTCCCCCCGTCACTGCGAGCAAGATCGCCCGCCTCCGCCTGCTCGCCACCGATGCCAACCCGAAGATCCGGGAGAGCGTCGCCAGCAGCCCGAACACTCCGGACGACCTGTTCGTGGCGCTCGCGTCCGACGTCGATGAGGGCGTGCGCTGCTGTGTCGCCCGCAACGAGCACACTCCCTGCGACGTTCTGCGCGGTCTGGCCGACGACGAGTCCGAGCGAGTTCGTGGTTTCCTCGCGGTGAACTTCTTCGTTCCCGCGGATGTCATGGAGCGCCTCGCCGATGACGCGAGCGACACTGTGCGCGCGCTCGTCACCTGGAAGGGTGCTCTCGCCGACGCCTAGCGCGGAGCGATGAGGAGCAGGGCAATGGACGCCACAACGGCTCGGGTAGACAGCTGGATATGGGCCGTGCGCCTCGCGAAGACCCGTTCCGCCGCCACGGCCGCCTGCAAGTCCGGCCATGTGCAGGTGAATGGCGAGCGCGCCAAACCGGCCCAGACGGTCAGGGTCGGAGACGAGGTACGGCTGCGCACCGCTGACGCCGAACGCACAGTGCGCGTCGCGCGCTTGGTCGTGAAGAGGGTCGGCGCCGTCGTCGCAGCGGAATGCCTCATCGACCTGACGCCGCCCCCGCCGCCCAAGGAGGAGCGCCCCACGACGGCCATGCGCGACCGTGGGGCGGGCCGCCCCACCAAGCGGGAGCGACGAGATCTGGAAAAGCTGCGCGGGCGCTGAGTGACGCGAAGGGTCGTGGCCCATCGTGTCCCTCGCTGAGCAACGCTGTGTCGATCACCCTGTCGCACAATCGAAGTACCCGGAAGACTCCGGTGCACGGCGACAGGACATCGGATCATGGATGCTCGCCTCGGAGCACTGCTCAAAGGTCGGTACCGCCCCACCGAGGTGATCGGTCGCGGCGGCATGGGATGCGTCTACCGCGCCCGAGATGAGGCGCTGGGCCGCGATGTCGCCCTGAAGCTATTCGTCTCGCACGTCGACGATCGGGAGATCCATCGCCAGGAGGACGAGGTGAATCTCCTGGCCGGCCTCAGCCACCACAGCCTGGTCACGCTGCTGGATGCCGCCATCGATCGCTCGGATCCGGACGATCCGCGGATCTACTTCGTGATGGAATTCGTCGACGGGGAGGATCTGGCCAAACTGCTCGATCACCGGTCACTCTCCCCGCGCCAGATCGCGCTTCTCGGGTTCGACCTCGCCGAGGGGCTGCAATACATTCATCGCCGCGGAGTGGTGCACCGCGACCTCAAGCCCTCGAACGTGCTGATGCTCGACTACGACGACGAGAGCACCCGCACACGGGCGAAGCTCACCGACTTCGGAATCGCCCTCACGCGGCAGAGCGCGCGGATCACAGCGGATGGCATGACCACGGGCACGGCCGCCTACCTCAGCCCGGAGCAAGCTCAGAAACTGCCCGTCGGGCCCCCCAGCGACATCTACTCGCTCGGCCTAGTGCTGCTGGAGTGCTTCACCGGTCGTCTGGCGTTTCCCGGGGAGCCGATTCCGTCGGCACTCGCTCGACTACTCGGCGATCCCGACATCCCCCGGGGGCTCGCGCCGGAGTGGCGCGAGCTGCTGGCCGCCATGACCGCACGCCGGCCCGACGACCGCCCGACGGCGGTCGAGGTCGTCGCGGCGACGAATCAACTCATCGCCGCCGAATCCCGTCGCCATCGCCATGCCGTCGCACCCGAGGAGGCCGTCGCCCTGGAGCGCGCCGCCGTGCTCGGCGACATCGCGGAGCGCGTGACCAGCATCGCGGCGCGATCTCTCGGTGCCACGGTCGCGACCCTCAGCGTCGGCACGCTCACGCGCACCTGGGTCAGTGACACCCTCGGCCTGAACGGGGCGGCGGTGGAGCGGATGCTCGCTGTACCGGCGGCGGTACATCCCGACCTGGCGTTCTCGCTCTCGGCGACGATCGTCGGGCGTGGTGGACGGCCACTCGGTACTTTGGAGGTGTTCGGCGACGCTCGCCTGGGGTCGTCCGACGAGCAGATCGCGACATTGACCGATCTGGCAGCGCTCGTCGCGGGCGTCCTCGGTACACCCACCGGTGTTCGCCCCTTTCGCTCTCACGATGGATCGTCTGCCGCGCCACCGAACGTCACCACCATGAATACGCGGCGGACTGCGCGGCGCGAGCAACATTTCGATGACATCCCCGCGCGGGGATAGACCTTTCTGCCCATAGCCCTGCCCGGGTGAGCTACTCTCGGTTCAACCGTTCGGGCGACGTTGCCGGCTCGGGAGAATCTCGGATCAGGGAGTCTTATGTACGCAGCAGGTGACGGGCGGCACCGGTGAACGCCGGTGTCACAATTGAGCAAAAATCCGAGGCGAAGGCGATCGGCACGCTGCTGGAAGCGGCCGTCGTACAGGTCTTGGAGCGCTTCGGAGATTCCCGTGGTCTCACGCCCATCCTGTGGGCCGTGATCGACTACCCGGAGGGGCCTGTCGTGGAGGGTCGCCCGGTTGCCGGGTGCGCTGACGCCGAGGTGACCTGCACACGCTGGGCCACCGCCATGGAGATGACCGAGAACGGGTGGGATTCGGTCGACGGCACGCGCAGCTGGAGACTCGACATCGGCCCGTGGCACCTGGAGTTGATCGCGTGTGATGACGTGCTACTCGATCCGCGCGCCCTGTTCGACTAGAGCTAGCGCACGGCCTCGGCCAGACCGAGCGTGACCGCGACGCGTTCCGCGTGCTCGAGCAGCGTGGCATCCGTCATCGGATCGCGCGCGATCAACTGCGCGTAGAAGAGCGGCCCGACGATGGCGCCATACTGTTCGGGAGTGACTGGGGTCACGCGTTCGGCGAACTCGACCACGGCCGCGTTATTCATCTCTCGGAGCGACGCCGCCGCCTCCGGATCGCGGGTCGCCTTGGTGATCTGCATGGTCACGGTGGCCGCGAAGACCGGATCGAGCATTCCGTCACGCACCAGGGTGAGGAAGCGGTGCAGCCGTTCGAACGAGCTGAGGCCATCGAAGTCACCGATCTCGCCGGCAAAACTACTGGTCACGGCGTCGCTGATCGCCCGATCTATCGATCCCCAGTGGGTATACAGGGTGCGCCGGGATACCTGCGCTTCGGCAGCGAGAATCGTGAACGTCAGCGGGGTGGAGGCGGGCTCGGCGAGCAGCCGGCGCACCGTCGAGAGCACGTGATCGCGCGTGCGCTGGATGCGGGGATCGGACATTCTCTGAGTCTAGGTGACGCCAGATTAGGGTCGTCAGATGAATTCCTACAAATGAATGGACATTTCAGCTGTCGAGTACAGCCTCTCAGTCTAGAACGATCGGTCTGTCTGCCTCCACAGTGAGACGAAAAATCCGCAGCGTGCGGCCTGAGGCACGCTCGTAGCCGCGATACCCGGGCCACTGATCCTCGATGAAGGTCCAGACCGCTTCGCGCTCGTCGTCATCGATGAGTGCTGCCCGTACGGGAATGAGCCTGCGATCGACGCTGACGGTCGCCTCGGGGTGGGCCAGGAGGTTGACGGTCCAGGCGGGATGCACGTCTCTGGCGAAGTTACTCCCCGTCACCAGCATCCCGTCGCCCTCCGGCACGTACATGAGTTCGGTGTCACGCTCGAGGCCCGATTTCGCGCCCGTCGTGTGCAGCACGAGGGAGGGTACGAGAAACCCACTGAGCGGATGCTTGCCTCGCGTGAGCACGCTCGTCATGCGTTCCAGCGGCGGCATGATCGTGGGCCCGATCCGGCGGAAGAGGCGGGTGCGAGAAAAACGCGAAACGGCACGCCGGATCGCTCGCTGCAGTGGCGACTGTCGCGCACTCTGACTCGACGAGGAGGAACTCACGGTTCGATTGTCGCAGCACGGGGAGATCGCGGCGCTAGTCCACGGCGATCACGCCGCACCTCAGCGAGCCGGCTTGTGTCATTGCCCGTCGTAGGCCGCACGGAGCGCTGCGATGTCGAGCTTGGTCATGCCCATCATGGCTTGCATCGCGCGAGCCGCCCCGGCCGGGTCGGAGCCGGTGAGCACCTCATCGAGCACGGTCGGCACGACCTGCCACGAGAGCCCCCAGCGATCCGTGAGCCAGCCGCACCGACTCGGTTCACCGCCGTCGGCGAGCAGCGCATCCCAGAGCCGATCGACCTCTTCTTGCGTCTCCACCGAGATGAAGAGCGAGATCGCGTCGGTGAACGGATGCCCCGGCCCCGCGTTGAGCGCGCGGAATTCGGTGCCATCGAGCACGAACTCCACGCCGAAGGCCTCACCCGCGGGTCGCGGGCCGCCCTCGGGATAGCGGGAGACGCTCGTGATCGACGAATTCGGAAAGAGAGACACGTAGTACTCGGCCGCCTCCTCCGCATCGCTGTCGTACCAGAGGAACGGGCTGATCTTCTGCACGGTGACTCCTTCGTCTCTGTGTGTCTGACGTCTCTGTGTGTCTGACTTTCTGCGGTGTGGGTCGCCTGCGGTGTTGGTCGCCTGCGGTGTTGGTCACCCTGTCAGCGGCGCTCGAGAACGCCGCGAACGTATGCTGCTTGCCCGACATGCTGCAGCTCGTCGGCGATGATGCTGGTCATCCGCACGGCCAGGGTGACCGCCGGGTCGAACCGGGTATCCACGACCCGGTCCAGAGCGGCGTCGTCGAGTCCGGCGAGATAGCCGACGGTACGTCGATACACCGCATCGTGGTACTCGAGCAGCGTCGTCGCGTCAGCGCCTACCTGTCCAGCCTCTTCCGCGGTCTGGCCATACCCGGTCGCGCGGCGATCGAAAGGGAGGTCGAAACGCTCCACCCACCCGTCGGCCAGCCAGAGCTGCTCGTCGGCGGCTGCATCCGCGACACTGCTGTCTTGCACCCGGGTGAGGTGCCAGATCAACCAAGCGATGGTGTTGGCACCGGGGTCGACCCGCGCGGTCAACTGCGACGAGTCGAGACCATCGAGGACCGATTCGACGGCCTCGCGGATGCGGGAGAAAGCATCGAGCAAAAGTCCGGAACCCGAGGTCATGGCGCCGAGGTTACTCTCCCGCGAGAGCGCGGGGAATAGCCTCGGGAATGTGCTGCCGGGAATAGCACCGACGTCTGTGGCGCTGGACCCAGCATGAAACGCATCGGCTTCCTGTCTTTCGGTCACTGGCAGGACGTGCCCGGGTCTCTCACCCCGACGGCCCAGGACGTGCTGCTGCAAACCATCGATCTCGCGGTCGCGGCCGAGGAGATCGGGGTGGACGGCGCGTATGTTCGCGTGCACCATTTCGCGCGGCAGCTAGCTTCTCCCTTCCCCCTGCTCGCGGCGATGGCTGCGCGAACCAGCCGCATCGAGATCGGTACCGGGGTGATCGACATGCGATACGAGAACTGGCTCGCGATGGCGGAGAACGCCGCCGCGACCGACCTGATCAGCGACGGAAGGCTGCAGCTGGGACTGAGCCGCGGCTCACCAGAGACCGCGGACCGGGGGTACGAGTCGTTCGGGCACATTCCGGCCGAGGGACAGTCCGATGCCGACATGGCTCGCCTGACGACCGAGGGGTTTCGTGCGGCGATCGCGGGCGCGGCCGTTGCGCGCGCCAACCCGCAGATGGGTGCGCCGGGCGGGCTGGCCATTCAGCCCCAGTCCCCCGGCCTGAGCGACCGCATCTGGTGGGGAGCCGGCACGCGGGCCACCGCCGTGTGGACGGCCGAGCAGGGCATGAACCTGATGAGCTCCACCCTGTTGACCGAAGACACCGGTGTTCCGTTCGACCAACTCCAGGCCGAGCAGATCTCGATGTACCGGAGCGCGTGGGCGGAGGCCGGGCACGCCCGCACGCCGCGGGTGTCGGTGAGCCGCAGCATCCTGCCCATCATCGATGACGAGACCCGGCATTACTTCGGCCTGCGCGCGCAGGCCGATGCCAAAGACCAGGTCGGTCGTCTCGACGGCGGACTCGCCCGGTTCGGGCGCAGCTACATCGGCGAGCCCGACCAGATCGCGGCAGAGCTGGCACAGGACGCCGCGGTGCAGGCCGCCGACAGCGTACTCGTCACCATCCCCAACCAGTTGGGGGTGGACTTCAACGCGCGCATCCTGCGATCGATAGTGACGGATGTCGCGCCCGCAGCAGGCTGGCGAACCACCTGACCCTGGGCGGCTACTCCCCCACGAGCCAGCCGTCGGGTGCGGCCAGTGCCTCCGCCGCGGTCGGACCCCAGCTCCCCCGGGGGTACGACTGCACCGCGGGCGGCGTGTCGAGGATCGGGGTGATCGCATCCCAGGCCCAGGCGAGTCCGTCGGGACGGGTGAACAGCGACCGGTCGCCCAGCACGACGTCATTGAGCAGCTTCACATAGGGCGGCAACGGGTCCGCTCCCGAGACATCCGCGAGCATGATCGTGCTCTGCGCCGTGCTCAACTCGAAATCTGCTCCCGGCTCCTTCACGACCATGCGGAGGTCGACAGCTCCGCTGCCCGCGACATCGATGGTGAGGACGTTGCCGGTCTCGAAGGTCTGGTGGCTGAGCGGCCCGGTCGTCGGCGAGCGGAAGATGATGCTCACGCACTGCGCGTTCGACTTGAGCTGCTTGCCGGTGCGGAGCAGGAACGGCACCTCCCTCCATCGGGGCGTGTCGATCCAGAGCCGTGCCGCCGCATACGTGTCGGTGGTCGAGTCGGCGGCGACGCCCTCCGTCTCGGTATATCCCTCGAACTGGCCAAGCACGACATCGTCGGCGGCGAGCGGTCGGAAGGCGGCGATCACCGTTTCGCGAGCGGCCTGCAGATCGTCGGGCTTCATCGACAGCGGAGGCTCCATCGCGATCTCGGCCGCCAGCTGGAAGAGGTGCGTCACGATCATGTCGAGGAGCGCGCCGGTCTGGTCGTAGAACTCCGCCCGATCGTCGATGTCGAGGGTCTCGGGCACGTCGATCTGCACGGCTCGGATGTGCTCGCGGCTCCAGACCCCGTCGAACAGCCCGTTGCCGAAACGCAGCGCGTGTAGGTTCTGCGAGCCCTCCTTGCCGAGGAAGTGATCGATGCGGAAGACCTGCTTCTCCTCCAGCACCGCGTGCACAGCCTCATCGAGTTCACGAAAATTGTCGGGACTGGTGCCGAACGGCTTTTCGTAGACGACCCGGGCATCCGTCACCAGGTGATGCTCGCCGAGCGCCTGCGTGATGCCGATGAACGCGACCGGCGGTACAGCGAGGTAGTGGATCAGCTGCGGCGACTCACCCAGCTCGGTCGTGAGCTCCGCGACAACGTCGGGAAGGTCTCCGGGGTCATCGACGCTGAAACCGTTGCCCGCGAAGCGGAGATGGGAACTGAAGTCATCCCAGTCGTGGTCGGGCTGCGGACCGAACTCGGTTAGTACGTCGTGGACATGAGCGCGAAAATCATCGGTCGACACGTCGCCGCGCCCGTTGCCGACCAACGCCCACTTCTTGGGCAGCAATCCGTGCTGCGCGAGTTGGTAGAAGGCCGGGATGACCATCCGCTTGGCGAGATCGCCCGTGGCCCCGAAGAGCACGAAGACGGTAGCGGAGGCGTCGGAACTGTCGGGCATGGAACTCCTCGAGAATGGCGTGCCGGTGGTCTGGTGCTCACTCTACGCGAGCGTTCGCCGTATACTTAGTTCACAACAACTAATCAATTAGCACTCATCGGCGAGGGCTTCGATGGAGGCATTTATGGCAGAGACCGCCGTACGCACCCGGTCAGGAATGTTCAACAAAGACCACCCGGGATATAAATGGGTGGCCCTCAGCAACACCACGCTCGGCATCCTGATGGCGACCATCAACGGGTCGATCGTGCTCATCTCACTGCCGGCTATCTTCACCGGCATCAAGCTGAATCCGCTGGAACCGGGCAACGTGAGCTATCTGCTCTGGATGCTCACCGGATACATCCTCGTGACCGCGGTCCTCGTCGTCAGCTTCGGCCGACTGGGCGACCTGTACGGCCGAGTACGCATCTACAACCTGGGCTTCGTGATCTTCACCCTCTCGGCGATCGCCCTCGTCTTCGACCCGTTCACCGGCGGTCAGGGTGCCATCTGGCTGATCGGATGGCGCGTGGTGCAGGCCGTCGGAGGCTCGATGCTCTTCGCGAACTCGACCGCCATCCTCACCGACGCGTTCCCCGTCGAGCGCCGCGGTTTCGCGCTCGGCATCAACCAGGTCGCGGCCATCGCCGGAACCTTCCTCGGACTGTTGATCGGCGGGCTGCTGTCGACCATCGACTGGCGGGCGGTCTTTCTCATCAGTGTGCCCTTCGGGGTGCTCGGCACGATCTGGTCGTACAAGTCGCTGCACGAGGTGGGAAGCAGGGCCGTGGGCAAGGTCGACATCCCCGGCAACATCATCTTCGCGGTCGGACTCGTCGCGCTGCTCACCGGCATCACCTACGGCATCCAGCCGTACGGCGACAGCTCGACCGGGTGGGCGAACCCGTGGGTGCTCGCCGGCATCATCGGCGGTATCGCGCTTCTGATCGTCTTCGTGTTCTATGAGCTGCGCGCGAAAGACCCCATGTTCAACATGCGGCTATTCCGCATCCGAGCCTTCGCCTGGGGCAACTTCGCCGGACTGCTCGCCTCGATCAGCCGCGGCGGACTGCAGTTCATGCTGATCATCTGGCTGCAGGGAATCTGGCTGCCGCTACATGGCTACTCCTACGAGAGCACGCCGCTCTGGGCCGGCATCTACCTGCTGCCGCTGACCATCGGTTTCCTGGTCTCAGGTCCGGTGTCGGGGTCGCTCTCCGACCGCTTCGGCGCCCGGGCCTTCGCCACCAGCGGCCTGGTGCTCGTCGCAATCACATTCGTTGCGCTCTTGCTCATCCCGGTGAACTTCCCGTACTGGCTCTTCGCGGTCATCACGTTCCTGAACGGCGTGGGATCCGGCCTGTTCGCAGCACCGAACCGCACCGCGATCATGAACAGCGTGCCGGCGAACCAGCGCGGAGCGGCATCCGGCATGACAGGCACCTTCCAGAACGCGGGCAACTCGCTGTCGATCGGCATCTTCTTCTCGCTGATGATCGCCGGTCTCGCCTCGACGCTGCCCGAGGCCCTCCGCTCTGGCCTGACCGCGCACGGGGTGAGCACGGCGGTGGCCGGTCAGGTGGCCGCCACTCCCCCGGTCGGCAGCCTGTTCGCGGCCTTTCTCGGGTACAACCCGATCGCGTCGATCCTCGGGCCGAGCGGCGTACTGCACTCGCTCGCGCCGGCAAACGCCGCGGCGCTCACCGGCAAGGAGTTCTTCCCGCAGCTGATCGCCGACCCGTTTCACGCGGGGCTGGTGATCGTCTTCATCGCGGCGGCGGCCATGTCGATTATCGGCGCGGTGATGTCGCTCTCCGCCGGAGGCAAGTACATCCACGTGGACGAGCCGACCCCGGTGCCCGCGCCGGAGGACGCGCTCAGCGACGCATAAGCCGCCACGAACGGGGCGCGGGGCAAGTCAGCTCTGCGCAACTCAGCTCTGCGCGAGTCAGCTCTGCGCCCCCATGATGTTGACCATCCACCGTGTGCCGAATCTGTCGATGACCATGCCGAAGGTGTCACCCCACGGGGCGAGCTCGAGCGGCAGCGCGATCGTCCCTGCCTCAGCCAAGCCGTTCCAGTAGCCGCGCAGCTCCGTCTCGTCGTACTCGCCACCGCTCAGTGATATCGAGATGTTGCTCTCCGGCGACCAGGGCATCGAGTTGGGAGTGTCGGACGCCATCAGGGTGAAGCCGCTCGCGGTCTCGAGCTGCGCGTGCATCACCTTGTCCTGCTCGTTCGGATCGTCGCTTGCGTGAGACTCCCCGAAGGTGCTGATGGTGAGCGTTCCCGCGAAGATCGTCTGATAGAACTCCATCGCGGCTCGGGCGGTGTCGCGAAATCCGAGGTAGGGATTGAGAAGCGCGGCCATGATGCAACCTCCATTGGTGTCAGCGGCGGGAGTGATCCAGGCCTCGATTCTCCCGCCGACGCCGGGTCTGCACCAGACCCGATCCGACCCACCGGAGGTCGGCGCGCGTGTGACGATGGTGGGATGACCGCGGCCGCCGACTTCATCGACGCAGCCCTGCAGTATGAGGGCGACGGCTATCGCGCCGACGATGATCGGGAACGCGTCGGAGGCCCACCGACGCTGCGCTTCTATGGTGCCTCCGTCGGCGCGGTGCGTGGGACCGTGCGTGACGCCCTCCGCCGCCACCATGACCTGGGGCACGACGACATCACCGCTCTCGCCTCCGAGCTCTGGAGCGTGCCGGTGTTCGAGCGACGACTCGCCGCGATCGTGCTGCTGCAGACCGAAGTCGGTGCACTCGTCGCCACAGACCTGACCCGTCTGGAGGGTTTCGTGCGCACCGCCGAGGTGCGCCAATTAGTCGACCCGCTGGCGACGGATGTGATCGGCCCGCTGGTCGCAGGCCTGCCCGAGCCGAGCCGCTCCCGTGCCGACCTCGCGCTCGACCGCTGGGCCGGGGACGACAGCTGGCTCGCCCATGCGGCACGCCTCGTCCGGGCGCGGCTGGAGAACTGAATCACCCGGATCGGCGCCCCTGGCGCCGATCCGGGTGTCGTCGTGCCTAGGCCCAGTCGATAACGTCGGAGTGGTCGAGGCGCGGCAGACGCTCGCGCCAGGCGCCATCTCCCGGGTGACCGATGTTCACGACCAGCAGGGTGTGGCGGCCCTGGTCGAGGAAGGCCTCGTCGATCGCGGCTCCGTCGAAGCCACCCATCGGGCCTGCAGCGAGCCCCATGGCGCGAACGGCGAGGATGAAGTAGCCGGCCTGCAGCCAGGTGTTGTTGGTCGCGGCCGCAGCAGCCATCTCGGGGTTGGCCGCGAACACGTCTTTGAGCTCTGCCCGGAACGGTGTGATCGTCGGGAGGTGCTCGTAGAAGCCGTGGTCGGCCGAGAGGATCGCCACCACCGGCGCGGCAGCGGTCTTCTCCTTGTTGCCATCCGCCATGAACGATGCGAGCTGCTGCTTGCGCTCCGCCGTGCGGACGTAGGTGACTCGCAGGGGCTGGAAGTTCGCCGCGGTCGGCGCCCACCGCGCGAGCTCCCACACGTCGACCAGCTCCTGGTCAGACACAGGCGTGTCGGCGAAGGTGTTGATCGTGCGCGCGGAGGTGAAGAGGGCCTCGCGGGCATCCAGATCGATGGGGCGCAGCGTGGTGGGCTCAGCGGTGGTCGTCATGTGCCAATTACTTCCATTCTCGTATTCACTTCTTTTTTCGAAGCTACTACGAAAGAGAGTATCATCGTTGGATGGAGTCAGTGGTCACGATCGAGGTCGATAGCCGCGCCTGCGACGGCGCGCTCGTGCGCGCCTTCGGCTTTCTCGGCAAACGCTGGAACGGCGTGCTCCTGGCCACCCTCATGAACGGCGCCGCTTCATACTCTGAGATCAAGCGCTCGGTGGCGGGCATCGGGGATTCGACCCTGTCTGACCGCCTGGTCGAGCTCTCGAACGCAGGGCTGGTCACGCGCTCCGTCGTCGAGGGACCGCCCGTGGCGGTGACCTATCGTCTGACGGATGCCGGGCTCGCCCTGCTGCCTTCCCTCACCGCTCTCGGCGACTGGGCACGGCAGAACCTCCCGGCCGACGGCAGCTGCTGACCGGCCGACCGGTCACGACCCACTGACCCGCACGCAGGCCACTGACCCGCACGCAGGCCAGCCGACCGACCTACAGGTGCGTACGCTGGGCGCGACGCTCCGCCTCGTAACGAGTGCGGGCCTCACGAGTGGATGCGACCGCCGAGATCTCTGCGACCGGGACATCCCACCAGGCTCCGCCGGGAATGCCCGGTGCCAGCGGGTCCGACCGCACGTACACGGCCGTGGTGTTCTCCGCCGCAAGGGCGGCACGCACCGCGGCGCGGAACTCGTCCACGCCCTCCGCCTCGATGACGGCGGCACCCAGGCTGCGCATGTTGGCGGCCAGGTCGACCGGGAGCAGGTCGCCGTCGAGACGCGCGGACGCGGCATCCCGGAACCGGTATTTGGTACCGAAGCGCTGCGAACCGACCGACTCGGACAGATTTCCGATCGAGGCGTAGCCCTGGTTGTCGATCAGCACGACGACCAACTTGAGCCCTTCGGCCACGGCCGTGACCAGTTCTTGCGCGAGCATGAGGTACGACCCGTCACCGACGAGAGCGACCACCTGTCGCTCCGGAGCGGCCAGCTTGATTCCGAGCGCCCCGGCGATCTCGTAGCCCATGGTGGAGAAGCCGTACTCCACGTGGTGCTGCTTGGGCGACTTCGGGTTCCATAGCCGGTGCAGATCGCCCGGCGCGGAGCCGGCCGCATTGACGATGACGTCCTCCGGGGCGAGCTCCTCGTTGAGCACGGCGAGCAGGCTGACCTGTGAGGGAAGCCCCTCGATCGGCACCACGGCCGCCGCGCGTATCGCGTCCCAGTCAGACTTCAGCGCGGCGATCTCCGCCCGATACGCGTCGCTCGTCGATGCGGCGCCCAGCAGCGCGTCGAGCTCGTTCAGCGACTCCCGGGCATCACCGACCACCGAGAGACCGGCCAGCTTGATCGCATCCAGCCCGGCGACGTTGAGGTTGACGAAGCGCACGCCGTCGCGCGCGAATAGGGAATGGGACGCCGTGGTGAAGTCCGAATACCGGGTACCGACCCCGATCACCAGGTCCGCCTGCTCGGCCAGAGCGTTCGCTGCGGTGGTGCCCGTCGCCCCGATTCCCCCCACATTCATCGGGTGTTCGATCGAAAGCGCCCCCTTGCCGGCGTGGGTCTGACCGACCGGGATCCCGTGCCGCTCGCTGAAGTCGGCCAGCGCCTCGTGGGCCTGCGAGTACTGCACTCCACCGCCGGCGACGAGGATGGGGCGCTCGGCAGCCGCCACCAGCGCGGCCGCCTCGGCGAGGGTGTCGACATCCGCTCGGCTGCGCACGATGGTCCAGATGCGCTTCTCGAACAGCTCGGTCGGGAAGTCCCAGGCCTCGGCCTGCACGTCTTCGGGAAGGGCGATGGTCACCGCCCCGGTGAGGGCCGGGTCGGTGAGCACGCGCATCGCGTTGAGCAGCGAGAGGCGCAACTGCTCGGGACGCCAGACGCGGTCGAAGAACGCGGAGACCGGGCGGAAGGCATCGTTGACCGTCACATCTTGCGAGTCGTTGCGTTCGAGCTGCTGCAGCACGGGATCGGGGGTGCGAGTGGCGAAGACGTCGGCGGGGAACAGCAGCACGGGGATGCGGTTGACGGTGGCGAGCGCCGCCCCGGTGATCATGTTGGTGGCACCCGGGCCGATGGACGTGGTGACCGCGAGAGTGGAGAGCCGATCGCGCTGCTTCGCGAACCCGGAGGCGGCGTGCACCGCGCCCTGCTCGTTGCGAGCGAGGTAGTACGGCATCGCATGCGGGTCGGCCAGCTCGGCCTCGAGCAGCGCCTGGCCGAGGCCCGCGACGTTGCCGTGCCCGAAGATGCCGAAGAAGCCCTCGATAAGACGCTGCTCCTGACCGTCGCGCCGGGTGTACTGCTGCGCGAGGAAGCGGACGATCGCCTGACTGACGGTGAGGCGGATGGTGTCTGACATGGGGCTCCTACTGCTTGGGGCTGGCTACAGCGCTGTAGTTGTGGTTGGTGTGGCGGGTGTGGAAAACGGAAGCCGGGGGTCGATCGCCTCGTCGTTCCAGCTCTGCCGGATCCAGGCGTGCTGCGGATCGTCAGTGATCAACCAGGCCCGATCGCGACCGTCGCTGTCAGCGGGCCCGGCCATGACGTTCAGGTAATACAGGTCGTGGCCCGGGGCCGCGACACTCGGCCCGTGGTAGCCGAACGGAATGAGCACCACATCGCCGGAGTGCACCTCGACGGTCACGTCGATATCGCCTGCCACCGACCCGTAGACCCGCTGCAGGGCGAAGCCGGGGGTACCCGCCGGCGATGGCGCGACCTCGAAGTAGTAGATCTCCTCGAGCTGCGACTCGCCCTCCCCCGCCACATCGTGCTTGTGGGGTGGGTAGGACGACCAGTTGCCGCCCGGCTGCATCACCTCGCAGGCGATGAGACGATCGGCCTGGAGCACGCCGGGGATGCCGAAGTTGTTCACCTGGCGCGAGCAGATTCCGGCACCGCGCAGCTCGGTCGGTACCGCATCCGCCGCCAGGTACTGCACGGGAAAGACCCGCTGGGCGACCGCCCAGGCGATCGCGTAACGGGACGAGTCGGACGATCGGATGCTGGCGCTCGAGCCGAGCGGAACGTACAGCACGTCGGTCACGCCCCACGGGCTCGGCCGACCCTGCAAGTCGTAGGGGACGCCGTCTACGGTGACCGAGAGAGGCCCGGTCAACGGCACGATGACCGCCTCGCGCCCCGCAGACTCCCAGAGCCGCGCCTCGATGGAGGCGGTGGCGACGGAGAGCCCGGTGTAGTTCCATTCGCGCCCGTCGGGCACGACGGCGACGACGTCGTCACCGCTGGGGAGTGTGCCGGCCGGCCTGAAGTAATCCATGAGCTATCCAATCGTACGATTGTCTTGACAAATAGTTTAAGCTGGCGCCAGCGTGCAGCATTCGCCCGCGGAAGGAGCACCATGGACGCCACAGCAGCCCTGTTCGAGGGCATCGACCGCAGCGGTCCCGTGCCCCTGTACTTCCAGCTGGCCCGTCGCATCGAAGAAGCGATAGAAGACGGTCGCCTTCCCCCCGGCACGAAGCTCGAGAACGAACTCAAGCTCGCCGAAGACCTGCGCATATCCCGCCCGACCGTGCGTCGCGCCATCCAGGAGCTGGTCACTCGCGGGCTGCTCGTGCGCCGTCGTGGTATCGGCACTCAGGTGGTGCACGGCAAGATCAGCCGCAAGCTCGAACTCACCAGTCTGTTCGACGATCTGGTGCAGGACGGCAAGAAGCCCACCACCGAGGTTCTGGTGAACGAGATCGTCACCCCGACCGCCGAGGTCGCCGAAGCGCTCGACCTGACGCCAGGCCAGCTCGTGCTGCACACCCGTCGCTTCCGCTCGGTCGACGGAGACCCGCTCGCCCTGCTCGAGAACTTCCTGCCGGCCGGGCTCGTCGACTTCAGCTCCGAACAGCTCGCCGAACAGGGTCTCTATCAGCTGCTCCGTGCCCGCGGCGCCACCATGCGTGTCGCCAAGCAGCGCATCGGGGCCCGCGGCGCCACCAGGGAGGAGGCGAAGCTGTTCGGCATCACCTCCGGTTCCCCGGTGCTCACCATGGTCCGCACCCTCTACGGGGACGGCGGCCAGGCGATCGAGTACGGCACGCATTCGTATGTTCCGGAGACCTATTCTTTCGAGATGACCCTGGTCGAGCGCTAGTCGCTCACGCGTTCTGCGTCATGCGTTCTGCGTCATGCGTTCTGGGGGAAGCCGAGGTCGACCCCGCCGTGGCTCGGGTCGAGCCACCGGCTGGTGACGACCTTGGCACGGGTGAAGAACTCGACGCCCTCCATTCCGTGCGCCTTCGAGTCGCCGAAGAGCGAGTGCTTCCAGCCGCCGAATGAGAACGTGGCGACCGGTACCGGAATCGGCACGTTGATGCCGACCATGCCCGCCTCCACTTCGCGCTGGAAACGCCGGGCGGCACCCCCGTCGTTGGTGAATACCGCTGCGCCGTTGCCATAGGGGCCCGAGTTGATGAGCGCGACACCCTCATCGAAGCCCGAGACCCGCACGATTCCGAGCACCGGTCCAAAGATCTCTTCCGTATAGGCACGCGAGCTGGTCGGCACGCGATCGAGCAGGGTGGGCCCGAGCCAGAAGCCGTCGGCCGCGCCATCCGCCTCTACACCGCGCCCGTCGACCACCACGGTCGCTCCATCGTCGTCCGCGACCCCGATGTAGCTCGCCACCTTGTCGCGGTGCTCGCGCGTGATCAGCGGACCCATGTCGTTGGAGCGTCGACCGTCGCCGACCGAGAGCCGCGACATCCGTTCGCGCACCCGCTCGATCAGCTGGTCGGCGACGGAATCGACGGCGACGACCACCGAGATCGCCATGCAACGTTCCCCCGCCGAGCCGAAACCGGCGTTGATCGCCGCGTCGGCGACCAGGTCGAGGTCGGCGTCGGGCAGCACCAGCATGTGGTTCTTCGCACCACCGAGCGCCTGCACGCGCTTACCGGCCTTGGTGCCCTGCTCGTAGACGTACCGGGCGATCGGTGTCGACCCGACGAAGGAGACGGATGCGATGTCCGGGTGATCGAGCAGACCGTCGACGGCCACCTTGTCGCCCTGCAGCACCGTGAAGATACCGTCGGGCAGGCCTGCCTCCTTCCACAGCTCCGCGATCCAGAGTGACGCCGAAGGGTCCTTCTCGCTCGGCTTCAGCACGACCGCGTTACCGGCGGCGATGGAGATCGGCACGAACCAGAGCGGCACCATCACGGGGAAGTTGAACGGGGAGATCACCGCGGTCACACCGAGCGGCTGGCGCGTGGAGTAGACGTCGACACCGGTCGACACGTTCTCGGAGTACTCGCCCTTGGCGAGGTGCGCCATCGCGGTCGCGAACTCGACCACCTCCTGCCCACGGGTGATCTCGCCAAGCGCATCGTCGAGCGTCTTGCCATGCTCGGCCGTGACGATCGTCGCGAGTTCGCTCTTGCGGGCGTTGAGCAGCTCACGGAAGGCGAAGATGACCTGCTGACGACGCGCCCACGAGGTATCGCGCCACCCGGGGAAGGCGGCCTTCGCGGCAGCGACCGCCGCATCGACGTCATCCTGGTCGGCGAGGGGAACTCGGCTGCTGACGACGCCGAGTGCCGGGTCGTACACCGGGGCGGTACGCGTCGAGTGGCCGGTGGCCGGGCGGCCGGCGATCCAGTGGCTGAGCGTGGGCACGGACGTTTCTGACATGGCTGCGGTTTCTGACATGGCTGCTCCAGATGAGAGAAGGATCGGGATGACGGTCGCTCAGCGCGACGGGTGCACGAGCGAGGCGGCGACGGCCACCGCCGCGCTCACGTCGCCGGATGGCGGGTACAGCAGACTGCGACCGACGGTGAGACCGCGCACGCCCGGCAGGGCGAGCGCCTCCGACCAACTGGCATATGTCGCGTCTTCGTCGCCGTTCGGCTCGCCGCCGAGCAGAAGTGTCGGCAGTGTGGTGGCCGACATGACCCGGGCCATGTCGTCGACGACGGGGATCTTGAGCCAGCTGTATGCGGAGCTGTGTCCGAGTCCCGACGCGATCGCGATCGACCGCACCACGGCATCCGCGGTCAGTTCGTTATGGACGGCACCGTCGCGCTGATGGCTCATGAACGGTTCCAGCATGATGGGCAGCTGGAGCGAAGCCGACTCGCTCACCGCCGCGGCACTGGCCTCGAGGGTCGCCGCGGTGTCGGGATCTGCCAGGTCGATGCGCAACAGCAGCTTGGCGAAGTCGTAGTGGGCAGCAGCGATGGCCGCCGCCGAGTATGCGGTGAAGCGATCGTCGAGTTCGAAGCACGAGCCGCGCAGCCCACCTCGGTTCATCGAGCCCACCACGACCTTGTCGTCGAGGGCGCCCAGGAGCAACAGGTCGTCGAGGATGTCGGGCGTGCCGAGAACACCATCGACGCCGGGCACCGCCAGGGCCTCCACCAGGCGCTCGAGCAGGTCGTAGCGATCGGCCATAGCGAACGGGTCGGACCCGACGCCCATGGCATTGCGCGCGGGGTGGTCCATGGCCAGGATGAACAGCTTGCCGTCGTCGCCCAGCAGCGGGCGCCGTCGACGAGTGCTCTGCAACTCGGCGATCCGTTCCGGATGCCTGCCGCGCACGGCCCGTAGGGCGGGAAAGTCCAGGTCAGCCACGGTCGCCCTCCCCCAGCTGCGCGAGCACCTCGTCGGTCGACGGCATGGCCGTCGAGCATTCGAGACGTGAGGCGACGATGGCACCGGCGACATTGGCGAAGCGGATGGTGCGCTCGAGCGGCCAGCCGGACAGAAGCCCGTGGCAGAGTGCCCCACCGAACCCGTCGCCGGCGCCCAGACCGTTGACGACGTCCACCGGATGCACGGGTACCTCGATCCGCTCATCCCGCGTCTTCGCGAGCACGCCCTTCGGCCCCTGCTTCACGACGGCCAGCTGCACGCCCCGCTCGAGCAGGGCATCCGCCGCACGCTCCGGGTCGCTCTCGCCCACCGCGATCTCGCACTCCTCGCGGTTGCCGATGGCGACCGTCACCTGGTCGAGGGCACGTTCCACCTCGCGCCGAGCATCGTCGGCCGACTCCCAGAACATCGGCCGGTAGTCGAGATCGAGGACGGTGAGTGGTGCACGCCCCCGGGCAGTCCAGGCGGCGAAATGTGCGCTGCGGCTCGGTTCCTCGCTCAGTCCGGTGACCGTCGACCAGTAGATGCGGGCAGAGCGGATCGTCTCCAGGTCGAGTTCGCTCGCCTCGACCATGAGGTCTGGCGCCTTCGGCTTGCGGTAGAAGTAGAGGGGGAAGTCGTCGGGCGGGAAGATCTCGCAGAACGTGATCGGCGTCAGCAGGTCGGGCACCGGGGTGACATAGCGATCATCGACACCGAGCCGGCGCAGCTCGCTGTTCACGAAGCGACCGAACGGGTCGTCGCCGGTGTGCGCGATCAGCGCCGTACGCCGGCCGTGGCGTGCCGCGGCCACGGTCACGTTTGCAGCGGTGCCGCCCAGGAAGCGACCGAAGGTCGAAACCTCGTCAAGAGGCGTCGAGGTCTGCAACGGATAGAGGTCGACACCGACCCGTCCGACGGCGAGCACGTCATAGGGCTCGCCGGGTACTGCTGCGGTCATGTCACTGTCCTCCCGAGGCGATCCGGCACGCGGTGGCACCGTTCGCGATCAGCATAGCCAACTTTGTCGTTACATACTTACATTGCGCACGGAGATTTCCAGTTGAGCGGCCGAGAGGATCAGGCGATCGACCTCCCGCACGCCCGGACCGCATGCCGCGGATCCCACGCCGTTCGCCCCGGCGTCGAGATGCAGCCAGAGCAGATCCCCGGCGTCGAGGTCGGATGCGTGCGTCGCCGCCGCGATCTCGTCGATCGACCACGGCCGCACCGTGAGGTCGAACAGCCCGGTCAGCTCGAGCTCGCCCACGCGTGCGCGCCGAACGCCGGCACGCCGTCCGTTCTCCTGGGGCACGACGTAGTCGGTCTGCAGCTCTCGCACCGTGCCGGAATACCCACCGAGACGCACGGCGCTGGTGGAATCGGGATAGCTCTCGCCCGGCCCATAGCCGTACCAGGAGACGGGCACGCTGCCAGGGTCGCCGTGCCGGAGCGCGAGCGTGAGGCCCAGCCGCGGAATCGGCGTACGCCACTCCCCGGTGCGCAGCACGGTCATCCGCAGCCGGAGCGCGTCGTCGATGGATGCCCAGCGGTACTCGACCTCGAAGCCGACATCGGTGGCGGAGCCGGCCACGCGGCAACCCACCACGAGCTCGGCGCCGTCCACCCCGACCTCGAGCTGA
>Ga0247732_10000417_pt1 | contig 20850 bp, 20 predicted proteins | sample UWRJL163409C2_FD_180940 | JGI IMG/M metagenome (GOLD analysis project Ga0247732, IMG submission 180940) | Plant litter microbial communities from Arlington Agricultural Research Station in Wisconsin, United States - UWRJ-L163-409C-2 | ecosystem: Environmental > Terrestrial > Plant litter >...
CAGGCATTGGTATGTGTGTCATGCACGATGCTAACCACGGAAGCTACAGTAAAAATCAGAAATTCAACAAATTCCTCGGATTCTTCTCTATTGCAGCCCTGGCGGGAAATGCACTGAACTGGAAAATCCAGCACAACATCATTCACCATACATATACGAATGTACACGAGCTGGACGAAGATATTTCCTCTATGGGATTCCTGAGATTTGAGCCGCACAGTGAAAAGAAAAAGATCCATAAATACCAGTTTTTATATGCATGGTTCTTCTATGGACTGATGACACTGATGTGGAGTACGATCAAGGATTTCAAGCAAGTAGTGAGGTATAATAAAATGGGCTTCCTGAAAGATGCAGGCACTACCTTCGCCAAAGAGCTTTCCGTGATCATCTTATCCAAACTGTTTTACTACGCTTACATGCTGGTTCCTCTGTTTGTGGTTCCTGAAATGACATTCTTAAACTGGTTACTTGGCTTTGTAGTGATGCACTACGTAGCAGGATTGACACTGGCTATCGTGTTCCAGCTGGCGCACGTAACAGATGAAAACGAATATCCTTTGCCGGTTGACGGTGAGCTGGATTCTAATTTCATCGAGCACCAGATGAGGACTACCATGAACTTTGCAACAGGGAACCGTTTTGTATCCTACATCGCAGGAGGACTGAATTTCCAGGTAGAACACCATTTATTCCCGGCGATCTCTCATATCCATTATCCGAAGATCTCCAAAATAGTAGAATCAACAGCGAAGGAATTCAACCTTCCGTATCATACTGGAAAATCATTTTTCGGCGCCTTGTCCGCACACACGAAGATGTTGTGGAAATTAGGCAATGCCTGAGTAAAATAATAAGGCAGGGATTATTCAAGTAATACTGAGTATTTCCTGCCTACTGGCAATACCGTTTTGTCAGCAAGCATCACTTCACCTTTCCGGATCTCAGCAATGGCAGATCTTTTGACAATGAAAGATTTGTGGATCCTTGTAAAATAATATTGCGGAAGCAGCGAAGCAATATATTTCATGGTCTGCGTGACCAGCATCGGTTTTCCGTTGCTCAGGTTGATCCTGATATAATTTCCTACCGCTTCGATGTATACGATATCCGCAGTCCTGATCATTTTCTGAATCCCTTCATGCTTTAGCTCGATTTCTGGGTATTGAACCGTATTATCCGGAACATCCAGCAACTTCGAAACCTTATTGATCGCTTTTAAGAACCTTGGGAACGAAATGGGCTTCAGCAGGTAATCAACGACATCATTCTGGTATGCTTCAAAACCGAAATTGCTATAGGCAGTAGTCAGAATGACCGCGACCGGGTAGGGCAGGCATTCCAGCAATTCAAGTCCCGTCAGCTTCGGCATCTCAATATCGAGGAAGATGAGATCTACCTTATTTTCACGCATGAAATCCAGCGCTTCCTGTCCATCGTATGCATCACCGCTGATTTCCAGCAGGTCTGTCTTGCTGATGTGCGATTGGAGCACTTTGTGCGCGGGAGCTTCATCATCTATGATCAGGCATTTATATTTCATGGGGCTTGTATTAATAAATCAGAGCAGTTCATAACTTGATGACCAGTTCAATCGTGTAAATCTCATTCGTATCGTTGATGACCAGTTCGTGCTTGTTCCTGTAAATCAGCTCAAGCCTTTTTTTGGTATTCATGATGCCTGTATTTGTACCTGAGAATTTTCTCCTGCCGATACTGAAATTATTCCGGATCTTAAAAATAAGCTTTTTCTTGTCAGTCGTAATAGACAGGGAGAGAAAAGGTTTATCTGTCTGGCTGCTGTACTTGATCGCATTTTCAATGAAAGGCATGAAAAGCATCGGTGACAGCGCAATACGTCCGGAAAGAACATCAGTCTTAAAGCTGATATGCAGTTTTGGATTCCTGTTCTGCTCGTAATTCAGGTATTTCTGGATGAAATTGATTTCCTCGTCCAGCGAAATACTTTCCTTTTTGGAAGATTCGATCTGGTAGCGGAGTAATTCTGACAATTCTAAAATCTTATCCGGTGTTTCAGTTGGTTCTGTCAATGCGGTTGCATACAGGTTGTTAAGCGCGTTAAAAAGAAAGTGTGGATTCAGCTGCGCCTTCAGGTGCCGGATCTCTTCATCTCTTTCGATGAGCTCTGTCTGGAACAAAAGATTCCGTTCAAGCAGATTCTTGTGGATGTAGTAAAACCCGAGCCCGATGAGGTAAATAAGAAATATAGAAATGCTCATTGTCACTACATCACCATTGTTCACGAATGTAAATGGTGTGAAAAAATTGATCAGGAAATAACTGCCGAACAGGATCAGGGTGCCCAGTATGTATTTCAGGTTTTGCTTGCTGAAATATTTCTTGTACAGGAAAACATTGTGGATATATACCTGGATATGGGCGATCAGGAACATAATTCCTCCATTGATGATCACGTGAAAGAACTGTCCCGGCTCATGGATGAGGTGATTTTCGTCAAACAGCACAGCAATCAGCCCCAGGAAACAAAAGAACAGGTACAAGACCAGGTTCCTGATCCAGAAATTAAAGTAAGAAAACTTCATATCCAAAAATAAGGGTATTTATTGGTAAAAGAGACATGGAGCACAGTGTTTGTGAATTTCCCCGGATTGCGACACGGCCGGTACAGATCAATTTATGTTTCCGGCAGGAAATAAAATCTTATATTGCTGTTTGAACCAATGAACATTATGGAAAAGACACTCAAGACTTGTGAAAAAGGACATGAATACTATAAAAGCAGTGACTGTCCGGTTTGCCCTGTCTGTGAAAAAGAGCGTGAGGTCAAAGGATTTCTGGCTTTGCTCGGAGGGCCTGCGAGGCGCGCGCTTGAACATGAAGGGATCGATACATTGCAGCGATTGGCAGAGTACACCGAAAAGGAAATTTTAGCGCTTCACGGAATGGGCCGGTCATCAATGCCTAAGCTTCACAAGGCGTTGGTCGAAGAAGGCCTGTGCTTTAAGAAGTAATCCAGGATTTACTTTTTTGCATGAATTCCGAAAAAGGAAAAGATAGTTGATATATTTGTAATTATGTAGCATAATCAATTGATATGAAATTATATAGAATGCGTTTTTTAATGTTGCTGCTGCTGATTTCAGTAGCCTCATGCTCTAAGGAAAGTTCATTGTCCTTCAAAGAGCGCGGTACACTTATCGAATCAGGACAGGTAGCTTCAGTGCCTAAAAACCAAATTGCGGCATACGTAACCGAGATTTCCGCAGTTGATATAGCAGCTTATGACGTTACCTGCTATTATTTGACTTACAGGACCGAATATCAAGGAAAGGCGATAGATTCGAAAGGTCTGCTGCTGGTTCCAGAGGGCGTTGATTCGATCCATTTGGTGACTTATTTTCATGGTACTCAGGTTCCTTTAAAACTGGCGGGTATAGAAAAGCAAACTCCTTCTCTCTACAAAGGTGAAAAAGAAGGTTTCCTGGAAGTGCGGAACATGGGATTATCCTGGGCATCGGCAGGTTACACAGTTTTTATACCTGATTACATTGGTTACGGCATTACTTTGGACAAGGAACATCCTTACCTGTACTACCCCGAAATGTTTAAATCCAACATCGATGGCCTGCTGGCAGCGAAGGAATTCCTGGCAGGAAAAGGTTTCCCTGAGGATAACAGGTTATTCATTACTGGCTGGTCTCAGGGTGCCGGTGCCTGTTTGTCCGCCCACAAGTATATCCAGGAAAGCTATGCTGACAAGTTTACGGTGGTAGCCAGTTCAGGACTTGCGGGACCATATAATTTTTCCGGTTTCCTGGATGATGTATTAAAAAGAAAAGATGAAGAAGTGAATATCCTGGGAATCTGTTCCTGGGGCATATATGCGATCAATAAATTTTCAGATCTGAAAAGGCCTACCGATCAGTTATGGACTTACCCTGTTTATGATCAGATGTCGGCATTGAATACACCTTCGAACGTTCCCGGAGAGGTTTTCAATAATTATTTTTTGAAAGGAATTATCCATTCGACTGATGCAGGTATGAGAGAGGTGATCCAGAAAAATTCTTTTCATGCCAACTGGCATCCTGTCGGGAAGGTATTCCTGCACCATGGAGATGCGGATGATGTAGTTCCTTATTTTAATTCTGTGGATGCTTATAATGGTCTCACAGCTGAAGGAGGAGATATAAAGCTCTATACATACAATGGTGGCAATCACGCAACAGAGCTGGATCATTATATCCTCAATACCCTTAACGACTTCAACGCATTGAAATGAAAAATAAAAGCCTTATTATCTTTTGTTTTTGTGCTTTTGCGGCATACGGACAAGATGTCTTTCGTCCCAGCATGTATTTCCGGAACATGAATTATTACAATGTAGCGGCTGGTCCTGCAGATACTACAGCAGACCGTCAGGCTTCACTTTACGGGAAATATAAGTTAATTGAAAATGATGTCTGGCAAAAACCAGCCAATATATTTGCCAGTTACCTGGGAAATTGTAACCGCCTGCCGGGATTTTATTCAGCGGGTTATTTGTACGATGGGTACTCATTTTACGACAGGCATAGCATTTATGCAGGGTATACCTATGAATGGAAGCTTGCGGGAACCAATAAACTGAGTGCCGGCGTGAGGGGTATATTTAATTTCGACCGTGTACAATGGGATAAATTATCCCAGGTGGATAAATCGGGGTCGGATACTTATTTTACACCCGATCTGGATGTAGGTGTACAGTACCAGGTAAAGGGTTTCACTTTGGGTTTTTCCTCTAAAAACCTGGCGTCAAATGCTAAAAGGATAGATGGAGAAGTTCTGCTTAAAAACCAGCGTGAATGGTATTCAAACATTTCTTATGCTTTTAATATCAGGCAAAAGTTCACGATTGCACCGTACATGCTGCTTTACCGTGAACGCAAATCCGGGCTGGAAGCAGGATTGTACTTCTCATTATATGACAGGGTAAGTGTGTCTTATCAGCTCAGGGTAAAAGAATTAAGGAATTTTTATTCACTCAGGATCAAAGTTTATAAAGGCCTTAGCCTTGGTGTAGCGATGGACCATTCTTCGGTTTACAAGGATAAAAATATAGATGCTGTGATAAGCTATAGCTTTTAGCCAGTCCTGTTTTTTCAATGCAGCTTCCGGATCATTTTTTTCTTTTTCCCGTGTGACATTTCAATAGAATCACGGAAAATACGGTTCACCACATAATTGTCGAAAATGCTTTCGCCGTGGCGCAGGTAGAACTGCATTCCATCTACATTCAGGATCGCCAGTGGTTCTTTGGAACCGGTTTTTTTCACCTGTCCATAATAAGTGATCTGGGGCCACACTTCCTGTCTTGGCGGAGGTGGTGGCAGACGTTCGACTGGCATTTCCGGCCCGGCCACAGGTGCTGCCTGTACGGGAGTACCACTGAAAGGATCCCGGTAACTGGCTTTCAGGGCAAATGTATCCCGGCGGATCGAAGCAATGGACTGAATGTTGGATGGGGAAGGAACAAAAGCCTCCTCTTCACCGAGCAGGTTGGATTTTACGCGGAAAAACACATTGTACCAGATCAGCCCGACAACAATAAGCAAAGCATAAGTCAACCCTTTGTTCTTCATCATCAGAGCGTAAAGATCATAGTTGACGAATAAGCGGATTGATTGCCGGCATCATCCCTGTTGCGTACTCTCCAGAAACGCTGTCCTGACCCCATGAGGTTAATAGTGGTGGTGGTTCCCTGTACTGTCTTCGTTTCCAGGATGACTGAGAAGTTCTGATTGTCTGATATTTCTATGATAGAATTCACCGGAGAATGTACAGTCCCAGGATCGCTGCTGCCATTGCTCCAGGTAAAAACAATGGGTCCCGGCGTCTCCATGGAGCTTGGAGAAATAAGCCCTGGCGCATTTGGCCGCGTAGTATCGATGAAAAATGTCCTTTTGGAAAGCGCGGTTTCTGTTTCGTCATTCAGGTAAGCGCGTACTCCCCAGTGGTATTGCCCTTCTGTAAGTACAACCGATGCATCCAGTGTTTTTTGGGGCGGGCTGATATAGGTATACGGAGGTATCACATCCACACCACCTGAAAAGCTGCTTCCGCGTTTGAGATACAGCTCATAATGTGTTTCATTCGGGAGGTCTGTCCAGGTAAAAGTGCGCTGGAACGCATCTGCACTCTTGAAATAAGCATTGTCTTCAGGAGTTTTCAATACAACCGTATTGCCACCGCCGCCGCTCGTAGGAGGTACGCCTACTACAAAATGTACTCCGCTCAACGTATTGGAGGAATATCCGGCATTCATGGCAGTGAGCTTCAATTCGTAACTGTTGGAATCCAGTGCCATGTAAAAGTCAGTTCCTGTAATGACCGAGTCCAGTGCGTATACAGAGATATTTGCAAAGCTCGGACTGACTACCTGCAAGTGGTATTTCGTGGCGCCGGACATCGGCTCCCATTTGAAATGTACAGGATTCTGGGTAACCGTCTGGCCATTCGCAGGAATAATGATCACGGGTGTTTTCCCGCTGATATTCTCCGCGATAATTTCCTTGCATCCCTGAAGCACCAGGGTTGTAACCGCTGTTAATATTAAAATCAGGTTTTTCATTTTTCCTCTTTTTAAGTTATCTTTCATAATTCTGGAGCAGAATGATGGTATAAAGTTGTTCTTTTTCTTCAATGTTGTATTTCTTGTATTCAAAGCTGACGTTGATGAGCTTCGCCAGGTCAAATTCCTTCTCGAGTACATACAAGAACTGTAAGGTATTTAAAAAATTGCCTTTGAGAATAATCCGGTGTGTGTTGATCGAGAAGTCGGGATGCTGAAATTTAAGCACTTCCTCAACTTGATACACCACCAGGTTTTTGGAGTTCCTGTTGAAAAAGTTCAGGAAACCCTGCTGGACTTTCTCAATGGTCACATTTTCTTTACCCAGCAATTTGTTCAATGCAGAGATTTGGATCTGCGTCACGCGGATATTGTCTAATGCAGAGGCAGATTCCTCCATTTTGCGGGTCAGTTCCTGTTTGTTACGCAGGGTTTCGATCGTGACGCTGAAAGCCCTTTTATAGGATGCGGCAAGCAGCAGCACAGCAAGCAGGGCTAATGCATAATTCTTTTGCTTATAGCTGTATCCGTCAAAAAAAGTCATTGCGTCAGGGTAATTAACAATTTAAATTCGGCGTTTGCATGCTCTGATTTGAGGTAATTGAGCAGCTCCACGCTTTTGATCCAGTCGAAGCGGTTCATTTGTTCCATCCAGTCGTCCAGGATTTCACTGTTCGGTGTAAACCCGGAGATCTCGATGGCCTGTTGGTTGATCTCCACTTTCTTTTTCTCCTTCAGCTTTTCTTTCAGCGGAAAGAAATAGGCCGTTTTCAGAGAAATGCTTTTCGGTACGGATTCCCCGACCTTATCGATGTAAAAAGAAATAAACTCAGATGCATTTACACCGGAAGTAGTGATCAGCTGTTCTTTGCGGATCTTTTCCTGCCTTAGCCTGTCCAGCAGAGACAGATTGTCGTTATTGAGCATCAGGTCGGCTTCCAGCTGCGCGGTTTCTTGGTTGAGATGATTGAGGTAGAAATAATTCCCGATCAGTGCAGAGAGAATGACGGTTACAGTCAGGATACCGAAGAACCTGAACTTGCTGTACTGGCCGTATTCTTCCAATGCAGCTTTCCGGTTTTCCGGCTCGAGCCCACCCGAAAACTGTTCTGATGCTTCCTGCTGAATGGCAGACAATCCTTCGCGGATCGCTTCCTTGCGTGTGCGGAAGGAGCCATTGACAACCGATCTTTCCTGGACCGTTTCGGCCCGTTTGAGCTTCACGATCCTCCCATTGTCTACCTGCACGGAATAATCGAACGTGATGGATTCCTTGTCTCCGCAAGCGGCAAGCACAGGAATGATCCCGCAGGTGATCTCTACCACATAGATCTTTTCCTGTTTCAGGTAATCCAGCTGCTCGCGGATAAGGCTTTTCCTGAAAAATGATACAGCGACCTCGAATCCGTCGTTGAATGCGGAGAAGTAAAAATCATCCTTGTCTCCATTGACGATCAGCTGCTCCCTGTACCCGGGAAGGAATTCTACGAGCCTGGTCAGCACGCCCGTTCCGTCCACATGGAGCAGATATGGGATGTTCTTCCCGAATTTCGCAATCACCGCTGCCAGGTCATCAAAAGCTTCCGGTGCAGCCGGGCTTTGATTTTCCTTCAGCCGCACTTTTTCAGCATGCAGCTTTAGCCCTTCCTGAACAAATTCAAGATGGACGATCACTGCGGATCCCGGTTTCCATATATTATTGAATGAAAACATCAATAAGTGACTGTTGGTTTGATGAGCAAATGCAGCTTCGACTTCTCTTTGGCTTTTGAACGGCTGCTGAAAAGCCATCTCAGCACAGGGATCCTGGAAAGTATCGGAACGCCTGAACCTGATTGTGAACGGGATTTTTCTTCCAGCCCGCCCAGCAGAATTACCTCTCCGTTTTTCACGCGGACCATAGATTCGAATTTCTGGGTAGTGGCATTCGGTGGTGCGCTCGGATCGACTTTGCCGGAGAAATCATTCTGGTCCACATTGATCGTGAGCGTCACATATTCATCAGCACTTACAAACGGTTTGATGACCACCGTAAGGTTTGCATCAATGGATTTCCAGATCTTCGATTGCAGAATTCCCTGGTTATTGATCGTAGTTTGTACGTTTACCTGCGTTTCCTGGTAATATGTGGTTTCTCCGATGGAGATCTTAGCCTGGTGCCCGTTGAGGGTGGAGATCTTTGGCGTGCTTTCAATGTCGAGTACGTTATTACTTTCCAGTGCCTGTAGCGAAAGGTAAAAATTCTCCGTTACCTGGCCGAGGTTTACGAAACCGAAACCATTGATCGCATCCAGGATAAGATTGATCGCACTGGCGCCCATTTCCACGTCCAGGCCGGGAAAGATTGTTCCATTGGTAGTGGTAGGCTTGTCTTTCAGGCCTGCTTTGATCCCGGTAGTCACGGTTGAGCCGGATTTGGATACGATCAGCATTACATCGATCTGTACCATAGGCACCACGAGGTCGATGGCAGAAAGAAATGCTTTCAGCTCGGTAACTGCTCTTTCGCTTCCTGATACGATCAAACCGTTCAGCTCTACGAACTCTGTGATCTCAAGGTCGGTCATGAGCTCTTTCGGGATAACCGTTTTAACATTCTCGATCGTCCTGTTTTCCAAACGGATCAGCTCGGTTTTCCGCAGTCCTTCCATTTTGGTCTCACCGATCACAAAAAGCTTATTGTCCTGCTTGAAATTGTATTTGGTTGCATTGAAGATCCTGCTCAGCAATCCTTCGAAAGTTACATTGTTGATCTCCAGGTTGGCCTTGCCTTCCAGGTTGGAATACAGCACATAGTGCACACCCAGCTCATCGGCAGCAGCTTTTAATAATTCTGTAAGGTCGATATTGCTGGCAGAGATGTCCAGGTTTCCGATGGAATTTTTCGCGATCCGCAGGTCTCCCGCAGCATTAACGCCTGCGCCTGTTACTCTCGGCCCGTTGTTTCTTCCGTTATTGGTTCTTCCATTAGCGGCGGCAGTTTCATTCTGGTTGCCAGGCCCGATGGAATAATGTCCATCTTTTTCTTTTGTGAGCGCCAGCATGTTGGATTTCACAAACATGTCCATGACCTGCTCAAACGGGCGGTTCTGTAAATATGCGTTGACCTGTTTGTCCCTTACTTCAGGCGCAATGATGAAATTCCGGTCAGAGATCCGGGTAACTTTTTCAAGTACTTTCCACAGCGTATCGTTTTTGAGGTCCATGGAAAGGAATTCATTGGCAGGATTATAGCTCACATCAATCGTCCGGGGGATGATCATCGGGGGCCTGACTACCTGCGGCGCCCTTTTCTTGACAGCGATGATGCTTCCCATAAAATCGTATTCCAGCTCAAAATTGACATACAGGAATATCAGCATGTCTTTTACCCGCGCATCGTAGAAATTGTAGGAGATCATCTGGTTCAGGTTCGGGTCTACGGTCAGGTTCAGGTTGTTTTCCATAGCCACCGAGGTGATCAGCTCATGCAGCGGCAGGCCGAATACATTTAGTTGTAAGGTGTTGTTTAATCCCGTATGCCGTTTGCTCAAGCTGTCGAGGATGGTGCGCAGTTCGTTTTCCTGGTATTTCTGGGCGTGGGCACCAGAGATGCCGGCCATCAAAAATAAAAGTGCGCAAATCAGATTTTTCATTCAGTTAATATCCGGTTAATAGGGCATACACTTCTTCCAGTGAAGTGGTACCTGCTGTTAGTACTTCCAGGGCTCTTGTCGCGAGGTTGGAAATTCCCCTTTTGGCAAGGAGGTCCTCTACGTGGTTATCGTTATTCTTAATACACCCCGCCAGTTCCTGGTCCACGGGGATAATTTCATACAAGGCCATCCTTCCCTTGTATCCTGTATAATGGCATTTGTCACATCCCACGGCCACCATGTGCTTTTCGGGAATATTGACCTGCGATGATCCGATGGGCCAGTCTTTCGGGTCCAGCGGCGCTTCTGTTTTGCAGGAAGTACAAAGTTTGCGGACAAGCCTTTGTGCAACAGAAGAATTAATGGTATTGGCCAGCAGGAAGGACGGAACACCCATATCGATCAGTCGGGAGATCGTTCCCCAGGCTGAGTTGGTATGTATCGTTGAAAGGACAAGGTGGCCGGTCAGTGCCGCACGAATAGCCATCTGCGCGGTTTCTGCGTCCCGGATCTCTCCCAGCATGATCACGTCCGGATCCTGGCGTAAAAAGGAGCGTAGTGCGCTTGCAAACGTCAGCCCGATGGATTCTTTCAGCTGTACCTGGTTGATGCCCTCAAGGGTGTATTCGATCGGGTCCTCCACAGTGACGATATTCCTTTTTTCATCGTTCAGCAGCTTGAGCGTCGCATACAGGGTAGTGGTTTTTCCGGATCCGGTCGGGCCGGAGATCAGGATAATGCCATTGGGTTTCTTGATGCCTTCGAGGTAATATTTTTTCTCTATCCCTGAGAATCCGAGCTTTTCAATGCTGATGGAAGAAGCGTCGTGCCCGAGAATCCTGAGTACGATTTTTTCCCCGTGCAGCGTAGGGAGGATGGAGACACGAATGTCAAAATCTTCATATTGGATCCTGCCGTCCTGCGGGAGCCTTTTTTCGGAAATGTCAAGGTTGCTCCGGATCTTGATCTTGTTGACAAGCTCGGGATAATCCGTTTTTTCTACTACGTACCGCTGGATCAGGTTTCCGTCGATCCGCATTCTTACACGTGCTTTGTCTCCGAAAATCTCAATGTGGATATCACTGCTTCCAAGGTTGTTCGCCTCCTGGATCAGCCGGTCTACGAAATCAATTTTGGCATCAAAAGCGATCTTTTGCTCCTGGTCGTTGGTATTCCTGTAATAACGGCCCAGGCTGCGTTGGATCATTTGCGTGGAAAGCGGTTCCAGCGATACCTTGATCCCAAGGAGTGCTTCGAGTTCTTCCCGGGCAAGTTGCATGTCCGTTTCACTGTCTATGTAAAAAGCAGCAGAACTGTCTGTGCTTTCCTTCGGAATGATGCGGTAATGCCAGGCAAGATCGGACCTGATCAATTGCTGAAGGTCTGCTGAAAGGTCAATGTTCACAGGCTCGGTACTCATACGTATAACATTAAATAGTCTGAAACCTGCGTTTCAAAGATCAGTAAAGGCACCAGTACCAGCGACATGTATCCCGCATAAGGGATCGTTTCCTGTTTTCGGAAAAACATCACAACGAGGTGGATTAGCAATGAAAGGATCGTTCCTGCTGTGAAAAACAGGATATATGCATGCAGTGAAAAAAGCGGTGTAACAGCGAGCAGGAAAAGAATGTCTCCCCAGCTGAAATAACCCTTTGTAATATTGATGGCCTTTTTTTCCTTGAGGCTTACATACAGCGTAAGCATTGCCATCATCAGGATAAGAAACCCAATGTTCAGCAGCCAGTCCGCTGTAAGAGATTGCCAGCTAGAGGCAAAAGCAATGGCCATGAGTATTGGAAACAAGAACCAATACACCCCCCTGGACTTAACATCCTGGAAAAATATGAACAACAACAAGGTGATCAGGAACATTTTGAGCATGTTTAGTCTGGCTGAACTTCTTTTAAAACACCTTCCTGGTCGATTTCCCAGATATTTTTCTTGCCGTCCCCGTTAAAATCCACGATGGCTTCCGCTTTCGCTTTGAAAGAAGTAGTGGAAGCTTCAATGATCGAGATCTCGTAATTGGCAGTACCTCCTGCGGTGACCGTTTTGTGCGGAACGTAATTGATAGCCGTAAGGTCCGGGGAGTATTTGGAGAATTGCAGGAAATGCGCGTATTGCAGGTTGTGGATCATTTTCAGCTCTTGCTGCGCTTCGAGGCTCTTGGTCCGGGAGGCTACTCCTGCCTGGTTAGGAACGACCAGCATGATCAGGATACCCATGATGGCAAGTACGATGAGGATCTCAGCCAGCGAGAATGCATCGACCAGCATTTTATTTTTTGTTCGGATATTTTTCATTTAATTACATTACTCAGGTTAAACATGGGCAAATACATGGATACCATAATGATTCCCACAATGGCTCCGATAAGGACAATGATCAGCGGTTCGATGATCGTGCCTATCAGCTTTGTTCTGAACTCAATATCTTCCTGATTTTGTTTAGTTAGTCTTTCAAAGGTGCTGTCAAGCTGGTTTATTTCTTCGGCGATCTTTACAAGTGACACCAATCTTTTGTCAAAAATAGGAAATTTTGCCAAACCTGCATGCAGCGATTCACCGGAAAGGATTTCTTTTCTGATCTGCCTGACCGCTTCCTCGATCGGATAGAAACCGATCATTTCTTCGATCATTTCGAGCGAAGTGACCAGCGGTGTTTTGGAAGAGAGTAGCAGCGACATACTTTGGCAAAAACGGGCAATATATATTTTCTTAATCAGGATGCCAAAAATAGGAATTTTCATGACAAAATTACCCATGGCCTTCCTGTACCATTCCTCTTTTCGTTGTGTATACGCGTAGATCACAAGGGTGATCACCAGCCCGGAGCCGTACATCATGAAGGTGGAAAAGTTGGCGGAAAGCCAGATGATCCTCTGTGTCAGGTAAGGAAGCTCCTGGCCGAACTGCCTGAAGACGTCCTGGAACATCGGCACTACGCTGTTGAGCATAAAATACAATACCCCAAAAGTAATCATGATCACAAATCCGGGATAAGTAAAAACGCCGATCAGCTGCCGCCTGAGCTTGACCTTGTCTGAGAAAAAATGATTCAGATGCGAGAGTACGATCTTTAGTCTTCCTGTTTCCTCGCCAATGCGGATACTTTGGTACTCATAAGGGGTAAAATGGCCTGAGAGCCGCAGTGCTTCCGCCAGTGAATTCCCACCAACGAGGTCATCCGAGACCTGCTGGAGAATTTCCGCCAGCTTTTTTTTCTCCTGTTCCTCGATCAGGATGGACAGGGCACGCTGGATGTCGATGCCGCTTTCTAGCAGCGAGCTGAACTCATTGTAGAAATTTTCCTTGGCTTTGTCCGGAAAGACCTTACCGAGCTTTATTTCCCGCTGAAAAATATTTTTAGGTGCTTCTTTACTCATCTGTTTTTTCAAAATGACGGTCAATAATTTCTTTGACGCCGGGAACTTCCAGGTAGCTCATCGGCATGATCTCTTCCTTCCAGTGGAAATTGAAAATGACTGTATTTCCTGCTTCACTGGTTTCCTGTGTAATGTTTTCTATGGCTATCCCCGTAGAGGCCCATTCAATACCAGTTCTGCGTTCCAGCAGGTCATCTTCGGCACGGTAGGCCGTCTGGCTGCCCTGGCGATAGATGGCCAGCTCGTTCTGGTGGTATACAATAGAATCTGCCATATACAGCTCCTGCCAGAGATTGGCGCGGAAAGCGAACCACTCGTTCAGTTCCTGGTGAATATCGGAGCTGTTTTTCAATTGTTCATTGAAGCGGTTGAGCGAGACGCTGATAATCGTAATGATCGTACTCAGCAATGCCAGCACAACTGTTAGTTCAAGGACAGTAAAAGCACTTATTTTCATATTTCTATGCTCCATGTTCATGGCTTTACATATTGTTGCTGCCAGATGATCCGGTCGTCCGTGCTTCTGAATTCCAGTATGCCAAGGGAATCGCTGTTATCGTCAGGAAGGGTGTTCACCTGCACATCTTCAAAATCCCATTCGGCCTCCTCCATGTCCTGCCTGTAAAGGTGTTTCAGCAATTCAGACTGGATCATTGTCTGCTTCCTGACATCCATAAACTTCGTAGTTACATTCGTTGAACGGATAAATACCAGCGAAGCCACGCCAAAGCACAGCGCAATTACCGTAAGGGCGATGACAACCTCCGCGATGCTGGATGCAGGTATTTTCCGTTTCAGAAGCATGAGATTATTTTTGCGTTTCGGAATTCCATTTTTTCCAGCCAGTCGGGGTACAGAAACTCCCGCGGAAGTTGTGTGCTGGAGATCGTTGCGTCCAGCAATTGGTTTGTATATACTCCGCCACCTGCCCTGATGAGGAAATTTTGCGTGTAAATATGGCCGATGATCTTGCCATAGAGCGCTGTTTCTCCCTGGCTGTAGATCAGTCCTCCGACGGTAGCTTTATGCGCAATCTCGAGATGTACCGGCCTGCGGAAGTTGAAATTCTGGCTGGTCAGCAGGATGCCGCCGGTTACAATGGCTTCTTCCTGTATTTCTACCGAAGCATTGTGTATGTCCTGGTGAAAAGCGGTTTCATTCAGGACAAGCATGGAAGGATAAAGCAGCCTGACCTTTTTCTCGCAGACGATCTTCTCATGGGCGATGACCTGCACACTTCCGCGAAATCCTTCCTGGAACCGGACGTAAGGCGCGATCAGGATTACATTTTCCAGCCTGGCTGAGGCGGATACATAAATAGAATCGAAAGAGTGGAGAATAACGTTCCCCTGGATATTGTGCTGTATAAACATTGGCTCAATCTGCGATACAATGGAGGTTTCTGTGTCGAAGGCAAACGTGGAATCCTTGTTGAAGAATGCTATTTTGCGACCGTTTTTCAGAAAGGTTTCTATCGTCATGTTGGAATATGTGGGATTGAGTGGCGGCAGGTAGCGCTCGCTTTTGTGCTGGGTGCCGTAAAGCAGCTTTTCATTCTCGTAGTTTTTACCTGCAATGTAGCTCATTTCGAGTCCTCTTTCGGAAAGGAAAGCTTCTCCTTCAATGCGTGTGTTTCCGCACAATTTCAGAGATTGGCTGTTGTCTGGCAGGTAAAGCGCAGGTAGTACATTCTCCATGGCATAACCGATCAGCGCAGATTTGCTGATGCGCCTGTTCCCGTGCCACGTATTTGCGGTAACGACTTTAAATGCACCCCATGGCCTGATGAAGATGTCGGAAGTATCACCTGCCGGATGAAAGAGTGTGATTTTGTCCTTACCGTTGGATTTTGCGCCATGCATGAGGGAAACATAATTGTCCAGGATCAGGTGTTCCTTCATGTTATAGTTCATTTCCAGCCTTTTGTTGACACTCGAAATGAAGAGTACGCCGGTGCAGATCAATCCGACAAGTAATAGAAATGTGATCGCATATCCGAGGGCAGAAGCCTGTATCCTGGATGATCGGAAACCTGGTTGGATCATTGTTCAGGAGCTCCTTTTTTCTTTTTAAAAAGATCCATGAATTTCTTTTTTTCAGGATTTCCGGCGTTTTTCCGGTCTTTTTTTACCGCCCGGTTTTCTTTCCCGGATTTCCCGAACCATTTCCTGCGTTCCTTCACTGTCTTTTCAGCCGTTTGAGCATCCTTGTCTTTCTTCCTGAATATGGACTTTTTTTCCTGTTCACCGGCTTTTTCAGTTTTGGGCTGTGGCTCTACTTTCTGGCCTCTTCTGTAAGTTTCCGTGGTTGGTTTTCCTTCCTGATCATAATATTTTGCTTTTCCTTCCTGCAACCCATTTTTGAAATGCACTTTAGACCTTAAGCTGCCGGAGCTGTCGTAAGCATAGATGGTCTGCTCTGTCCTTTTGTTGTTGGAAATGATCAGGCTGTCGGCAGTTCTCGTGGAAAAAGAATTCTTTTTGTAGCGGATCGTGGTGGCCAGCTTGCCGGTTGCATCGTATACTTTTTCGTGACCGCTGTGTTTTCCTTTGTTCCATTCTTCCGTCCGGATGATCGTGCCATCCATTCTCCAGTAAATCCATTCTCCATCCTTCAGCCCTTTGCGGAAATTGCCTTTCTGAGACAATTGCTTATTGTCATAAAAAGCTTCAAGCGGCCCGTGCAGCAGCAGTCCGGAAGCCCCGCCCTGCGTTGCCAGTACTTTCTGGGTCTTGAACCAGTAATAGAATTTGTCCTTGCGGTAACGGGACACACCCCTTTTGTCCGGGTCCAGCACCTTGAAGGTATACGCAAGCCCATCCTGTTTGATAGCGTGCTTCAGGTAAAGATCCTTGCTGATTTTTTGCCCGAAAGCACTGAAAAGGCATAGGAAGGAGGTCAAGAGGATGATAATTCGCATGTAAGTGCCGGTTACTTTTGATAAGAAGGGGCGAAATTAGGAATAAAATCGGAAATGTCTGGCAACCTCAAGGACTTTAACAATATGCTCTAAAAGAAGAAATCCCGTTGCACACAGCAGCCGGGATTTCTAAGTAATGAATCAAATTTCTTTTTGAATGAAAAAAAATGAAAATCACTGTTTAAATGGTTGTTTAATATTTTCTCCCTATATGAGTGAGGACCAAGGAGGGTGACACTTGAGCATAATGAATAGAGGAATTTGAACAAGCATAATGATCATCTCCCGCCACAGACAACGAGGAAATAAATCTCCACTACCGAAGGCAGCACTGCAGGTAATTTCGAATCTCAAATCTCCGATTCATTCAATTACTAAAGCAAGTCATTAGCCAGGTTTGCCAGTTCCGAACGTTCTCCTTTTTCGAGCTTGATCTGGGCAAACAGCGGTTGGTTCTTCAGCCGGTCAATGAGGTATGCCAATCCGCAGCTATGCTCGTCCAGGTAAGGAGTATCGATCTGCCGCACATCGCCGGTGAATACGATCTTAGTGTTTTCCCCTGCCCGGGTAATGATGGTCTTTACTTCGTGCGGAGTCAGGTTTTGCGCTTCGTCCACGATGAAGAGGATATTGGAAAGGCTTCGCCCGCGGATGAAGGCCAGGGGAGTAATGATCAGCTTGCCGTCACGTTCCATGTCTACGAGCGCCTTGTGTTTCTTTTCGTTCTCGCTGAACTGCGATTTGATGAACTTCAGGTTGTCCCACAGCGGTTCCATATAAGGTCCGATCTTGTCGTTGGCATCTCCTGGCAGGAAGCCAATTTCTTTGTTTGAAAGCGGCACGATGGGCCTGGCGAGAATGATCTGCTGGTATACATTGTGCTGTTCGAGGGCGCTGGCCAGTGCGAGCAGCGTTTTTCCTGTACCTGCAACGCCTTGAAGCGCTACCAGCTTGATCTCCGGATTCTGCAATGCATGGAGGGCAAAAGCCTGTTCCGCATTCTTCGCCTTGATCCCGTAAACGAAAGTTTTATCTACCCTTTCGATGATGTCTTTCAGCGGATTGTAATATGCAAGGGTGGATGTTTTGCCATTCTTGAGGATGTAATATCCATTGGCAATTTTACGTGAGCCGAGAATGCCATTTTCCTCGATCTTGTTTTTGGTAAACAATTCCCTGATGACGTCTGATTCTAATCCTTCGATCTGGATAAAGCTGTGGTCATCGAGCTTTTCCGTATCTACTTTGCCGGTTTCATAATCTTCTGAAAGCAGACCGAGCGCTTTGGCCTTGATGCGGAGATTGATGTCTTTCGTGACCAGTACGACTTCTTTCTTAGTCTCGTTTTCCTTCAGCACAAGCCCGGCATTGATGATCCTGTGGTCGTTCTTGCCCATCGAGAAGATGTATTCGGCGTTCAGCTCTTTGGGAGAATGGTCGAGGATGATCTTAAACCTTCCCAGCTCATTCCCGAGCTTTACCCATTCCTGGAGATTGCCCTGACCCGCGATCTTGTCGATGAAACGGATCACTTCACGTGCGGCGAAGTTCTTGGTGTCGTTCCCGATTTTGAACTTATCGAGCTCTTCCAGAACGGTGATCGGGATGGCCACATCGTTTTTCTTGAAATTGGTCAGAGATTGATGATCATGCAATAATACCGAGGTATCAAGGACAAAGATTTTCTGTTTTTTAGCCATACCAATAGTTTCTTTCTAAGTTACTATAATAATGTCCTGATCTGACAAAAATAAATCCGGGTTTTCCATGGTGAATTGTTCGTATGTCGGTGCGAAAAACGGGTAAAAAGAAAGGGCCGCCTTATGCAGGCAGCCCTTGTATCATGGAAGAAGTAATGGTTTACTTCTTGATGATTTTCTGTGTGGTGAACATGTTGTTTGAGTTCGCTCTCACATAGTACATTCCGGCAGGCAATGCTGTCAGGTCCATAGTTACGATCTGAGCACTGTTCGTGTTTACAGAAGATACTACTTTTCCGTAAGTATCGATCAGCTCAATCTGTGCAGGCACTTTAGAATCAATAGAGATATTCAGCTCGTTATCTACAGGGTTAGGGTAAACACCTGCGATGATCCCGCTGTTTTCCTTGATCTCAAGTACAGTAGATCCATCAGTAATGGCGAATTGGTTCAATCTTGTAAGGCCATCTCTAGACAACTCATACATTCCATTGGCATTTGTAGTCGCGCTGGAAGCAGTTGTATTGTCCCATGTTCCGTCATTGAAGTTTCTGATGCTTGCCTGTGTTCTGTTGAAACCGTTTCTTTCCATAGCTGCTGACCACTGAAGTTTCATGTCGATATCAGTTGTTGCTCCTGAAGAAGCTACGATATCCCACGTTCTGTCTACCATAGATTCTGTAAGTGCAACATCCGCACCGTAAGTTCCCATCGCTTTCACGCCGTTTTTCACGTTTACTTCATAGAAAGCAGTAGATCCGCTGTTCAATTGCAACAATGCAGGAGAATAACCGGAAGTTGTACCTACAGGGAATGCTGTGTAAGTTCCTCCTGTTTCGATCTGAATTTTCAGTGTTCCGTCTCCGTCAATGATTACGTGATTGTCTTCATCAGCTCCTGTAATAGCTCCATCTGTAGCCAGTTCCAGTGTGTTGTCAAAGATCTTTACAGATCCGTTGTTGAGGTTAAGTCCGATCACTTTAACATCTGATCCGATCATTACAGAACCACCACTGGTGATGTTGATGTTCAGTTGGTCAAGATCATGTCCGTCAGAAGCGAAATTAAGCGTGTCTGTCATAGAAACCGCAGAATTGATAGTCAGGCTGGAAGTATTGTCTGACATGATGAACCCGTCAGCTGTAGTGCTGATATTTCCTTTCAATGTCAGGTCATTTCCATTCAGGTCAAGCATTCCTGCATTCAGTTTTAAAGTTCCGTTGATAGTGCGGTTAGCATCCAGTGTAACTGCTCCGGAAGCATCTTCCAGCTCGATAGTCACATCATTCAGTCCGTTACCATTCATTTCAATTCCAGAAGCAGAAGCAGAACCGATGTATTTCACATTGTATGTGCTTGTTCCGTTGAAAACACCATTGTCAGTAGTAATACCTCCCTGGTCAACAATTACATTGGAATTGTTTTCCATTTTCAGCTCTTTACCGTTAGTAACGTTCAGGTCACCATTTTCCAGTTTCAGGTCTCCTGAAATGTTCAGGTTGCTTACCAGGTCCAGGGACATGTCATCTCCAAGATTTAATGTCAGGTCATCCAGTTGCTGTGAACCGGTTTCAAACATCAGGTCGCTTGTCCATTCAGCATCTGTGCTGATTGTCAATCGGGAAGTAGCACTACCTTTCAGTCCGGCAGTAGAAGTGTTGTTGTAATCCCCGTTCAAAACAAGGTCTTTTCCATTCAGGCTCAAAGAACCTGACATTTGCTTAAGGTCTCCGTTAATGGTAGTGTTTGATCCCAGTGAAAGTGTTCTTGTGTCATCATCCAGGTCGATCATCAGGTCAGTCATTCCTGTCCATGTAGTTTCGATACCGCTGGTAACAGAACCTCCTCTGTACAATACATGATAATTGTTTCCTGCAGCCATTGTTCCGCCGTTCAGCAGGATAGATCCTCCTTCTACAAGGATCACAGCATCTGTAGCCAGTGTCCAGTTAGAGCCGCTTGCAAGTGTAAGTGAGCCTGAAGAAAGAAACAAAGTGTCTCCCAGGTTAACTACTGCACCCAGGTTCAGGTTGATCAGGACGTTATTCCTGAATTTGTCAACATCGAGGTCTCCTGTAAAAGATAAAGTGGACAATCCCGATACTTCTATAGAAGAAATATCAATTGTACCATTTCCTGTAAGGCTTCCTGAAGTAATCACTAATCTTGAATCGTTATCCGATACAAGTTCACCGTTCACATTCATAGAGAAAAGCAATCCACCTGCAAATTCAACATCCACATCCAGTGTTACTGTCATTCCCGCAGGAATAATGATGTTGTCTCCGGAAGGATTTGATCCAGGGGCCGTTCCTCCCCAAGTTGCTGATGAAGACCAATCTCCATCCGCAACAGCGGTATATGTCGCAGCGTTCACCGTGTTTGTTAACATGATGGCAGCACCTGCGATAAATACGTTTAAAGCGTAAAACATTTTTTTCATAATAGTTCAATTTATATTCGGGAATGTATATTCAATAGTTAAGCCCAAAACACCAATATGTATTAATTATCTACAGGTCAGATTATTATGTGTTTTATGCTGATGTGATGCCAGAGACAGGATGTGTAAAATGGGGAAAAATCACCTCAACTTATGTGTGGTTTCCTCACCT
>Ga0247732_10000418_pt1 | contig 20752 bp, 11 predicted proteins | sample UWRJL163409C2_FD_180940 | JGI IMG/M metagenome (GOLD analysis project Ga0247732, IMG submission 180940) | Plant litter microbial communities from Arlington Agricultural Research Station in Wisconsin, United States - UWRJ-L163-409C-2 | ecosystem: Environmental > Terrestrial > Plant litter >...
CCAGCAGCACGATCACCAGGCCCGCGACGCCGAGGGTGCTGACCAGTTCATCCCCCTTCGCCACCTCGGAGACGATCGGCCAGAGCTGAAAGCCCATGAAGAGGAAGACCGCGTTCTCGATCAGCAGTGTGACGATGCGCCAGGTGCCCGATTCGGCGAGCCGGAAGGACGCCCGGATGCGGTACGCGCCCTGGTTGCCGACGAGGATTCCGGCGACGACCACGGCCACCACCCCCGACGAGTGAGCGAACTCGCCGGCGAGGTAGGCGACGAAGGGGATGACGAGGGAGATGGCGGCATCCAGAACCGGGTCGGTGACGCGGGCGCGAAGGGTGACCGCGACGACCCCGAGGATGCCGCCGATGATCACGGCGCCGACGACCGCCCAGAGGAAGGTGAGCGCGATCATCCAGCCGCTGGGGGATTGAACGGATGTCGTGACTATCGCGAGCATGGTCGACAGCAGCACCAGCGCGGTCGCGTCGTTGACCAGGCCTTCGCCCTCAAGGATGGTGACGATGCGCGGCGGCAGGCCGAGCCGCTTGCCGAGGCTGGTCGCGGCGACGGCGTCGGGTGGGGCGACGACGGCGCCGAGCGCGATGGCGAGGGCGATCGGAACTGTCAGCCAGAGCAGGTGCACGAGCACCCCGACCAGCACGGCCGAGACCACGACAAGCACGATGGCGAGGAATCCGATGACCCGCAGGTTGCGGCGGAAGTCGACGAACGGCACCTTGCGGGCGGCGGCGTAGAGCAGCGGCGGCAGCACGACCGTGAGCACGATCGACGGTTCGACCTCGAAGTGCGGGATCGCGGGGATCGCCCCGACGACGACGCCGACGACGGTGAGCGCCAGGGGAGCGGCGACGCCGATGCGCCCGGCGAAGAACGACACCACCCCGATGACCAGCACCACGGCGACGACTACGAGGGTGACGAGCTCGGTGCTCTCCATCCGCCCAGGCTACCGAACCCCGCCCGATCTGCTGGTCGAGTAGCGCGCGACGAAGGAGCACGCGTATCGAGGCCCGCCCCGCCGAACGGTCGCTGAGCCCGTCGAAGGGCGCGTACCCTCCACCCCATGCCCCAACGTCACGTCTTCACCGGCCGAATAGCCGGCCTAGGTACCACCTCAGGCGTGCGCCTAGTAATAGGACTGTGGGCAACAACCCCGTTCGGCCCCTTCGCCGACGTCATGCTCGAAGAGCCCGGCGGTCACCGCATCCTGCTCGCCCCGACCGACGAGATCGCGGACTTCGTAGTCACGACCTACACCTTTGACGAAGTCCGAATCGCGCCAGTCACCTTCCGTCGAACAATCACTGGCGTCACCCTCTCTGCCCCACGCCTCTCCCTCACCTTTGGCGTCGGCAGCATCTCCCCGCTGGGCCGCCTGCTCCGCATTGTCCCGCCGGCCTTCGCCACCAACACCACTTGGCTCCGTGCAATCGACCCGATTGCCCGCGTCCTAGTCCCAGGCGTCCGCACCGCAGGCTCCGCCAACGCCGGCCGCCGCGAGTTCTACGGAGTGACCCGAGCCCGCACGATCACAGATGCCGCGGCCACCTGGCAAGACCGCGATCTAGGCTCGCTCGCGCCCCTCTGGCCCCCAGTCCGCTTCGGCTTCTCAAGTGCTCCGTCATCTCCGCAGATCGTAGATGTGACGACGACCATCGTTGGTTGAGTAGCGCGCGACGAAGGAGCCCGCGTATCGAAACCACCGACGCCTTGCCCGCTAAACTCAACAGGCCAGCCTCTGTAGCTCAATGGAAGAGCAGTTCCGTCCTAAGGAAACGGTTGGGGGTTCGAGTCCCTCCAGGGGCACCGTTGGATCAAACGTTCCGATTCACGTCGTTCCGCAGAGCTGGGGCCGTTCGGCTTTCGCCAGGCCTAGTTATTTGCCCGCACTCGCCTCGCGCACGGCATCTTGCATTTTCACGGTGACGATGTCGATTTCGATTTCGTTGTCGAACAGGTCGACTTCGTGTCGAGTAGTAACGGTGATCAGTCTGTGACAAGTTCACCCTGAGGTTTGCCACAGTCTATTGACTTGCCCCCGCGCGGGCAGCCGGGATCGCCAGACTCTCGAGTGCCGCACGAACTGAAATGCCGCAACGGCCGCCGAATTGTGGCTGGCCGATCAAGTGACGGTCTGACAGTCGCGGAGCGCATATAGAGCCAGTCGGCCCATCACACCGGTATAGACCCCACTAAACCCGCTGTCACTCCCGATATCATCGGGAAGGCCGGCCTGTGCGGGTCGAGACGGAGGAGAGATGTGACCGAGCCATGGATGTCTGCCGACGACATAGCCACCCACCTTGGCGTCACCAAGGACACCGTCTACACCTGGATCGCCGAGAAGAGCATGCCCGCCCACAAGATCGGTCGCCTGTGGAAGTTTCAGGCCAGCGAGATTGACGACTGGGTTCGAGCCGGCGGCGCGGTTGGCAACGTGAGTGACGGGGCGGAGGGCTAACGCTTGCGCATCATCAATAACGTTACAGACCTCCTCGGAGATGATCTCAAGAACGAGATCACCCCGGGCTCCAAAGTCCGTATCGCTGCATCGACGTTTTCGATCTTCGCGTTCGAGGCACTCCGTAAGGAGCTGGAGCAGGTTTCTGAGCTGGAGTTCATTTTTACGACGCCAGCGTTCGTGACGGAGAAGATGACGGACAAGCTCCGCAAGGAGCGCCGCGAGTTCTTCATCCCCGGTGGGCACGCCGAGTCGAGCCTGTCTGGGTCGGAGTTTGAGATTAGGTTGCGCAACCAACTCACCCAGCGCGCGGTAGCGAAGGAATGTGCCGACTGGGTACGCCGCAAGGTCACGTTCCGCTCGAACGCAACCAGCAACCCAATGCAGCAGTTCGCAGTCGTTGGCGACAGCGCTGCTTACACGTCTCTGCAAGGCTTCACCACGGCCGACCTTGGCTACGAGCGGGGCAACGCGGTGTCGAACATGGTGCAACGCGTTGATGAGGCTCCGATGACGTCTCAGTACCTCCAGCTGTTTGACCAAATTTGGCATAATCCCGATCAGCTCGACGATGTCACTCAAACAGTCCATGACCACATTGCCAGCGTGTATGCGGAGAATGCTCCAGCGCGCATCTACTTCCTAGTCCTCTACAACCTGTTTGCGGAGTTTTTGGACGACATCAACGAAGACGTCCTGCCGAACGATCGCACCGGCTATCAAGACACGAAGGTCTGGCAGAGCCTCTACAACTTCCAGCGCGATGCGGCAACCGGGATCATCAACAAGCTGGAGACCTATAGCGGCTGCATCCTCGCCGACAGTGTCGGTCTGGGCAAGACCTTCACGGCACTGGCGGTGATCAAGTACTACGAGCTGCGCAACAAGTCGGTGCTCGTGCTTGCTCCGAAGAAGCTTTCCGAGAACTGGACAAACTACAACGCAAACCTCACGACGAACATCTTCGCCTCTGACCGGTTCAACTACGACGTCTTGGCCCACACCGACCTCTCCCGCACACGCGGCGAGTCGCTCGGCCTGAGACTGGATCGGATCAACTGGGGCAACTACGACTTGGTTGTCATCGATGAGTCGCACAACTTTCGCAACGCAGACTACGCCGAGGAGAAGGAATCTCGCTACCAGCGGCTCATGCGGAAGGTCATCCGAGAAGGTGTAAAGACCAAGGTGCTGATGCTCTCGGCAACCCCGGTAAACAACCGCTTCAACGACCTGAAGAACCAGCTCCAACTCGCCTACGAGGGAGAATCGGAAAACCTCGCCCAGCATCTGGACCTGTCCACCACCGTAGAGAAAGTCTTCAGCGACGCGCAGCGAGTCTTCAATGAGTGGTCCAAACTCGACCCTCAAGATCGCACCACAGACCGTATCCTCAAGATGCTCGACTTCGACTTCTTCGAACTACTCGACGCGGTGACGATTGCCCGCTCACGTAAGCACATCCAGGCGTTCTACGACACCGCCGAGATCGGTGCCTTTCCTGAACGCCTCCCACCGCTCTCGATCCGCGCACCGCTCACCGACCTAGCGGATGTGCCCGGCTTCAACGACATCTTCGAGCAACTCCAAGCGCTGACGCTGGCCGTCTACACTCCGATGGCTTACGTATTTCCAAGCCGGATGAGTAAGTACGAGGATTTGTATAACGTCACAACAGGCAGCGCCCGCTCCAATCTTGGCCAAGCCGGGCGCGAGCAAGGTCTGAAGAAGCTCATGACGGTGAACCTTCTCAAACGACTGGAAAGTTCAGTCGAAGCCTTCCGCCTGACCGTAAGCAAGATCGAGGAGTCAGTGGACCACACCCTGCGGCGCCTCGACTCTCACTCAGGAGCGCTCGCCGATCTGAGCGCGGACCTCACGGGGCTTGACTTCGATCTCGATGATGAGGACGACGCAAACATCGAGGGGATTTCGTTCGGTGAGAAGATCAAGATCGACCTTGACGACATCGACATCGAGTCCTGGCAGCGGGACCTATGGAACGATCGCGAGACTCTTCGAGAACTGCTTGATGAGATGCGCAAGGTCACTCCGGCCCATGACCTGAAGCTCCAGAAAATCAAGCAACTCATCACCGAGAAGGTTGCAGATCCGATTAACCCTGGCAATCGCAAGGCGCTGGTCTTTTCGGCGTTCGCTGACACCGCGAACTACCTTTACCGTGAGCTCGCTCGCGTGCTCGCCGACGCCGGACTGGAGACGGCTGTCATTACCGGCGGCAGCCATGGCGCCAAGGCCACTCTCGGCTCTGGATTCGACTTCCAGCAGGTCATGGCCATGTTCTCGCCCAAGTCGAAGCAGCGGCACCTCACCATGCCGAAAGAGACGCGCGAACTGGACGTCCTCATTGGCACTGATGTCATAAGCGAGGGGCAAAACCTCCAGGACTGCGACTTTCTGATCAACTACGACATCCACTGGAACCCGGTCCGGATCATCCAGAGATTCGGGCGTATCGACCGCATCGGCTCCACCAATGCTCAGATACAGCTGGTCAATTTCTGGCCCGACATTTCCCTCGATGAGTACATCAACCTCAAAGAGCGGGTCGAGAATCGTATGGTCATCGCTGACGTGGCGGGTACCGCCGATGACAACGTCCTCACCCTGGAAAACTCCGATGCAGCGTTCCGCAAAGAACAGCTCCGTAAGCTCCAGGATGAGACCATTGAGCTTGAAGACGTGCGCACCGGTGTCTCGATCACGGACCTCGGGCTCAACGATTTCCGGATGGATCTGCTCGGCTACGTCAAGGACAACGGAAATCTCGCAGGTGTACCCAAAGGCCTGCACGCGGTGGTTCCTGCGGATGCCGCGAAGGGCCTAAAGCCGGGCGTGATCTTTGCGCTGCGCAGCGTGAACGCAGACGATGCTCAACTCACCGGGAAGAGCGGCAACCGTGGCAACCGGCTCCACCCGCACTATCTTGTCTACCTGGACGACGAAGGCAATGTCATCGCCGACCACACCGAGGCCAAGCACCTACTCGACTTGCTCCGCGCCGGATGCCGCCCCTACGACGAACCAATCTCCGAGGTCGTGCACGCGTTCAACGCAGCTACGCATGAGGGTGAGCAGATGGGCAAGTACTCCGGGCGCCTGACAGATGCGATCCATTCGATGATCGACGTCACAGAAGAACGCGACATCGACAGCCTCTTTACCGGAGGCCAAACCACCGCCCTGACCCAGACCATCGCGGGCCTTGACGACTTCGAGCTGATCGCATTCGTCGCCATCGTGGACCCCTCCACGGAGATTGGGACCAATGGTTGATCTGCTGTACAAGTGGCCTGTCGCTGCGAAGTTCGGCAGTCGTGTGCCCAAGGAGAAATTCTATGAGTACGGCAATGTCAGCACCGCTGTGCGTGAGAAGTTTGTGGCCGAGGTCCAGCGCATTACCTGGGCCTACAAGCTTGCCGAATCCACCATCAACCTCCCCGGCAGCACGAGAGTGCCTGAGATCCAGGTGTTTCATATCGACACCAAGGCCGGCGACGTCGCCGATCAGGTGCTATTTGCGATCGACAAGGCCATCCAGTACCCGATCATCTTCGAGATCACGCGAGGAAGCGCAGGCGAACCGCAAGTCCGGATGGTCGCGGCGCACAAGCAGCTCGGTTCGGGCGCTCCGAAGCTCAGCACCTATTACTCGACCGGTTGGCTCCCTTCGGATGCAGAACGGCAGTCGCTCCCCACAGCAATCGGCTTGCCCACCCTCTACGCAGCGATCCTGGAGCCGCTGACGCCGGTGACGGTACGACCCGGTGAGGAGATGTCAGCTGTCGCCGACAGGCTGGCAACCGTGCGGAAACTCGAACGCGAGATCACCGCTTTGGAGCGCAAGCTCCGCACCGAGCCGCAGCTCAACCGCAAGATCGAGTTGCGCCGCACCCTCAAAACTAGACAACAAGAACTCGAACAGCAGAGGTAACCCGTGGAGAAACTACGAATGACGTCGCCAGATCTGACCGATGCCAACATCGACAAGCTCGCCGAACTGTTCCCGACCGTCGTGACTGAGTTCGTCGATTCTGACGGTAACGTCAAGATGGCAGTCGACTTCGATCTTCTGCGCCAGGAGCTTACCGATCACGTCGTCGAAGGGCAACAAGAACGCTACCGGCTCGATTGGCCCGGCAAACGCGCAGCGGCTTTCGCAGCCAACGCGCCTATCGCCAAGACATTGCGCCCCGTCCGCGAAGAGTCAGTGGATTTTGACACCACTAAGAACCTCTTCATCGAAGGCGACAACTTAGACGCGCTGAAGCTGCTACAGGAGTCCTACCTGGGCAAGGTAAAGCTGATCTACATTGACCCTCCGTACAACACTGGGCGCGACTTTATTTACGACGATGATTTCGCGGAAACGACACGTGACTACCTCTTTCGGTCGGGCCAAACAGACGATGAAGGGCAAAGGCTGGTGGCGCTGACCGATACCGATGGTAGATATCACTCTGACTGGCTGAGCATGATATTTCCCCGACTCAAGCTTGCGCGCAATCTGCTCCGGGATGACGGTGTCATCTTCATCTCAATTGACGATCACGAAGTCGACAATCTGCGCAAGGTCTGCGCGGAAGTGTTCGGAGCGCAAAATTTTGTGGCCCAAATCATCTGGCAGAAGGTCTTTTCTCCAAAGAACTCAGCACAGTGGTTCTCAGAGGACCACGATTACATTCTGGTGTTCGCCCGAGACAAGTCCCAGTGGGTGCCCAACCCGCTCCCAAGGACCGAGGAGATGGACGCCCGATACAAGAATCCTGATGATGACCCTAGAGGGCCATGGACCTCGTCAGACCTTGCTGCTCGCAACGCATACGCTGCCGGACTATATCCAATCACGACGCCAAGCGGACGGGTCATTGATGGTCCCCCACGCGGACGCTACTGGGGCATCTCGGCGGCACGGTTCAAAGAACTTGACGACGATGGTCGCATTTGGTGGGGCGAGGCAGATGACAACATGCCGCGATTGAAGCGGTTCCTTTCAGATATGTCGGGGGGACGCACCCCGCAGACTCTTTGGCCGTACTCCGAGGTAGGGCACACGCAGGAAGCGAAGAAAACGCTCCTCAAGTATGTGCCGTTTGAGCACACAGAGAACGTGCTGAATTCGGTGAAGCCAGTGCGGCTTATCCAGCGCATCCTCCAACTTGCCACGTCACCCAACACAGAGGATATCGTTCTCGACTTCTTCAACGGCAGCGGAACAACACCGCACGCTGTCTTCGCTCAGAACGCCGCAGATGGCGGGAACCGCCGGTTCATCTCTGTGCAAATCGAAGAGCCGCTTACAACGCCTGAGCCTACGTTCAACTCGATCCTCGGAATGAGTCTTGAACGCATCAAAAACGTCGCTGCTGAACTCGCAGAGCAAATTCCCGTCCACGACGTCGGATACCGATTGGCACGTGTGGACACCACGAACATGGCAGATGTATTGCGCGCTCCAGATGAGACCGATCAGCTCGCACTCGACTCACTTGAGGGCAGTGTAAAGCCAGACCGCGCTGGTGAGGATTTGTTGTTCCAAGTTCTGCTGGACTGGGGCCTTGAGCTGACAGCGCCCATCAGTGTCGAGCAGATTGAGCAGCACGAGGTGTTCGTCGTCGAGGATGGTGCTCTGATCGCATGCTTCGACGAGCATGTCAGCCCAGCGGTTGTGCATTCGATCGCGAAGCGTCAGCCGCTGCGCGCTGTGTTCCGTGACTCCGGCTTCGCGTCGGATGATGCGCGGATTAATGCAGAGCAGGTCTTCCGCGAGATGTCTCCGGCGACCGACGTCAAGGCGATCTGATCGGGATGAAACTACAGTTCAAGGTCCAGCAGTACCAGACCCATGCTGTCGACTCGGTTGTCGGGATCTTCGAGGGGCAGCCTAAGCGGGACGGCATCTCATATCGAATCGACCCAGGTAAGGTGACGCCTGCCTCGAACCCAACGTTGTTCGAGACGAACGATACGGCCGACTCTGGGCTTCGCAACGCCGACATCGCGCTCTCCACTACTCAGCTCCTGGAGAACCTTCATAAGGTCCAGCGGTCTCGCAACCTGCCGCTGTCGACGACGCTTGTCGATAGCAAGGCGGCTCCGGGCGCTCCGAACCTGGACGTTGAAATGGAGACGGGAACTGGGAAGACCTACGTCTATATCAAGACGATCTTGGAGCTGCACAAGCGGTACGGCTGGTCGAAGTACATCATTGTTGTGCCCTCAGTTGCGATCCGTGAAGGCGTCAAGAAATCTCTAGATGTGACCGCGGAACACTTTCACCAACACTATGGGACGAAGCCGCGATCGTTCATCTACAACTCTTCCCAGCTGCACGAGATCGAGCGCTTTAGCTCCGACGCCGGGGTGCAGGTGATGATCATAAACATCCAGGCATTCAACGCGACTGGGAAGGATAACCGTCGCATCTACGACGTGCTCGACGACTTCCAGTCGCGGCGTCCAATCGACGTGATCGCAGCGAACCGACCTATCGTGATCATTGATGAGCCGCAGAAGATTGGTGCTGCGAAGTCCCTCGATGCCCTTTCGCGCTTCCATGGCCTGATGATGTTGCGGTACTCGGCAACGCACAAGGTGGAGCACACGAAGGTACACCGGCTCGACGCCTTGGACGCGTACAACCAGAAGTTGGTCAAGAAGATCTCGGTGCGCGGTATCACAGTGAAGGGCCTGGCCGGATCTACCGCTTACCTGTATCTGGACGCAATCGAGATCGCCAAGAGCGCGAAGCCGCGTGCTCGAATCGAGATCGAGGTGCAGACCCATACTGGCATCAAACGTCTGGTCAAGCGCCTTGACGTCGGTGCGAACTTGCACGACGTGTCAAACGGCATTGAGGCATACAAGGGCTTGTTCATCACCGAGATCGATGCGAACCGCGACGTAATCGAGCTGAGTAACGGCGACGTCGTCATCGCCGGGCAACTCGCCGACCGCGACGTCACGGAGGAGACGAAGCGGCGCATCCAGATTCGCGAGGTCATCCGTGCGCATCTGGACAAGGAGCGTGAGCTGTTTAGTCAGGGCATCAAGGTGCTCTCACTACTCTTCATCGACGAGGTCGCCAAGTATCGCGACTACGGCCGTGAAGACACCCTCGGTGACTATGCCCGAATGTTCGAGGAGGAGTTCGTCGCGATCCGCGATGAGGTGCTCGGCGAACTCGCGATCGACGACGCGACCGAGGCGTTCCAGCAGTACTTGTTACGCGACGAGGTTCGACGTGTGCACGAAGGATACTTCTCGATCGACAAGAAATCCAAGCATCAAGTTGACGGCACGGCCTCCGGCCGCGGCGACGACAAGGGGCAGTCCACCGACACCGACGCATACGACCTCATCCTCAAGGACAAGGAGCGCCTGCTCTCGTTCAAGGAACCGGTCCGGTTCATCTTCTCCCACTCGGCACTTCGCGAGGGTTGGGACAATCCCAATGTGTTCGTCATGGGCATGCTCAAGAAGAGTGACAACACTATCTCGCGTCGCCAAGAGATCGGCCGCGGCCTGCGCCTCGCCGTCGACCAGCATGGCGAACGCATGGACAACCCCGCCACCGTACACGACATCAACGAACTGACGGTGGTCACCGACGAGTCGTATACCGATTTCGTTGCCGGACTCCAGAAGGAGATTTCGGAGTCCCTTGCAGCCCGGCCGCGCAAGGCTACCCCCGAGTATTTTGCTGGCAAGACCGTCGAGGATATGACGACTGGAACTATTCACACGATCTCGCAAGACGAGGCAAAGCAACTTCAGTACTGGCTAACGGTTAATGCCTTTATCGACTACGAGCAGCACCTCACCGACAAGTGGCTCGGTCGGTCCGAGTTGCCAGAGATGCCCGAGCTGCCAGCCTCACTACAGCCGTACTTTTACCAGGTTGCCGAATTTATTGACGCCTTACACGTCGCGGCACCGGAGATCACCGACGATCGCAAGCCAAAGAGGATCCCGCTCAACGAGGCAAACTTCGCCAAGAAGGAGTTCCAAGCGCTATGGGGTCGGATCAACCACAAAGCGGTCTATCAAGTCGAGTTCGATTCGTCCGAACTGATCCACAAGTCCGTCGGCCACCTCGATAAGCACCTCAACGTCGCCGCGATGCAGTACGTCGTCCAGGCAGGGCAGCAGCGCGAGAAGTTGGAGGCTGATGACCTCGCGAGCGGCTCGGGGTTCGCGGTGTCGACCACGCAGACTCACACCGAGACCATGAGCGCGGGATCGCAGGTGAAGTACGACCTGCTCGGTGAGCTCACCGAGAAGACTCAGCTGACCCGCCCTACGGTCGCCGCGATCCTGCGAAGCGTGGCACCGGGCACGTTCGCGAAGTTTCGACTTAACCCGGAGCAGTTCATCACCGAGGCTGCGAGGCTGATCAACGAGCAAAAAGCGACTGTCATCGTCGAGCACTTGGCGTACCACACGCTAGAGGCCCGGTTTGACTCGACAATCTTCACTGAGAATCAAACGGCACAGGACTTCAGTAAGGCGGGTGCCAAGCTCCAGAAGCACGTTTACGACTTCGTAGTGACCGACTCGAAGATCGAGCGAGCGTTCGTCACCGAGCTGGACACAAGTACGGAGGTCGCTGTTTACGCGAAGCTCCCGCGCGGGTTCTTCATCCCTACCCCTGTCGGCGATTACAACCCTGACTGGGCGATCGCTTTCAGAGAGGGCAGTGTCAAGCACGTCTACTTTGTTGCTGAAACCAACGCGTCTCTTTCAACACTCCAGCTCAAGGGAGTGGAGGACGCCAAGATCGAATGCGCCCGCAAGTTCTTCGCATCCATTAGTGAGAAGAACGGCCAGGACGTCACCTACGACGTCGTCACTGACTACACCGAGTTGATGCAGCTCGTGACGGCATGAAGGAAAGATCGATGACGAAGTGTGAGGTCACGGAGTTCGCAGTCACGCGGTAGCACGAGGACGTGCGTCGCGAGCGATTCGCTATTCCTGAGTGGCAGCGTCGCTTCATATGGGACCGCGTCACGCACGTCCATCCGCTACGGCGAACGCCTCGCCGAGATCGGGGCGACGCCGTCGATCGGGACCGTCGGTGGCAGCTACGACAACGCCCTGGCCGATACCGGAACGGGTACTACAAGACAGAACTCGTCCGTGGGCCGGTGCGGTCGAGCCCGTGGAAAACGGTCGAAGACCTTGAATTCGCGGCCCTCGGGTGGGTGAACTGGCACAACACGCAGCGGCTCCGCGGTTGACTCGGTGATGTCCACCCGCCGAGTTCGAGCAAACGATCTATGCCGACTAAAACGACCACAATCAGCTGGCCGGAATCAAATAGAGCGAGTCTCCATCAGACCCAGGGCGCTTCAGTACTCCAGATATGTCCCGACTGCGAGCGGTGCCTGGTGGTGATTGAGGTTCGCGGGCTTTCCTTGCATTCTGACTCGAAGCGCGGTTCGTCAAGACTTGATTTCGCTGAGCGAGCTTCAGGAGTTCGGTGATACATGAGATGTACTCTTCGCTTGAGGAGACCCGTTGCAACCCGATTACGACAAACCCGATGAGAGCCTCGCGTACTCGCAAGAGCACGTGGGCCCGAAGTGGCGTGCGCGCCAGCACCTGCCAGGGAGGGCGGGTTTGCTTGCGGATATCGCCCCCGATTCTCCGACCGAAGTTCGCGACAGCTGGCCCGCTCGTTTTCCTTTGTTCGAAGAGGGCGCGGATTCGGGCGGATTGCGTCGTCCCCAGGTCGGCGCTGTGCATTCGCTCCTCGGATATTGGACAACGGATCCGAAACTGCCGGCGACAATCGTCATGCCGACAGGAACTGGCAAGACGGACACGATGGTCGCCGCACTCATGGCGGTACGGCCGGAGCGGCTGCTTGTCGTAGTCCCCTCCGACGCTCTCCGAGATCAGCTGACCCTAAAGTTCGAGAAGCTGGGTGTCTTGCCAAAGCTTGGTCTTCTCAGTAGCGGGGTACGCATGCCTGTTGTTGGGAAGCTGGTTGGAAGCATCCAGGACGCCAATGACGCCAAGCGTCTCCCAGAACTCAGCAATGTCGTGGTTACGACAGTGAGCGCCCTGACCCACACCGACGAGTTGATTCGGACACAGTTCCTTTCGCGGTTCAGCCATCTGTTCATCGACGAGGCTCACCATGTCGCAGCCGCCACCTGGAGGCAGATTCGGGACGAGTTCGCTCCAAGACCGGTGGTGCAGTTCACCGCAACACCCCACCGCACTGATGGACAACACCTCGGCGGAAGTCTTGTATACGCCTTTCCTCTGCGCGAGGCACAAAGGCAGGGATACTTCTCGAAAATTCGCTACAAGTCCGTGCTCGACCTCGTTGATCCCGATCGAGCGATCGCGAACACGGCGCTGGGATTTCTGAAGTCTGACTTGGAAGGGAAGCTTGACCACCTCCTGATGGCTCGCGCTAGCTCGATACGTAGAGCGGAGGACATTCAGAAGATTTACGCCGAGCTCGCACCAGAGTTGAGCCCTGTTGTGGTCCACAGCAAGTCAGGCCGGAAGAATCTGATGGCGGCTCTGGAGGCGCTGGGAAGTCGGAAGTCGCGCGTGCTTGTCTGTGTCGACATGTTCGGTGAGGGGTTCGACCTCCCGCAGTTGAAGGTGGCCGCTCTCCACGATCAGCACAGGAGCCTCGGCGTTACGTTGCAGTTCATTGGCCGATTCGCTCGGGGCGGAAGTGGAAGTCTCGGCGATGCGACTGTGGTGGCCGCACGCAGCGAGGTTCGGCAGGACGAATCGTTGCGTCGTCTGTACGCGGAAGACGCAGACTGGGATCGCATCATCGAGGATCTCAGCAGCAGATCGGTTGAGGAGCAAGCCGAGATTGACGAGTTCACGAAGGCTTTCGGGAATCTGCCGGACGAAGTATCCATCCATTCGTTGATGCCGGCAATGAGCACGGTTATCTTTCGACCCAGCACGCTGACTTGGAACCCCTCGCGTGTGGTGGATGCCCTTCCGGAGAGCAAGCTCCTGACTTACCCAATTCCGACCAACGAACGCGACCACATCCTGTGGTTCGTGACGCGGGAACGTTCTTCGCCACGGTGGGGAACCGTCGAAGGCGTCGACACGATGAACCATCATCTTTACGTCGCCTACTGGGACGGCGACCGCTCCCTCTTGTATATCAATAGCTCTAACAACGATTCGCTCCATGAGGATCTTGCGCGCGCGATCACGGGTGATCCAGAAGTAAAGCCGCTCTCGGGCGAGATTATTTTCCGCGTCTTCGATCAAGTTCAGCGCTTGACTCCAACGAACGTGGGTCTGTTGGACTCGCGAAACAGGAGTCGCCGGTACTCCAGCCACATGGGAAGTGACGTGACTGAGGCCTTCCCGATTGCCGAGGCGCAGACGAAAGCACAAACGCATATTGCGGGAACAGGCTTCCTTGAGGGATCGCGCTACTCGATCGCTGGCTCCCTCAAAGGCCGAATTTGGAGCCACAGAACGGCTGCCGGCTTGAAGCAATGGACCGAATGGTGCGATGTAGTCGGCCCCAAGGTGATAAACCCCGCCATCAATGTCGACGTAGTCATGGCGGGATTCATCCGCCCGCAGGAAATCGACTCGTGGCCAGACCTTTACCCTCTCGGGCTTGAACTAACAGGAACGTTGCTGGACATTTTCGAGGAGTCGACCTTTGTCGTGGGCGGCTCGGCGATGCCCTTTCAAGAGGTCGAGATTGTGATCGGCGAGCGGCGATCCGACACGGAACTCACATTTGCTCTCGAAACAGATGAGTGGTCGGTCGACTATGTGCTGGAGTTGACGAAGTCTGGCCTCGTCGTCAAGGTCGCAGCTGGCCAGAAGGACGTTGTGGTGGAAAGGCCGCGATCTTCCAAAGGTTTCTCCGAGCTTGCATCCCGATTTGGCATACGTGTTCTCATGTCGGGCGATGCGGTAGTTGAACCACCCGGACTGCTACTTCAACCGAATCGATTACTACCGCCCTGGCCACCTTCCCGGCTCAACGCCATCGAGTGGACGGGAGTCAACATTCGCAAGGAGTCGTGGGGCAAAGAACGTGATCATGCCACAGTGCAGGGGCGCATGATGAAGTTGGTCCTGGAAGGGGAATGGGACGTCGTCATCGACGACGATGGCTCAGGAGAAGTCGCCGACATCGTTGCGCTGCGCGAGATCGATGGCATGCTCATCGCGAGACTCGTCCACTGCAAGTTCTCGTCCGAAGATGAGCCCGGGGGTCGAATCAAGGATCTCTATGAACTTGCCGGCCAAGCACAGCGGTCGGCGGGCTGGCGGCGTGACTTTGAGAAAATGATTCCCCGACTTATCAAGCGCGAGCGCCGCAGGGCGGTCGCGGGAAACACAGGCTTGATTCGGGGCACTATCGAGGATCTCCAGCGACTCTTCGAGCGTTCGCTCCAGTTGCGGCCAATTTTGAGCATCGCAATGGCGCAGCCAGGGCTGAGCGCGGGTGCAGTTAGTCAGAACCAGCTCGAGCTCATGGCCAGCGTCGATGTGTATGTATCGGAGACCGCGATGTCATCTGTGGAGTTGTTCTGTAGCGCGTGATCACTATAACTTCGCGGTCGTACTGTGCTCCCTTGGTGATTTCCCAGGGTTGTGCACACTTGTGGGCAAGCAACACAGATCCTGTGCAGCCGCGGTCTTGAAATACTCCTGATCTTCCCGGGTTCTTGAACTATCCCGCTAAGTACTACGCCTGTCGTCAGGGTTCGAGTCGCTTCACGGGAACAGCGCGTGCTCTGCAACCGTGCATCGCTCAACGACAGAGACGATTGCTGCGGCAGCTCAACTCGCCTCCGGACAGGTCTGGCGCCAGGGCGAAGTAGCAACGTTGTCACCGGCCCGCACTACCGTGAGCACTACCTCCAGAAAGTAGTCTCATGTTCCTGCTCGGCCCGACCGTCGTGTATTCCGCCAGTGACCTCACTGCGGCGGCCACCTGCGAGTGGGCGACCATGCATCGGCTCGACGCCAAGTTGGGGCGGGTCGAGCTGCCGAAGCTCGACGACGACGACATGCTCGCGCGCACCGCGAAACTCGGCGACGCGCACGAGCTGCGGGTGCTCGCTGACCTGAGGGACACGCGAGACGTGGTGGAGATCGCGCGGCCGCAGAACCCGACGGAGGTCGAGGAGGTTGCGTCGCAGACATCCGTTGCCTTCGAGGGCGGGGCGGATGTCGTCTACCAGGCCGCGTTCTTCGACGGGCGTTTTCTCGGGTACGCCGACTTCATTCTGCGATCGGATGACGGCAGCTACGAGGTCTACGACACCAAGCTCGCCCGGCACGCGAAGATCACCGCGCTGCTGCAGCTCGCGGCGTACAGCGAGCAACTGCAGCGCCTCGGCATCCGCACCGGCGAGCGGGTGCATCTGTGGCTGGGCGACATGCAGGTGAGTTCGCATCGGCTGCAAGACATCCTTCCCGTCTATCGCAACCGGCGGGCGCGCCTCGAGCGCATCATCGACGAACGGCTCGCCGACACCGCGCCCACCGCGTGGGGCGACGAGCGGTACGCGGCCTGCGGGCGCTGCGACTACTGCACCGAGCAGGTCGAGCTGCACCGCGACGTGCTGCTCGTCGCCGGGCTGCGGCTCACCCAGCGGGACCGGCTGCGGGCCGCCGGCATCAGCACGATCGAGCAGCTGGCCGAAGCGCCGGACAGCGTCGATGGGATGTCGAACGCGACGCTGCGGGGGTTGCGGGAGCAGGCGCGCATCCAGCTGTCGCCGGTTTCTGAGGCCGCGCCGCTCGCCTGGGAGATCGCGGATGCTAGCGTGCTCGCCGCCCTGCCCACCCCCGACGCGGGCGACATCTTCTTCGACTTCGAAGGGGATCCGCTCTATCAGGAGGGCGACACCTGGGGCCTCGACTACCTGTTCGGGCTGGTCGAGAACGACGGCACGTTCCGGCCGTTCTGGGCGCACGACCTTCCGCAAGAGAAACGGGCTCTGGTCGAGTTTCTCGAGTATGTCGTGGAGCGGCGGGTGCAGCATCCCGCGATGCACATCTACCACTACGCGTCGTACGAGCGCACCCACCTGCTCACCCTCGCCGCCCGCCACGGGGTCGGCGGCGAGATCGTCGACTCGCTGCTGCGCGACCACGTGCTGGTCGACCTGTACCCGATCGTGCGGCGCGGGCTGCGCATCGGCAGCCACAGCTACTCGCTCAAAAAGCTCGAGCCGCTCTACATGCTCGACGCGCGCCAAGGCGTCGCCAACGCCGCCGACTCGATCACCGAATACGTGCGGGCCCGCGAGCTTCAGGCTGCGGGGGAGACGGATGCTGCCGCGCAGGTCATCGCGGACATCGCCCGCTACAACACCTACGACTGCCTCTCCACCCTCCGGCTGCGCGACTGGCTGCTCGCCCGTGCCGCCGAGCAGGCCGTGCCGCTCGCCGATTTCGACGAGCTGCGCCCGCCGCACCAGGAGGCCGAACCCGACCCGCTGTACGGGCAGCTGATGGCGCTGATCGAGGACACGTCCGTCGCGGATCGCGACCCCACGCACACCGGCATCGCGCTCGCCGCCGCCGCGCTCGACTACCACCGCCGCGAAAACAACAGCTTCTGGTGGGACCACTTCGACCGTCTTCGCAACCCGATCGACGAGTGGGAGGGCACGCGCGACGTGTTCCGTATCGACGACGGGGGAGTGGAGGTCATCCGTGACTGGTCTGTCGTTGGTCGCGACAAGTCGCTGTCGCGCGACCTGCTGCTGACCGGAACGCCGGCGCCCGGCAGTTCGTTCAAGGCCGGTGACACCGGCCAGTTCGTGGTCTACGACGACTACGCGCCGGCCGATGTGTCTCTGGAGCCGGGCGCGCGCTGGGCGCACGAGAAGTCCGAACTGCTCGAGGTGGACGAGGTCTCGTTCCTGCTGCGCGAAAAGATCGCGGTCGGGGCTGACCCGATCGCCGACCTGCCGATCGCACTCGCGCCGTCGAAGCCGCCGCCCTCGAAGACACTGGTGGAGGCCATCCGTCGCTGGGCGTCGGAGGTGCTGGCCGCCTGGCCGCGGCCGTTCGAGGACCCGGCGATGGATGTGCTGCGCCGCGCGTCACCGCGCACCGCGCTCGCGCCCATTGTGGAGGAGCGGTCCGACGCGATCGTGGCGTCGCTGCTGCCGCTGCGCGACTCGTACCTCGCGGTGCAGGGGCCGCCCGGAACCGGCAAGACCTATGTCGGGTCCAAGGTGATCGTCGAGCTGGTGCGCGACCACGGCTGGAAGATCGGCGTCGTCGCGCAGTCGCACTCGGTGGTCGAGCACATGCTCGACGGGATCGTGAAGGCCGGCCTCGACCCCGCCCTCGTCGGCAAGAAGCCGAAGGATGACTCCGCCCAGGGTCACTGGACCAAGCTCACCGATCGCACCCAGGGTGCCTTCACCGCGCAGAATGCCTTCGTGCTCGGCGGAACGCAGTGGACCTTCGCCAACGATGCGCGCATCCCGGCCCGCTCGCTGGACCTGCTGGTGGTCGACGAAGCTGGGCAGTTCTCGCTGGCGAACACCATCGCCGCCTCTGTCTCGGCGCAGCGGATGTTGCTGCTGGGGGATCCGCAGCAGCTTCCGCAGGTGACGAAGGGGACGCATCCCGAACCGGTCGATACCTCGGCTCTCGGTTGGCTGTCGGCGGGACATGACGTGCTGCCGCCGGAGTTCGGCTACTTTCTCGAAACGAGTTGGCGCATGCATCCAGATGTCTGTGCGCCCGTCTCGCGCCTGTCGTACGAGGGCAAGCTGCACTCGCACGACTCCGACCGGTCGCTCGCCGGCATCGTGCCCGGGCTGCACCCGGTGCCGCTGGCGCACCACGGCAACTCGACGCTGTCGATCGAAGAAGCGGATGCCGTGGTCGCCCTCGCGCGCGACCTGCTGGGGCGCGACTGGAGTTCGAAGGGTGTGACCGCGCCGCTGGAGCAGGACAACATCATCGTGGTGGCGCCCTACAACGCCCAGGTCGAGACGATCAAACTGCGGCTGGAGGCGGCGGGTTTCGCGGACATCCCGGTCGGCACGGTCGACAAGTTCCAGGGGCGCGAGGCGGCGGTGTCGATCATCTCGCTGTCCGCATCGTCGGCGGCGGACGTGCCGCGGGGGCTGGAGTTCCTGCTGCTGGCCAACCGCCTCAACGTCGCAATCTCGCGTGCGCAGTGGGCGTCGTATCTGATCTACTCGCCGGGGCTGACCGAGGCGCTGCCGACGAGCGTGGCGGGGCTGGCGCAGCTGAGTGCGTTCATTGAGTTGCTTGAGGGCTGAAGGGGCTGTCCAGTAACGGGACAACACGATCGATGGCGTGGCGTGGCGTGGCGTGGCGCTGCTCAGCTGGCGTCTGTTGCAACCCACAGCTCACGGAGACGATCCGCGATCTCAGCGAGCGACAGGTGTTCGGCCGCGATCGCCACGTAAAAGTCAGCGTCCGCATCCTGGCCGGCGTAGACGTATCCGTTCATCGCGAAGATGACGAACGCTGCTGCCGCAGCCAGGCGCTTGTTTCCGTCGAGCAGAGGATGCGTCCGGCTGATCGAATCGATCACGGCGGCAACCTTCATGTAGATGTCGGCGTACAGCTCGGTGCCGTACATGGTCAAGTTCGCCCGCTGCAACGCGGACTCGATGAGGCCGACATCACGGGGAGCTGGCGTGAATAGCACCGTCGACCGGACGAACACATCGAGGAGCTGTGTCGCGTCAGGAACCCAGATCACCGATCGGCGAGTTCCTGAAGAGTCTTGCCAAGAACTGCGTCCATCTGCGCGGCCAACTTGCCCGCGTCGAAGGAGCGAGTGTGGATCAGAAGATCGAGCGCGATGTCGACCACCTCACGCTGAGAGCGTGCGCCGGTGAGCTCCAGAGCCTTTTCGATCTTGCTTGTGTCGATATCTATGCTCGTGACGGTCATTCGGCGCATCTCCTTTCCATATGGCGACTATATAACTCCATATGGAATAGATCAGCAGTGCTCGTACACGTGCTGCCTCTTCCCCGCAGGCGTCAGGTCGTGGTCCCGCAGCATCACCGACGTCGGGCGAGCCGTGCCGGCGCACACCTCCGCGAACGGGCGGGGGAGGTCATCCGTGTACTCGATGTCGATCACGTGCTGGCCGTAGACGCGGGTGAAGCCGGCGCACTCGCGGTAGCGCACGCACTGCTCGGTGATGGCGAAGTCGAAGCCGATCTTCGACTTGCCGATCTTCGCCAGCTCGACGGTGTTCTTCTGGGCGGCGGCCAGACCGGATGCGTGGGCCACCTTCACCAGGGACGTCGCGAAGGCGATGGCGGCCTTCGACCCGAAGGCGTGGTGCGAGCGCGTGAATGAGTCGAGGTTGTCGAACTCCACGGCCTGGAAGCCGTGGCGGGCGCATCCGCGGATGGTGGGGGTGAGGCGGGCGACGAGCTTCGCGCGGTTGGCGCGGGTGGAGATGTCGAAGATGTGCTCGTCGGGCCAGCCGGGGTCGACGACGGGCGTGCCGTTCTTGCGGACGAGTAGGCTGGCGGGCCATCGGGTGCCGGGCTGGCTCTGGAATCCGTTGATGTAGCAGATGTTGTACAGACCCGCCGCGGGCGTGTCGGTGCTGTCGCGTGCGACAACCTGGACATCCGCCGCCGGGGTGTACGCGCCGCCGAGCTGGTAGTCGGCGACGCCGACCGGAGGCAGCTGGACGCCTCCCGCGAGCGTCAGCGCGAAGAGTGCGCCCACGAGGTTCATGGGTTCAACCGTAGGGCCGCGTGAGTGCCGCGGGTGGCCGCGGGACCTTCGGCACTCCGCACGGCCGCGCGGTGCGATTGCATGGGCACGAAGCCGTCGGGCAAGGGAAGGACGATCGCCATGGAAGCCTCGTTGCATCGAGCTAGTCGGTGGGCGCTCCTCGTCGTGAGCGCATTCAATGCGCTGTCGGCGGTCGGGGGCGGGGTCGCCATTTTGGCCACGGGCGGGTTGGGGATGCCCCTGTCGATGCTGTCGAGCGGCCCCTTCTCGTCGTTCACCGGGCCCGGGCTGATCTTGCTCATCGTCATCGGAGGTACGCAGAGCGCCGCCACGGTGCTTCTGCTGCGTCGCCGACCATCTGCGCTGGCCTGGGCGGCGGTCGCCGGGCCCGGAATGATCATCTGGATCTTCGTGGAGACCGGCATCATCGCCGGGATCTCGTGGCTGCAGGTGCTGTACTTCGCAACAGGAGTGCTGCAACTCGCGCTCGTGCTGGCACTGCTCGGAATTGTGGCG
>Ga0247732_10000421_pt1 | contig 20711 bp, 21 predicted proteins | sample UWRJL163409C2_FD_180940 | JGI IMG/M metagenome (GOLD analysis project Ga0247732, IMG submission 180940) | Plant litter microbial communities from Arlington Agricultural Research Station in Wisconsin, United States - UWRJ-L163-409C-2 | ecosystem: Environmental > Terrestrial > Plant litter >...
CCCATCACCATCAACGTGATCGACACCCCCGGCCACGCCGACTTCGGCGGCGAGGTCGAGCGCGGCCTGTCGATGGTCGACGGTGTTGTTCTGCTCGTCGACGCGTCGGAGGGCCCCCTCCCGCAGACCCGCTTCGTGCTGCGCAAGGCGCTCGAGGCGAAGCTCCCCGTCATCCTCCTGGTCAACAAGACCGACCGGCCCGACGCCCGCATCGCCGAGGTCGAGGAAGAGGCCCACGACCTGCTGCTGGGTCTCGCCTCCGACCTGCAGGACGACGTGCCCGACCTCGACGTCGACGCTCTGCTCGACGTTCCCGTCGTGTACGCGTCCGGCCGCGCCGGCGCCGCCTCGCGCAACCGCCCCGACAACGGCGCGCTGCCCGACAACGACGACCTCGAGCCGCTCTTCGGCGCCATCCTCGAGCACGTCCCCGCCCCGGCTTACGACGACGAGGCGCCGCTCCAGGCATGGGTCACCAACCTCGACTCCTCGCCGTTCCTCGGCCGCCTCGCGCTTCTGCGCGTCTTCAACGGGACGCTCAAGAAGGGCCAGACGGTGGCCTGGGTGCGCGCCGACGGCTCGACGAGCAACGCGCGCATCACGGAGCTGCTGAAGACCCGCGCTCTCGAGCGCTACCCCGCCGAGTCGGCCGGCCCCGGCGACATCGTCGCCATCGCCGGCTTCGAAGACATCACGATCGGTGAGACGATCGCCGACCCCGACGACGTGCGTCCGCTGGCGCAGATCCACGTCGACGACCCGGCCATCTCGATGACGATCGGCACGAACACCTCGCCGCTGATGGGCAAGGTGAAGGGCCACAAGCTCACCGCCCGCATGGTGAAGGACCGCCTCGACCGCGAGCTCATCGGCAACGTGTCGATCAAGGTCGTCGACATCGGACGCCCGGATGCCTGGGAGGTGCAGGGTCGCGGCGAACTCGCCCTCGCGATCCTCGTCGAGAACATGCGTCGTGAGGGCTTCGAGCTCACCGTCGGCAAGCCCCAGGTGGTCACGAAGAAGGTCGACGGCAAGACGTACGAGCCGTTCGAGCACCTGACGATCGACGCACCCGAGGAGTACCTCGGCGCCATCACGCAGCTGCTCGCCGGCCGCAAGGGCCGCATGGAGGGCATGACGAACCACGGCACCGGCTGGGTGCGCATGGAGTTCGTCGTCCCCTCGCGCGGTCTCATCGGCTTCCGCACCGAGTTCCTCACCACCACGCGCGGCACCGGCATCGCCAACGCGATCTCGCACGGCTACGAGCCGTGGGCCGGTGCGATCTCGACCCGTCAGAACGGTTCGATCGTCGCCGACCGCTCCGGCGTGGTGACCCCCTTCGCGATGATCGCCCTGCAGGAGCGCATGTCGTTCTTCGTGCAGCCGACCCAGGAGGTCTACGAGGGCATGGTCGTCGGCGAGAACTCGCGCGCCGACGACATGGACGTCAACATCACGAAGGAGAAGAAGCTCACGAACATGCGTGCCGCGAGCTCCGACACCTTCGAGTCGATGACCCCGCCCCGACTGCTGACGCTGGAGGAGAGCCTCGAGTTCGCCCGCGACGACGAATGCGTCGAGGTGACCCCGGAGGCGGTCCGCATCCGCAAGGTCGAGCTCGATGCGAACGTGCGCGGCCGCACCGCCTCGCAGCGCAAGCGCCAGGACGCCGGGGTCTGATACCCCCGCACCGCTGACGAAGGCCCCCGGATCCGTCCGGGGGCCTTCGTCGTGTCAGCGCAGTTCCGACACCATGACGGCACTGGTGCCCGGCAGCAGCGCCTCGAACACGTGAGCGGCGTCTCCCGCGTACGACACGTAGTCCCCGGGTTCGAGCACGACGGCGGCATCGGACGGACCCACGCGTGCCTGCCCGCCGATCAGCACCACGTGCTCGGTGGTTCCGCGCTGGTGCGACTTCGACAGTCGTGGTTCGCCCGGCTCGGCCCGGATCAGGTAGATGTCCCGACGCGCGTTCGGAGGACTCGCGGACAGCAGCGAGGCGAGGTACGGCGCGGCGGACGAGGGCACGCCGGGCGCCTCGGCGGCACGCACCAGCGTCGGCGTACCCGTCTCCTGATCGACGAACACGGCGAACGGCACCCCGAGCGCGTCGGCGAGGGCCCAGAGCGTTTCCACGCTCGGGTTGCCCGAGCCACCCTCCAGCTGAGACACGGTGGCCTTGGATACGCCGGCGCGCCGCGCCAGCTCCGACACCGAGACTCCGGCGGCCTCGCGTTCACGGCGCAGGGTGTGAGCGATGCGGGGGCCCAGAGTCGTCATGCGTTCAGTATGTCAAACGTTCGTTCAACTTGACTAGCAGTTCTCGGGCGTTCACACTGTCAGTCATGCGTTCATTCCGACGAACAGGCGGGCCGCGAGACCCTCTGTCGCGACGGGCGGCACGTCAGGGTCTCGCGGTGGCCTTCGCGACGAGCGCCTACGGCATCTCATTCGGCGCGCTCTCCGTCGCCTCCGGCCTGGACGTCTGGCAGACCTGCGTCCTGAGCCTGTTCATGTTCACCGGCGGGTCGCAGTTCGCCTTCGTCGGCGTCATCGGCGCGGGAGGACCCGCCGCGGCTCCCGCGGCGATCGCGTCGTCCGCGCTGCTGGGCGTGCGAAACGCCGCCTACGCGATGCGCATGTCGCCCGTGGTCGGACGCGGCTTCTGGCGCCGAGCGGCGGCGACCCCCTTCACGATCGACGAATCGACCGCGGTCTCGCTCGCGCAGACGACGACCCGGGCGCGCGCCGTCGGGTTCTGGGTCACCGGCATCGCGATCTACGTCGGCTGGAACATCTCCACCCTCGTGGGAGCGCTGCTGGGCGACGTCTTGGGGGATCCGAGACAGTACGGCCTGGATGCTGCGGCCGCCGCTGCCTTCCTCGCTCTGCTCTGGCCGCGCCTGAGAGGGCGCCAGGCGATCGCCGTCGGAGCAGCAGCCGCCGCTGTCGCCGTGCTTCTCACGCCGGGCCTCATGCCGGGAGTGCCCGTGATCGTCGCGGCGATCGTCGCACTGGCGGTCGGGTGGTTCAACCTGCTCGGTGAATCCGACCGGCGCGGGGGAGAAGCATCCGAGCCGCTCGACACCGCCGAACGGAAGGGCCTGCCGTGAGTCTCTGGAACGCCGTGCTGCTCGCTTCGGTCATCTGCGTCGCCGTGAAGGCCGTCGGCTACGCGGTGCCGGGTCACTGGCTCGAGGCGCCGCGCCCCGCGCGGGTCGCCGATCTGCTCACGGTGGCGCTGCTCGCCGCCCTGGTCGCCGTGCAGACCCTCGGGGTCGGGCAGGCGATCGTCGTCGACGCCCGCCTCCCGGCCGTGCTGATGGCCGGCGGGCTCCTCGCCGTCCGCGCGCCGTTCCTCGTCGTTGTGGCCGCTGCGGCAGCGGTGGCCGCGCTCCTGCGTCTGTGGGGCTGGGCGAGCTGAGAGGGGCGCCGAGATCGCGCGGATACACTGACGCGGTGACGACCACGGTATCCCGCCTGCTGACCTGGCTGATCGCGGCGGTGATCGGTGTCGTGTACGGCACGGCGGCGACCGTCGCGCAGGCCTTCACGATCGGCGTGCTCCCGGTGGGGCTGGTGCTGGCCACCGTCGGCACGACCGCGCTCTTCGTCGCCCTGCGCCTGCTGGTCGGCGACCGGTGGACGACCCTGGCCGGGGGCCTCGGCGCGATCCTCGCGATGGTCGTGTTCTCGGGCACTGGCCCGGGCGGATCGGTGATCGTGGCGGCTCCGACCCCCGACACGGAGTGGATTCCGCTCACGTGGACGTTCGTCGTGCCGATCATCGTGGCGCTGGTGTTCGCGTGGCCCGACACCTCACGCCTCCCCGCGCCCCGTAAACTGGACGAGTGACGTATGTGATCGCTCTTCCGTGCGTGGATGTCAAAGACCGCGCCTGCATCGACGAATGTCCGGTCGACTGCATCTACGAGGGTGAACGGTCGCTCTACATCCACCCCGACGAGTGCGTCGACTGCGGTGCGTGTGAGCCGGTCTGCCCCGTCGAGGCCATCTACTACGAAGACGACCTGCCCGAAGAGTGGTCGGACTACTACAAGGCCAACGTCGAGTTCTTCGACGACATCGGGTCGCCCGGCGGAGCCGCGAAGGTCGGCGTGATCGCGAAGGATCACCCGGTCATCTCGGTTCTCCCTCCCCAGGGCGAGTAGGCGGATGGGCGTCGCCGATCTCGCCGACTACCCCTGGGATGCCGTCGCTCCGTACGCCGAGACGGCCCGTCGTCACCCGGGGGGCATCGTCGATCTCTCGATCGGTTCCCCGGTCGACCCCACGCCCGACGTGGTCGCCGACGCGCTGAAAGCCGCGACCGACGCGCACGCATATCCGCAGACCGCGGGAACACCGCTCCTGCGGGAGGCGATCGCTCAGTGGTATGCACGCCGTCGCGGGGTCGCGGGTCTCACGCCCGAACATGTGCTCCCGACGGTCGGGTCCAAGGAGCTGGTGGCACTGCTGCCCCTCCTGCTCGGCCTGGGTGAAGGGGACACCGTCGTGCATCCGCGGGCGGCCTACCCCACCTATGAGGTCGGCGCCCGTCTCGTGGGGGCGACCCCGGTCGCAGCCGACGATCCCGCCGAGTGGCCGACCGGGACGAAGCTCGTCTGGATCAATTCGCCGGGCAATCCCGACGGACGCGTGCTGGGGGTCGACGACCTCCGCCGGGCTGTGGCGCGTGCGCGCGAGCTGGGCGCAGTGCTCGCCTCCGACGAGTGCTACGCCGAACTGGGGTGGGAGGGGGAGTGGGCGGATGCCGCCGTGCCCAGCATCCTCGATCCCCGGGTCGTCGGCGACGACTTCGCCGGCGTGATCTCGGTCTACTCGCTCAGCAAGCAGTCGAATCTCGCGGGATACCGCGCGGCTTTCCTCGCCGGCGATCCGACGATCGTGGCGAGGCTCCTCACGGGTCGCAAGCATCTCGGCCTCATGCCACCGGCGCCGGTCCAAGCAGCGATGGTCACGGCCCTCGGCGACGATGCGCACGTTCGCGCCCAGAAGGCCCGATACGCCGCGCGCCGGGCCGTGCTGAAGCCGGCGGTCGAGGCCGCGGGCTTCCGCATCGATCGCAGCGAGGCGGGTCTCTACCTCTGGGCGACGGAGGGTCGCGATGCCTGGGAGAGCCTGGGCAGACTCGCCGACCTCGGCATCCTGGCCGGCCCCGGCCACTTCTACGGGTCGCATTTCCCGCAGCACGTCCGTCTGTCGCTCACCGCGACCGACGAACGCATCCGCACAGCGGCCGAGCGGTTGCGGTCCGCGTAGAGCCGCCGTTTTGGACGCGACCTCCATCAGACTGGTCCATCCTTTGGCGGTGTCCGCCGTACCCGCCGACGACTTATAGGCTGTAAGAACCGATCTGATTTCGCGAGGAGGCGCCATGAGCGACGCGGCAGCGCAGGACGACAAGGCCACCGTCACCGTCGGCGGCACCACTGCTGAATTCCCGGTCATCCGAGGAACCGACGGCGCCCCGAGCGTCGACATCTCGACCTTCACCCGGCAGACGGGTCACACGACCCTCGACTACGGGTTCGTCAACACGGCGTCGACGAAGTCGGAGATCACCTTCATCGACGGCGACCAGGGCATCCTGCGATACCGCGGCTACCCGATCGGCCAGCTGGCTCAGAACAGCACCTATCTCGAGGTCGCGTGGCTGCTGATCTACGGCGAGCTGCCGACCGCCGACGAGCTGGCCGCCTTCGACGAGCGCATCCGTCGCCACACCCTTCTCCACGAAGACCTCAAGCGCTTCTTCTCGGCGCTTCCCCACACCGCGCACCCCATGTCGGTGCTCTCGGCAGCCACCGCGGCGCTCTCGACGTACTACGAGGGGGAGTCCGACCCGCACAATCCCGAGCACGTCGAACTCAACACCGTGCGGATGCTGGCGAAGCTGCCCGTCATCGCGGCCTACGCGCACAAGAAGAGCGTCGGCCAGGCATTCCTGTACCCTGACAACTCGCTCGGCTTCGTCGACAACTTCCTCAAGCTGAACTTCGGAGTCCACTCCGAGCACTACGAGGTCAACCCGGTGATGTCCCGCGCACTCGAGCGATTGCTGATCCTCCACGAAGACCACGAGCAGAACGCGTCGACGTCGACCGTGCGCCTGGTCGGATCGACGGGTGCGAACCAGTTCTCGTCGATCTCGGCCGGCATCAACGCCCTGTACGGGCCGCTGCACGGCGGCGCCAACGAGGCGGTGCTGGCGATGCTCGGCCGCATCCGCGACTCCGGCGAGAGCGTCGAGCGCTTCGTCGAGCGTGTGAAGAACAAGGAAGACGGCGTGAAGCTCATGGGCTTCGGGCACCGGGTCTACAAGAACTACGACCCGCGCGCCAAGTTGGTGAAGGAGTCCGCCGACGAGGTGCTGCAGGCACTCGGCGTGAGCGATCCGCTCCTCGATCTCGCGAAGGAGCTCGAGGAGATCGCCCTTCACGACGATTACTTCAAGGAGCGCCGTCTGTACCCGAACGTCGACTTCTACACCGGCGTGATCTACAAGGCGATGGGCTTCCCGACGCGCATGTTCACCGTGCTGTTCGCGATCGGCCGACTGCCCGGATGGCTGGCGCACTGGCGCGAGATGCAGCACGACCCGCAGACCAAGATCGGTCGCCCGCAGCAGCTCTACACGGGAGCGCCCGAGCGCGACTACCCCGGCGCCTGAGCGCGCTCGGCCGCCCGACGACGAAACCCGTTCCTCGCAGCGAAACCCCGCAGAATGTCGGGGTCTCGCCGGGGGAACGGGTTTCGTCGTTCGTACCGAGGGGCGCTACGCGTGCAGGGCCTCGTTGAGTGTGACGCCGACGCCCGAACGGACGGATGCTTCGACCGCCCCGGTGAGGGAGTTGCGCCGGAACAGCAGCCCATCGCGGCCGGACAGGTCGGAGCCCTTCGCGGTCGGACGCGCGCCATCGGCGTTCGTCGGCTGGTCGGCCAGCACGATCTTCGATCCGGCGGTGACGTAGAGGCCCGCCTCGACGATGCAGTCGTCGCCGAGCGAGATGCCGATGCCCGCGTTCGCGCCGAGAAGCGTGCGCGCGCCGATCGACACGCGGTGCGATCCGCCGCCCGAGAGGGTGCCCATGATCGACGCCCCGCCCCCGATGTCGCTGCCGTCGCCGACGACGACGCCCTGCGAGATGCGGCCCTCGACCATCGAGGCGCCCAGGGTGCCCGCGTTGAAGTTGACGAAGCCCTCGTGCATGACGGTCGTGCCAGGGGAGAGGTACGCGCCCAGGCGCACGCGCGAGGCATCGGCGATGCGGACGCCCGCCGGCGTGACGTAGTCGAGCAGGCGGGGGAATTTGTCGAGGCTCTGCACCTGGATGCCCTCGCGCAGGAGGAACGGGCGCAGACGCGTGGCGTCGTCGGGATGCATCGGACCCGCATTGGTCCACGCGACGTTGGGCAGGTGTCCGAAGATGCCCGTCAGATCGACCTCGTTGGGCATGGCGAGCCGGTGGGAGAGCGCGTGCAGGCGCAGGTAGGCGTCCGCCGTCGAGGTGGGCGCCGCATCCAGGTCGACCTCGATCGCGATGACCTCGATGGAGACGGCGCGCCGGGGGTCGGCGACGGCGAGCTGGTCGAGCGTGGCGGGCGGGATCGCCGGGTCGAGCCCCAGCGGCAGTCGCCCGAGCGCGGGTTCGGGGAACCACGCGTCGAGGACCGTGCCGCTCTCGCTCACAGTCGAAAGGCCGAATCCCCATACCCAACGGTCGTCGCTCATGCTTCCACGGTACTGGTCCCGCCGACGCGGGCCGTCCTCCGGGCGGGAGGCAGTGCGCGCGGTCGGTAGAATCGGGCCATGCCGGTTCTCGACCTGTCATCGTCCGCGGTCGATCTCACCCGCACCATCTGCGACATCCCCAGCGTCTCCGACGACGAGGGAGCGCTCGCCGACGCGATCGCGGCCGCCGTCGCAGACCTCGCGCACCTCGAGGTGTACCGCGACGGAGACACCATCGTGGCCCGCACGAACCTCGGGCGTGCGAAGCGCGTCGTGATCGCGGGGCACATCGACACGGTGCCGATCAACGCGAACCTGCCCACCCGCGATGTCGACATCGACGGGGAGCCGCACCTCTGGGGGCGCGGCACCGTCGACATGAAAGCCGGCGTGGCCGTGCAGCTGAAGCTCGCGGCCGAGCTGACCGATCCTCGCGTCGACATCACCTGGATGTGGTACGACCACGAGGAGGTCGCCGCCGACCTCAACGGACTCACGCGCCTCGCCCGTACGCGGCCCGACCTGTTCGCGGGTGACTTCGCCATCCTCGGCGAGCCGTCGAACGGCCAGGTGGAGGGCGGCTGCAACGGGAACCTGCGCGCGATCGTGCGCACCAGCGGCACGCGGGCGCACAGCGCGCGGGCGTGGGTGGGCGACAACGCCATCCACCGCGCGGCACCCATCCTCGCGCGCCTCGCCGAGTACCGCCCCCGCGACGTCGAGGTCGAGGGCCTCGTCTACCGCGAGGGACTCAACGCCGTCCGCATCGCCGGCGGTGTCGCCGGCAACGTCATCCCCGATGCCTGCGAGGTCGAGGTCAACTATCGTTTCGCTCCCAGTCTCGACGGTGAGCAGGCCTCGCAGCACGTCCGAGAGGTGTTCGCCGGTTTCGACGTCGAGGTCATCGACCTCGCCGAGGGAGCCCGCCCGGGCCTCGACGCGGCGCTTGCCCAGGAGTTCGTCCGCGCGGTCGGTGCGGAACCGCGCCCGAAGTACGGCTGGACCGACGTCGCCCGGTTCTCGGCGATGGGAATGCCCGCGGTGAACTTCGGGCCCGGCGACCCGAGCCTTGCCCACCACGACGAGGAGCGCGTGCCGCTGCGCCAGATCGACGATGTCGAGCGCGGACTCCGGGCGTGGCTGACGCAGTCCTGACACGCGCCGGGCGCGGTTGGACGCGCATCCCGGTCGCCGCGCGGATCGGCATCATCTACGTGCTCGCGCGCGTCGTGACGACTGTCTTCCTGCTGCTCGCGGCCCACCTCTCGGTGCAGGGCTCCCGTTTCGGCGACGGCGCCGGGCTGGGCGACTTCGTCGTCGGCTGGGATGCCACGTGGTACTGGTTCACGGCGGTCAACGGGTATCCGGCACAGCTGCCGCTGACCGATGGCGGAGCGGTAGCCGAGAACTCGTGGGCGTTCATGCCCCTGTACGCGTACGCGTCGGCGGGGCTCGGCGGGCTGCTGGGCTCGTGGGGTGCCGGAGCCCTCGTCATCTCCGTGACGGCCGGATACGGCGCATCCGTCGCTCTGTACGCCCTGATGAGGCCGCGGCTCGACCGCGCGGCGGCGATGTGGGCCGTGGTGTTCTTCGCCTCGGGTCCGCTGGCCGCGCTGTTCCAGGTGGGCTACGCGGAGTCGCTGTTCCTCTTCTTCCTCTTCGCGGCGCTGTGGTGCCTCCGGGAGCGCCGCTACGCATGGCTGTACCTGTTGATCCCGCTGATGGGATACACCCGCCCGGGCATTCTCGCGTTCGCCCTGCTGCTCGGGCTGTACGGCGTGTGGCGCTGGTTCCGCCGCCGTCGCGAGACGCTGCCGGCCCGCGAGATCGTCCACATCGTCGCGCTCGGGGCCCTCGCGACCGCTGTGGGCTTCTCCTGGCAGCTGATCGCCGCCGTGGTCACGGGGGACTCCGGTGCGTACCTGGCGACCGAGCTCGCGTGGCGCCGCAACTGGCTCGGCGAGACGACGCCCCATTTCGTGCCGTTCGACGGTTTCGTGCAGGCGTCGGCCTTCTGGTTCCGCACCTGGGGTCTCGGCGAGATCGCCGGGTACGTCGCGCTCGTTCTCCTGGTCGTCGGACTCGCCGCGGCGCTGCTCCTTCTGCCCCAGGTGCGCAGGCTCGGTATCGAGGTGCGCCTCTGGTCGGCCAGCTACCTGCTGTACCTTCTCGCGGTGTTCTTTCCGCAGTCGAGCATCTTCCGGCTGCTGGTGCCGCTGTCGCCGCTGTGGGGCGCTCTCGCCGTTCCGAAATCGCCCGTCTGGCGTCTGAGCGTGCTCGCGGTCGCCTTGCTGGGCCAGTGGTGGTGGATATACAACATGTACGCCCTGGGCAACACCTATTGGCAGATCCCCTGAGGCCGCCGTTATGTTGCGTTCGCTCACGATAAACTACTTATGCAGACCTAACGACGAAAAGGAGCCACGATGGCAGCCATGAAGCCGAGAACCGGGGACGGGCCGATGGAGGCCGTGAAGGAGGGGCGCCTCATCATCGTGCGTGTTCCGCTCGAGGGCGGCGGGCGCCTGGTCGTCTCCGTCAACGATGCAGAAGCCAAGGAGCTCTACGACGTGCTCAGCGGGGTCGTCAGCGCCTGACGTCTCGTCCTTCACGATGGCGATCGCTCTTCGGAGCGGTCGCCATCGCCGTTCTCACGGGGTCTCGGGGAGCGTCGTGAGCTGCAGCAGGCCCTCGCCCGTGATCGACAGAGCGCCGATGACGGCGGGGGACGCCTGCGTCTCCTGGATCAGGGAGCGGTACGCCGCGGTCTGAGGATCGCGGCGCACCGGATCGGAGACGGCGCCGCCGGCGAGCACCCGGGGGACCAGCACGGTGCCTCCCGCGCGCACGAGTCGGAGACCGTGCTCGACGTATTCGATGACGCCCTCGGGATCGGCGTCGATCAGCACGATGTCGTACGACGCCTCGTTCATGCGGGGGAGGACGTCGGAGGCTCGACCGGTGATGAAGCGGGCGCGAGCGGCGGGGATCTTCGCGTCGGCGAACGCCTGGCGGGCGGCACCGAGGTGCTCGGGCTCGCTGTCGATCGTGGTGAGGGTCGCCCCGGGTGCGCCGCGCAGGAGCCAGAGCCCGGACACGCCTCCACCGGTGCCCACCTCGATGATGCTCCGGGCGCGGGATGCTGCGGCGATGACCGCCATCTGAGCGCCCACCGGCGCGCTCACGGGCTGTGCTCCGAGTTCGAGGGCATGCGCGCGCGCCCTCGCGATGTGCTCGGGCTCCACCGTCGCCTCCGACACGAATCGCTGGTTCGCTTCGCTACCGCTCATCTCGACCTCCTCGCACAGATTACGTGGGCGAGGCACAGCGCACGCGTAGGCGCGACGAGTACGCTGAGACCCATGTTCTTCGGGCTCACCATCGAGAAGCTGCTGCTGATCGGGGTGATCGCCGCGCTCCTCATCGGACCCGAAAGACTCCCTCGCTACGCCGAGGGGCTCGCGCGTCTGACGACCCGCGCGAAGGAGATGCTCCAGGGCGCCCGATCGCGGGTTCGCGACGAGATGGGCTCCGAGTTCGACGACGTCGACTGGCGCAAGCTCGACCCCCGTCAGTACGACCCGCGACGCATCATCCGTGAGGCTCTGCTTGACGACGCGCCGGTCGCGAGCGTCCAGGCCGCGAGCGTCGCGGCCACGATGGCCGCGGCGGGAACGGAACCCACCCGCGGAGCCTTCTCTCCCGACGTCAGACCGCCGTTCGACTCCGAGGCCACCTGACCGACATGCTCACCGCAGCGGTCTGAGGAACTCCCGGAGGTCGTCGGCCAGGAGCGCGGGCTCCTCGTGCGGTGCGAAGTGCCCGCCCCGCGGCATGCGGGTGTACCGCACCACGTCGTAGGTGCGTTGGGCCCACTCGCGCGGAGGCTGCGTCAGGTCGAACGGGAAGACCGCGACGGCGGTGGGGACGACCACGGGCCCCACGCGCGCCGTGCGCCCGGTGGCGAACTCCCAGTACGGCCGGAACGAGGTCGAGATCGCGTTCGAGAACCAGTAGAGCGACGCCTGGGTCAGGAGGAAGTCGTCGCTGAACCTCGACGACAGGTCGCCACCGCAATCGCTCCACGCCCGGTACTTCTCCACGATCCACCCCAGCAGCCCCGCCGGGGAGTCCGAGAGGGCCGGTGCGAGGCTGAGCGGTCGTGTCTGCTGCTCGTGCTCGTAGCCGCCCTCCTCGTCGTGCCAGCGCTCCGCGGACTCGACATACGCCCGCTCGGCGGCGGAGAGGGTGTCCGACGCGATGGAGAGCGGCGACGCGCCCGCGAGGAGGTGTATCCCCACGACCGATTCGGGGTGGGCGTGCGCGAGTCGCGACGTGATGCCTGCCCCTAGGTCGCCGCCGTGCGCGGCGTACCGATCGAAGCCCAGAGCGTCGTGCATCAGCCGATGCCAGAGCTCATGGGTCTGATCCCCGTGGGAAGGGCGCTGCGGCGAGAACGGGAACCCCGGGAGGGCCGGCACGATGACGGTGAGCGCGTCCGCCGCGTCACCGCCGTGCTCGGACGGGGTGGAGAGGTGCCGCGCCAGCTCGACGAGTTCGACCGCCGTGCTCGGCCATCCGTTCGTGAGGATCACGGGGAGTGCGCCGGCCGTCTCGGCGTCGAAGCGCAGGTAGCGCAGCGGCACCCCGTCGAGCAGGACCTCCGCCCACGGCAGATCGTTGATCTCCCGCTCGCGCGCCTCCCAGTCGTAGCCGTCCGCCCAGTAGGCGACCAGACGGCGCAGCTCGGCCTCGTCGGTTCCGGCAGCCCACCCGTCGGCAGGCCACCGGGGTGCCCATCGCGTGTTCCGGAGTCGGTCGCGGAGCCCGCTCACGTCAGCGGCCGACACGGTGGACACACGCTCGAGGGCACTCATGATCGGCCCCTCCGCGTCTCCAGCGCGACGCCGTCTCTCACGGGAACGCCAACGGGGTCGTGCCCCAGACGCTCAGACCCTCGGCATCGAGGTCTGCGACCGCGGCATCCGTCCTGTCGATGACGAGCGAACGGCGCTCGGGCACGGTGTACGGCGGCCACGGCGCGCTGTCGTCGTCGGCCGAGGGTTCGCCGTCGACGGCGAACCCGATCCATCTCGACTGCATGCGGGTCGACACGGCCCGGCCGGTGCGGAGTCCGCCGAGTCGGAAGGTGATGTCCTTGCGCGACGTGGCGAGGTTTCCCCAGACGTAGGGGAGCTCGGTGCCGTGGGAGGCACCGATGCCGAGGAGGCGCAGGAGCGGTGTCGTCCAGTCGAACCGGTAGAGGTAGGTCGGCGCGACCCGGCTGTGTCCCTCGGCGACCCAGACGGTCGGCATCCGGAATCCGAGGTCGCGCGAGATCGCCGGTCCGCGGGCGGGAGCCCTCAGGCCGCTGTAGGCGCCGGCGATCTCGGCATCGGCGGGCACGTCCAGATCCGGACGCTCGGCGCGGAGATCGGTCGTCATGACGGCGAGCGCTTCGGTGCTGACCGGCATCAGCGGCGACTTCATGCGCGTGAACAACGTGGCCTCGTCGCGATTGGTGCCGATGATGAGCGGGACCGGCAGTGAGCCGCCGCGGGCGAAGACGGCCGGCGGGTGCTCGGGGACCAGGTGGCCGTCGACGACGGGGGCGAACGCGAGGGTGCCCGGGTCGTCGTGCGGGATGCGGGAGAAGATGTCCATGCCCGCCGAGGTGATCCGATTCGCGGCGAGGCCCCGGAGCATGCCGGTGTCGGATGCGTCGATCCCCAGGTCGTGCAACAGGGTGCGGGCGACGTGCTCGGAACGGTCCTGCCCGTACACGGACGTCGCGGGGGAGCTCTCGGCGATGGCGCGGGCGAAGAGACCGCTCGCCTCCGGCACCGTGAGCAGTGTCGTGACGATCCCACCGCCGGCCGATTCGCCGAACAGCGTGACCCTGTCGGGGTCGCCGCCGAAGGCGCGGATGTTCTCCCGCACCCATCGAAGCCCCGCGAGCACGTCGCGCAGCGCCGGGTTCGGGTCGGCGTCGGGCAGCAGGCGCGAGAGGTCGAGGAAGCCGAGCGCGCCGACCCGGTACGCGAGGGTCACGACGACGACTTCGCCGGTGTGGGCGAACGATCGTCCGTCGAACATCGGCTGCGCGGTGCCGCCGAACATGTACGCGCCGCCGTGCACCCAGGCCATCACCGGGAGATCGTCTCCGGGGCGCGCCGACTCCGGGGTCCAGACGTTGAGGAAGAGACAGTCCTCGCTCTGCGAGACCCCGTCGGGGAACACGATGATCTGGTTCGCGGGCTGGACGGGCATCGGGCCGAACGCGGTCGCATCCGCGGGTTCCGTCCACGCCTCGGGGAGCTCGGGCGCACGCCACCGCAGGTCTCCGACGGGAGGCGCGGCGAACCGGATACCCCGGAAGCTCCGGACCGACCCGTCGGAGGTACCCCGAACCGGTCCGTGAACGGTGTCGACGACGTCGTTATCTGCCACGCGGCATCCTTCCCTCGGATGGCGTCAGGCTACCGGGCTCCGACCGGTCGCCCGGTCAGCGGGGAGTGAACGGCAGGCTGCGGCCGGCGAGGCCTCGACCCTGGCCGGCGAGCGTCGCGGCCACGGCATCGATGGCGCGAGCTGCGGGGTCGGCGGGGTCGGCGACGACCACGGGGACTCCGGCGTCGCCGCCCGTTCGCAGCGCCGGGCTCAACGGCACCGTGCCGAGCAGGGGGACCGTGTCGCCGGCCGCGGAGAGCGCTTTCGCGACCTCCGAGCCGCCCCCGGCGCCGAAGAGGTCGAGCGTGCTGCCATCGGGGAGGGTCATCGCCGACATGGTCTCGACGACGCCGATGATCCGCTGGCCGGTCTGGCGGGCGACGAGTCCGCTGCGGACGGCGACGTCGGATGCTGCCGACTGGGGTGTGGTGACCACGAGCACCTCGGCGTGGGGGAGCAGCTGCCCGACGGAGATCGCGACATCCCCGGTTCCGGGAGGCATGTCGAGGAGGAGGAGATCGAGGTCGCCGAAGAAGACGTCGGTGAGGAACTGCTGCACCGTGCGGTGGAGCATCGGCCCTCGCCATGCCACGGCGCTGGCGGCGTCTTCGCCGGGACGGCGGAGGAACATGCCGATCGAGATGACCTTCACGTCGTACGCCACCGGCGGCAGCATGAGGTCGTCGATGCGGGTCGGTGCCGGCGGAAGGCCGTCGTCGTCGACGAGTCCGAGCAGGGCGGGGATCGAGAATCCGTGCACGTCGGCGTCGATCAGTCCCACGCGCAGCCCGCGGCGGGCCAGCGCCACGGCCAGGTTCGCCGTCATCGTCGACTTGCCGACACCGCCCTTGCCGCTGGTGACGGCGATCACACGCGTGAGCGATTCGGGGCCGAACGGCATCTGGCGGGCGGGCCGGCCGTTGCGGAGCCTCTCGGTCAGCGCCCTGCGCTCGTCCGGGCTCATCACGCCGAGCTCGACCTCGACCGACCCGATACCGTCGACCCCCGCGGCGGCGGCGCGAACCTCGCGCTCGATCCGGTCGGCGGCCGGGCAGCCCACGATCGTCAGCGCGATGCCCACGTGAGCGAGGCCGCCCGCCACACGGATCTCGCGGAGCATGTCGAGCTCGCCGAGGGGGCGGCGCAGTTCGGGGTCGACGACGCCGGCGACGGCCGAGCGCACCGCGTCGGTCAGCGCGGCGTCGGTCACGTGGCGGTCGACTCGCGGTCGTCGCGTCGGTCGAGCTTCTTCAGCAGGCTCTTGAGCTCGGCGCGCAGCACCTCGCGGGTGACGACCTCGTCGGTCGATTCGCGCACCGCCATACGCAGCGCGACGACCTCGCGAGCGAGGTACTCGGTGTTCTCCAGGTTGCGCTCGGCCCGCTGACGGTCTTGCTCGATCTGCACCCGGTCGCGGTCGTCCTGTCGGTTCTGCGCGAGCAGGATGAGCGGCGCGGCGTACGACGCCTGGAGCGAGAGGATCAGTGTGAGCAGCGTGAAGTTCGTCGCGACCGGGTCGAACTGCCACTCCACGGGCGCGGTGGAGTTCCACGTCAGCCAGACGACCACGAAGACCGTCATTCCGATCAAGAACCCCGACGTGCCCATCGCCCGAGCGAACGCCTCGGAGAACTTACCGAAACGGTCGCGCGACGGCTGCGGGGTGCGGCCGAGCTTCCCGCCGCGGGCGCGAGGGGCATCGAGAGCGGTGCGGCGCTTCTCGCGGGCCATCATCGCCTCCTCGGGGGCACGGTCGGAATACTGGTGGTCGAGAGCGGCCGGACGGGAGCCGACGACTTCGGATCATCGCTGTCGTGCGAGCGCCAATCGTCGGGCAGCAGGTAGTCGAGCACGTCGTCGACGCTCACCGCGCCCACGAGCCGGTGGGCCTGATCGACGACGGGCAGCGACACGAGGTTGTAGCTCGCGAGGAGCCGCGCGACCTCGGCCGCCGACGCCGTGGCGGGCACGGCCGAGACGGTGTCGTCGATGATCGCGCCGAGTCGCTCGTGCGGGGGGTAGCGCAGCATCCGCTGGAAGTGCACCGTGCCCAAGAGCCGTCCGGTGGGTGTCTCGTAGGGGGGAAGCGTGACGAACACGGATGCTGCGAGGGCAGGATGCAGCTCGTGCCTGCGGATGAGCGCGAGGGCCTCCGCGATCGTGGCGTCGGCGGACAGCACGATCGGCTCGGGGGTCATGAGACCGCCGGCCGTGTCGGGGCTGTACTTCAGGAGGGCGCGGACGTCGTCGGCCTCCTCGGGCTCCATGAGGTCGAGGAGCTGCTCGAGACGGCCTTCGGGGAGCTGACCGAGGAGGTCGGCGGCGTCGTCCGGCTCCATCGCGTCGAGGATGTCGGCGGCGCGCTCATCTCCGAGCTGCTCGAGGATGTGCACCTGCTCCTCTTCGGGCATCTCTTCGAGGGCGTCGGCGAGACGGTTGTCGGGGAGCTCCTCCGCGACCTCGATGAGGCGGTCGCCGGGGAGGTCGAGCAGGGTGTTCGCGAGGTCGGCGGGTTTGAGGTCGGCGTAGGTCGCGACGAGCTGCTCCGCCGACTGGGACTCGCCCGGCACCTGCTGCTCGCGCACCTCGGACCACGACGCGAACGTCGTCGCACCGCGCGCGAACGGCGAGGCGCTCGTCTTGGGCCGGCGGAGGAAGAGCTGTCCGACGTCCCAGTCGCCCAGTCGGTTGCGCTCGATCGCCACGTCTTCGATGACCGCGTCGCCCGAGCCGTCGACGAGGAAGACGCGCCGGCCGAGGAGCTCGGCCATCACGCGCACCTCGCCGCCACGCTGCTGGAAGCGACGGACGTTGATGAGTCCCGTCGTGATGACCTGGCCCGTGGCGATCGACGTCACGCGCCCGATCGAGACGAACACGTGTCGTCGGCCGGGGATCTCGACGACGAGGCCGACGACCCTGGGCGGGTCGGCGGACCGGTAGATCACCACCACGTCGCGGACCTTGCCGAGCCGGTCACCGGCAGGATCGAATACCGTACAGCCCGCGAGGCGAGCGACGAAGACTCGTTGCGTGCTCACTCCTCCAGAGTAGCCCGCGACCTCAGCCGATCGGGTGCGCGCCGCTGCGTGAGAGAATGAACGCATGAGCATGCTCGGCGGACGCGTCCCCTCCGGTCGCGAAGAAGTCGGGGAGCAGGTGGCGTCCTTCCCCACGTACGAGGGAGCGCAGAATGCGGTCTCGGCGCTGATCGCCGCCGACGTCCCCGCGCGCGACATCGCGATCGTCGGCAAGGGTCTTCGCTCCATCGAGCGCGTGACCGGCCGGCTCGGCTATGCGACGGCGGCGCGCTCCGGCGCCGTGAACGGCGTCCTGCTCGGTCTGCTGTTCTCGTTCATCTTCGTGCTCGGCGAGCCGACGGTGCAGATCGGCGCGTTCCTGGGCGTCATGTTCGTCGGTGTGGCCATCGGAATGCTGCTGAGCCTCATCACCTACTCGATCGTGCGTCGTCGTCGTGACTTCGCCTCGGTCATGCAGGTCGTCGCAGATCACTACGAGGTGTGCGTGACGGCGTCGAGCCTTCACCGCGCGCGGCAGATCGTCGGGCCGGGTTCCGTACCCGCCGTCGATACCTCGACGGCGGTGGACCCCGCGCCGACCCCCGTCGCGCCCCAGCCCGAGGAGCCGCCCCGCTATGGCGAGCGTCTGCCGCCGGGCGCTCCGTCGCAGGGTGCTCCTTCGCCGGAACGGATCGAACCTCCCGCGTGAGCGACCGGCCGCTGACCGTCGACCTCCCGGCCGGCCCGGTGACCGTCTCGACGGTCTGGGAGCGGCCCGAAGGCGCGTGGGCGACCGTCGCCGTCGCACACGGTGCGGGGGCCGGCCACCGGCATCCGTTCCTCGAAGGGCTCGCGCGCTCGCTCGTCGACGCCGGGATCGCAACGCTCCGCTTCAACTTCCCCTACGTCGAAGCCGGACGCCGGATGCCGGCTCCCGCCGCCCATGCGATCGCAACCTGGGGCGCGGTCTTCTCGTGGCTGGAGGACGCCGCAGCCCCCGAGCCCGTGTGGGCGGCCGGCAAGTCGTACGGCGGCAGGATGGCTTCGATGGCGGCGGCCGACGGAACGATCGCCCCGGCGGGGCTCGTCTACCTCGGCTACCCGCTGCATCCGCCCGGCGACCCGTCGAAGGCGCGGACAGCGCACCTGCCCGACATCGAGCAGCGGCAGGTCTTCATCGAGGGCACGAACGACCCGTTCATCGACCCGCACGACCAGCTCGAGGAGGCGGTGGCCTCCTGCCGTGACGCGAGACTGCTGTGGGTGGAAGGCGGCGGTCACTCGTTCGAGATCAAGGGCCGCGAGCGCCCCGCCGACGAGATCGGCGCCGGCATCGCCCCGATCATGGTCGAGGCGATGCGAGCGGGCTGACGCTCAGCGCGTCGAGAGGCGGGCCACCCATTCCTCGACCTCGTCTGCGGTGCGGGGGATTCCCGCCGAGAGGTTCTCGGGGCCGTCGACGGTCATGAGGATGTCGTCCTCGATCCGCACGCCGATGCCCCGGTACTCCTCGGGGACGGTGAGATCGTCGACCTGGAAGTAGAGTCCCGGCTCGATCGTGAACACCATCCCGGGTTCCAGTTCGCCGTCGTAGTACATGTCGCGACGCGCCTGGGCGCAGTCGTGCACGTCGATACCGAGGTGGTGGCTCGTGCCGTGCACCATGTAGCGACGGTGCTGACCGCCGCGCTGGGGATCGAGCGCCTCGTCGGCCGTCACCGGCAGGAGACCCCACTCGGCCACGCGCGCGGCGATGACCTTCATGGCCGCTTCGTGGACGGAACGGAACTTCACACCGGGCTTCGCGGCGGCGAACGCCGCGTCGGCGGCCTCGCGCACCGTCTCGTAGATCTTCCGCTGAACGGGCGAGAACGTGCCGTCGACGGGGATGGTGCGCGTGATGTCGGCGGTGTAGAGGCTGTCCACCTCGACGCCGGCGTCGACGAGCAGCAGGTCGCCGGGTACCACCGCGCCGTCGTTGCGCGTCCAGTGCAGGTAGCAGGCGTGAGGACCGGATGCGGCGATGGTGTCATAGCCCTCGGTGTTGCCGTCGCTGCGCGCGCGCTGATGGAACACGCCCTCGATGATCCGCTCGCCGCGGGGGTGCGCGATGATGCGGGGGAGGTCGGAGACGATGTCGTCGAACCCCTTCGCGGTGACGTCGACGGCGAGGCGCATCTGCGAGATCTCCCAGTCGTCCTTGACGAGCCGCAGCTCTGAGACGACCCGCGCCAGATCGTCGTCGTCGCCGAGGATGACGTCGTCGTCGCCGTGCTCGAGCGTGTCGAGGTGCGCGGTCGTGAGGCCGAGGTCGGCGGACACCCCGGCGAGCGAGGGGCGAGGGCCGATCCAGAACTCGCCGATGGAGGCGTCCGCGTAGAACTCGGGGGTCGTGCGGTCGGCGCGTTCACGGAAGTAGAGCACGACGTCGTGGCCACCGTCGCGCGGCTCGAAGACGAGCACGGAGTCGGGCTCCGACTCCGTCTCCCACCCCGTGAGATGGGCGAACGCGGAGTGGGGTCGGAACGGGTAATCGGTGTCGTTGCTGCGCTGCTTCAGACCGCCGGCCGGGATGACGATCCGCTTGCCCGGGAACGCGCGTGACACGGCATCCCGGCGGCGAGCCGCCCAGGCTGCCTGCTCGCGCGGCTCGGGGACGCTGTCGGGACGCGTCGCCCAGCCCTCGGCGATCGAGTCGAGGAACCCCTGCGGGAACGGCTGCCGCCGATTCGTCGTGGTCTCGACCGGTGTGTCGTCGGTCGCCGTCGTCGTATCGTTCTGGCCTGCGTCGCTCATACTCCCAGTCTCTCACCGGGAGGGCGGATCATCCCTCGGCGGGCTCGAGCTGGACGACGAGCGGACGATGGTCGCTGCCCGAGGAGTCGAGGGACTTCAGCACCGCGGATCCGGTGACCCGCCATTTCGGCGAGACGAGGATGTGGTCGATCGGGGCGCCGAAGAGCGCGGGGAACTCCGTCGTCCAGGTGCCGACTCCGCCGTTGCCGGTGTCGGCGGCGGCGTCATGGCACCGTCCGAGGGCTCCGCCGTCGACGCCCAGCCCCGCCATGTGATCGAGCGTGGCGTTGAAGTCGCCCGCGAGGATGACGTTGTCGGCGGCGCACTGGTCGGCGAGCCACTGCAGGTCGTTGCGCCACTGCTGCATGTACGACTGCCGGGGTGCCACAGCGTGCGCGGCCACCACGATCGGACCGTCGCCGGAGGTCGGCATGGCGACGGCGCTCGGGACGGTGGAGGTGTTGCTCGAGCCGTCCTGCGACGACTCGATGACGGAGTAGTCGCCCAGCTCGGGACTGATGAGCACGGTCGTGGAGGTGGCGTCCCATCCGTCGATGCCGTACTCGCCGTACTCGGCGTGATGCGCCCACATGGGCCGGCCGAGATCGCCCATGACCACGGCCACCTTCTCGCCGGTGTCGATCGTCGTCTCGGGGAGCGTGATGATGTCGGCGTTCATCGCG
>Ga0247732_10000423_pt1 | contig 20646 bp, 17 predicted proteins | sample UWRJL163409C2_FD_180940 | JGI IMG/M metagenome (GOLD analysis project Ga0247732, IMG submission 180940) | Plant litter microbial communities from Arlington Agricultural Research Station in Wisconsin, United States - UWRJ-L163-409C-2 | ecosystem: Environmental > Terrestrial > Plant litter >...
GAAGGGAAGCTGCATGCCGACGGCGTCGATGATCGGCTGCTCGAGGTCGACGGTGTCGTCGACGACGCGTCCGACTTCGTCGTCGTCGTCGGTGGTGGCCTCGGTGGCACTGTCGGGGTAGGCGAACAGCTCGGTGAGGTAGATCTCGACGTCTCCCGTCACGGGGGTCAGGCAGCGGGCGCACTCACCGCTGGTCGGCGCCGACGCCGTTCCGCTGACCAAGACGCCCTCGGACACCGATTCGAGGCGCAGGTCGAGGTCGACGGGGGCGCCCTCGGGGATGGCGATCAGCTCGATGCCGATCCGCGACGGCGAGGACACCGTCTCGTCGAACGTGATCATCGAACCGGGACGCATACCCAGCCGCGAAATGTCCAGTACGAAGGGCGATTGGTGGCCGCCCCGGGTGATGCCACGGGCACCGTGTTTCGACTTTCCGGCCATTCGTCGATCCTACGGCGGCGGTCCACCCCGCCCCGAATCCGATCGGGGCGAGGTGGTCCAGGCGTGTCTACCGTTGGGCGTAGTCGTGCGTGCCTGCGGCGGTCCGCAGCTGGTGGCGTCCACGTCCGACGGAGCGCAGCGTGCCGTTGAGGTAGTCCTCGAACTCGGCCAGCTTGCTGTCGACGTAGATGTCGCATTCCCCGCGGAGCCGGTCGGCTTCGGCGTGGGCGGTGTCGATCAGGCGGGTCGCCTCCGACGTCGCGGTCTGCACGATCTCGGTCTGCGAGACCAGTCGCTGCTGTTCCTTGATGCCTTCTTGGACGGCCTTCTCGTAGGAGAGGTTGCCGTTCTCGATCAGGCGGTCGGCTTCGGCCTTGGCCCGTCCAGTGCTGGCCTCGTACTCGCGCTTGGCGGTCGACATGATGCGGTTGGCCTCTTCGCGGGCCTCGCCGACCATGCGCTCGCTGTGCTGGCGTGCCTCGCCCACCATGCGGTCGGCCTGCGCCTTGGCGTCGGCGAGGATGCGATCGGCCTCGCCGCGGGAGTGGTTGAGCAGTGAATCGGCCTCCGCGGTGGCCGTGGCGACCATCGAGTCGGCGTGGGCCTTCGCGTCGCGCAACATTCCGTCGCGGGCGTCGAGCACGTCCTGGGCGTCGTCGAGTTCGCCGGGGATGGCGTCCTTGATGTCGTCCAGCAGTTCGAGCACGTCGCCTCGGGGAACCATGCAGCCAGCCGTCATCGGCACACCGCGGGCTTCCTCGACGATGGCTCCGAGCTCGTCAAGCGCCTCAAATACTCGGTACACGGCAACACCCTCCCGGCCTAGTTGGTCGTTACCAGTGTGCCTGGTGTTACTCGTGTGACTCGGTACGCCACGCCGGTGAGTTGCGCATTCACCGCCACGCCGCGTTCCCCGTCGAGTGTGCTGTGAGATCGCGATCACGCCGAAGTGCGCGATCTGTGCGCGCACTCGACGCGGCGGAAGTGGAGGTAGGGGTCAGCGGGCGGCGAGCTTGGACCGCAACCGCACGTTGACCGGTTCCGGCAACAACTCCGACACGTCGCCGCCGAGCGCCGCGACCTCCTTGGCCAGCGACGACGACACGAACGAGAACCGCGGGTTGGTGGCTACGAAGAACGTGTCAACGCCCGAGACGTGCTTGTTCATCTGCGCCATCTGCAGCTCGTATTCGAAGTCGGTGCCCGACCGGAGCCCCTTGACGATGGCCGACAGCCCGCGCGAGGTCACGAAGTCGACGACCAGCCCAGTGCCGCTTTCCACCCGCACGTTGGGCAGGTGGGTCGTCGACTCGCGGATCAACTCCATGCGCTCGTCGGCGGTGAACATCCCCGACTTCTTGGGGTTGACCAGCACGGCGATCACGACCTCGTCGAACTGCGCGGCCGCCCGCTCGAACACGTCGACGTGACCGAGGGTGACGGGGTCGAACGAGCCTGGGCATACGGCGCCACTCATGTGCGACGACGCTACGCGATCTCGACTTCGCCGAACTCCAGGCGGGTGTCTCCGTAGCGCCGCTCCCGCCCGGCCACCCAGCCGGCCGGCCATGCCACCGCGGCCGCCGACGCCGGGCGCTCGAGCACCGCGATGGCGCCGGGCGCCACCCAGCCCTTGTCGGTCAACGCCGAGAGCACCGCCGCCACGTCGGCCGACGGCACCTCGTACGGCGGATCGGCGAACACCAGGTCGGCCGATCGGTTGGCACCCGCGGCGAGCACCGACGCGACGGAGCCGCACCGCACCGCGGCACCCGTCGCACCAAGGGCCTTGACGTTCTCTGCGATCACGGCTGCCGCGCGCCGGTCGGCCTCGACGAACACCGCGGACGTCGCACCTCGCGAAAGCGCTTCCAGCCCAAGGGCACCCGACCCCGCGTACAGGTCGAGAACCGTCAGGCCCGAGAAGTCGAGCCGAGCCGCCAGCACGTTGAACAACGACTCGCGAACCCGGTCGGTGGTGGGTCGGGTGCCCGTCCCGGCACGCCCCTGCGGCACCGCCAGCCGGCGGCCCCCGAACCGACCCCCGATGATCCGGGTCAGGAAATCACCGCCAGGAGGTCCCCACCCTCCACCTGCGCCGTCGCCGAGACCGCCACGCGTTCGACGGTGCCCGCCTTGGGGGCGGTGATCGCAGCCTCCATCTTCATGGCCTCGATGGTTGCGATCGTCTCCCCCGCCTCGACGGAAGCACCGGCCTCGACGTTGATCGTCACCACGCCCGCGAACGGCGCCGCGACGTGGTCGGCGTTCTTCCGATCGGCCTTCTCGGCGGCAGGAACGGTGTCGGCGATGCTCTCGTCGCGCACCACGACCGGTCGCAGTTGCCCGTTCAGAATGCACATCACCGTCCGCATCCCGCGCTCGTCGGGCTCGGAGATGGCCTCCAGCCCGATGATCAGGTCGACGCCGCGGTCGATCTGGATGCGGTGCTCGTCGCCGTAGCGCAGGCCGTAGAAGAACTGATTGGCCGACAACCGCGAGGTGTCGCCGTACACCTCGCGGTGCTCCTCGAATTCCCTTGTCGGCCCAGGGAACAGCAGCCGATTCAGTGTCCGCTGCCGGACCGCGCCCGGCTCGGCGAGCAGTGCCTCGTCCTCGGCGCTGAGCTCCGCGGTCGGCTTGGCGGGCGAACGTCCGGCCAACGCCTTGGTGCGCAACGGTTCCGGCCAGCCCCCGGGCGGATCTCCCAGATCGCCGCGCAGGAACCCGATGACCGAGTCGGGGATGTCGAACGTGGCCGGGTCGGCAGCGAATTCGTCGGCCGTGGCGCCCGCGCCTACGAGGGCGAGCGCCAAGTCACCGACGACCTTCGACGACGGCGTGACCTTGACCAGATGCCCGAGCACCTTGTCGGCACCGGCATAGGCATCTTCGACGTCCTCGAACCGGTTGCCGAGGCCAAGCGCATTGGCCTGCTGGCGCAGGTTGGACAGCTGACCGCCGGGGATCTCGTGGCTGTACACCCGCCCCGTCGGCGCCGGCAACCCACTTTCGAAGGGCGCGTACACCTTTCGCAGCGATTCCCAATACGGCTCCAGATCGCATACGTTGCGCAGCGAGAGTCCGGTGTCGTACGGGGTGTGCATCGCCGCGGCGACGATCGAGGACAGCGCCGGCTGACTGGTGGTGCCCGCCAACGGCGCAGCAGCGCCGTCGACCGCGCTGGCGCCCGCCTGCCACGCCGCGGTGTAGGTCGCCAACTGCCCACCGGGCGTGTCGTGGGTGTGCACGTGCACCGGCAGGTCGAACCGGCTGCGCAGCGCAGACACCAACGTCGTCGCCGCGGGTGCCCGCAGCAGACCGGCCATGTCCTTGACCGCCAGCACGTGCGCCCCGGCCTCGACGATCTGCTCGGCGAGCCTCAGGTAGTAATCCAGCGTGTAGAGCGTTTCACCGGGATCGGACAGGTCACCGGCGTAACACAGCGCCACCTCGGCGACTGCCGTGCCGGTCGCCCGGACGGCGTCGATCGCCGGTCGCATCGAGTCGACGTTGTTGAGCGCGTCGAAGATTCGGTAGATGTCGATGCCGGTGGCCGTGGCCTCCTCGACGAAGGCGGCGGTCACGGTCTCCGGATACGGCGTGTACCCGACGGTGTTGCGACCCCGCAGCAGCATCTGCAGACAGATGTTCGGTACCACCTCGCGCAGCGCCGCCAGCCGCTCCCAGGGATCTTCCTTGAGGAACCGCAGCGCCACGTCGTACGTCGCGCCACCCCAGCACTCCAGCGACAGCAGCTCGGGGGTCATCCTGGCGATGTACGGCGCCACCGCCAGCAGACCCGAGGTCCGAACCCGGGTGGCGAGAAGCGACTGATGGGCGTCGCGGAAGGTGGTGTCGGTGACGCCCACCGCCGGCGAGTCCCGCAGCCATGCCGCGAAACCCTCTGGGCCCAACTCGACAAGACGTTGCCTGCTGCCTGCGGGGGGAGTCGACTCGGTGTCCCTGATCTCGATGTCCGGCAACTTGTCCTGCGGGTAGACCCGGTCCCGACTGCCGTAGGGCGAGTTGACCGTCACCTCGGCGAGGTAGTTGATCATCTTCGTACCGCGGTCGGCCGAGACGTGGGCGGTCAGCAACTGGGGGCGTTCGTCGATGAACGACGTGGTGACCCGGCCCGCGCGGAAGTCGGGATCGTCGACGACCGCTTGCAGGAACGGGATGTTCGTCGAGACCCCGCGGATCCGGAACTCGGCAAGCCCTCGCCTGGCGCGCGTGACTGCCGTGTTGAAGTCGCGGCCCCGGGTCGTCATCTTGACCAGCATCGAGTCGAAGTGCGCGCCGATCTCCGCACCGAGGGTGGTGCCGCCATCCAGGCGGATCCCCGCGCCGCCAGGAGACCGGTAGCCGGTGATGCGTCCGGTGTCGGGCCGGAAACCCTTGGCCGGGTCTTCGGTGGTGATGCGGCATTGCATGGCCGCACCCCGCACTCGAATCGAATCCTGGCTCAGCCCAAGGTCGGCGAGCGTCTCCCCCGCGGCGATGCGCAACTGGCTGGCCACCAGGTCGACGTCGGTGATCTCCTCGGTGACGGTGTGCTCCACCTGGATCCGCGGGTTCAATTCGATGAACACGTGGTTGCCGCGCTCGTCGAGCAGGAACTCGACGGTGCCCGCACACGTATAGCCGATCTGCCGCGCGAAGGCGACCGCATCCGCACACATCTTGGCGCGCAACTCTTCTGGCAGGTTGGGGGCCGGCGCGAGTTCGATCACCTTCTGATGCCGCCGCTGCACGCTGCAGTCGCGTTCGAACAGGTGGATCACGTTGCCCTTGGTGTCGGCCAGGATCTGCACCTCGATGTGACGGGGGTTGAGCACCGCCTGCTCGAGGTAGACGTTTCCGTCACCGAACGCCGACTCGGCCTCGCGGCTGGCGGCCTCGATCGCCTCGGCCAGCGAGTCGGGATCGGTCACCCGCCGCATGCCGCGGCCACCGCCCCCGGACACCGCCTTGACGAACAGCGGGAAGTGCATGTCGGCCGACGCGGCGACGAGGTCGTCCACCGAGTCCGACGGGACCGACGACGCAAGAACGGGTAGGCCGGCGTCGCGGGCCGCGGCGATCGCACGGGACTTGTTTCCCGTCAGCTCCAGGACATGGGCACCGGGGCCGACGAAGGTGATGCCCGCCTCGGCGCAGGCCGCCGCGAGTTCGGGGTTCTCCGACAGGAAGCCATACCCCGGGTACACCGCGTCGGCACCTGCGTGGCGGGCGACGCGGATGATCTCGTCGATCGACAGGTAGGAGCGCACGGGGTGTCCCGGCTCGCCGATCTGATACGACTCGTCGGCCTTCAACCGGTGGGGCGAGTTGCGGTCTTCGTAGGCGTACACCGCAACGGTCGCGATGTTCATTTCATACGCCGCTCGGAATGCCCGAATGGCTATCTCACCGCGATTGGCGACCAGGAGTTTGGAGATCACGCGCGATACCCTAACGCGCTACCCGCCGGCTCCGGTCTAGATCAGCGTCGACCAGTACGCCCAAAACCGGATGACGATCAGCAGGATCAGACCGGTGAACCACAACGCGACGAGCGACCATCGCCACTGATGCACGGCACGGGCAAAGGCGTTGCCCGCCAATGGCCGCAGGGCGATCGACGACACCACCACCAACAGTGGGATCGTCATCGTCCACACCACCATGCAGTAGGGGCAGAGCGCCCCGATGACGTACAGGCTCTGGTAGATCAACCAGTGGACGAAGACGGCGCCGAGCAACGTTCCGACGGCGAGCCCGGCCCAAAACCATTGTGGGAGCCGCACCTTGGCGACCGCCAGCACTCCGGCGACCACGACGACGCTGAACGCCACGATGCCGAGCAACGAATTCGGGAAGCCGAACTCCGACGCCTGCGGGGTGACCATCACCGACCCGCAGGACAGCACCGGGTTGATGCTGCACGAGGGGACGTAGGCGGGGTCGATCAGCAGTTCGATCTTCTCGATCGTCAGCGTCAGCGCCGCGGTGAGGCCGACCGCTCCAGCGATCAGCACCCAGATCGCGCTGGGCGTCGGCACCCGAATGCCGGTGCCTGACCGCGCCGGCAGGTCCGACGCGGTGTCGTCCGCCGCGGTCGTCGTCATCTGGTGGTCGTGGGGGTCGCCGGCGCCGGGGCGGGCGCGGGAGCGGGAGCCGGGGCCGTGGCGGTGGGCGTGCCACCCGGCTGAATCGGGGCCTGTGCAGCAGGTGCGGAGGTCACGCCGGGGATGTCGCCGACGATCTCCTTGACCTTGGCCACCAGCGCGTCGGGCGTCGAGAACTTGTAGTCCTCACCGTTGATGCGCACCGTCGGCGTGCCGGTGACGGTGGTCGCGGAGGCCAGCCCCTTCACCATGTCGAGGTAGCGACCGTTGTTGATGCACTCTGGCACCTTGCCGACGACTCCGGCTTGGCGCGCGGTCTCGATCAACTGCGCATTGGTCGGGAAGGTGGTGCCCGTCTCGCTCGGCTGCTGGGCGTACATCGCCGCGTGGAAGCGTCGGAAGGCCTGCTTGTCCGGGGTGGTGTCCTCGTCGGCCACGCAGTAGGCGGCCGCACCGGACCGCGAGGAGTAGTTCTGGTTCGCCGGGCGGTCGAGGATGGCGACCATGTAGAAGTCGGTGGCGATCGCGCCGCTGTCGATCAGCTTGCTGATGGTGGGCCCGAACTGCTGCTCGAATCGACCGCACACCGGGCAGAGGAAGTCCTCGTACAACGACACCACGGCCTTCGGCTCGGTGGTGCCCTCCTTGGTGATCACGTTGCTGGTCGCCACGCGGATCGACTTCGCCTCGCCACCTGCGGGCTTCGTGCTGCCGGAGGTGACGATGTAGGCGACCAAGGCCACGGCGAAGATGACCACGACCGCGGTGAGCCCGACCTGGATCATCACGTTGCGCTTGCGGTCGGCAGCCTTCAGGTCGTAGCTGGCGGTCTTCTTCGGTTTCGTGGACACGGCACTAGGGTACCGGCGGTCTGCGAGTGCTCCGTCAGCCCCGGCTCAGGTGTGCCCGAAGGGCCGAAACGACCTCTGCAGTGGCGGTGGCGCTGGCACCACCGAGGGGAAAGAAGTTGGCGAAGGCGTGCACCACGGGGCCGAATTGTCGGTGGTCGACGGCGACGCCGGCCGCGGCGAGCGCCTCGGCGTATTGGTTGCCTTCGTCGCGCAGCGGGTCGAATCCGCCCGTCAGGACCATCGCGGGCGGCAGCCCCGACAGATCCTCGGCCAGCAGCGGGGAGACGCGCGGGTCACTGGTGTCCAGCGTCGAGGCGGCCAAATAGTTGTCCCTGAACCAGTCCATGTCCTTCTTCGTCAGGAAGTATCCGTCGGCGAACAGCGTCTTGGACCTTGTGTCGTTGGCGAAGTCGGCGACGGGGTAGAGCAGCAGTTGCAGGGCAGGAAGGGCGATGCCGTCGTTCCGTGCCAATTGCGACACCACCGCCGCGAGGTTTCCGCCCGCGCTGTCGCCGCCGACGGCCACCCTGGCCGGGTCAGCGCCGAACTCGGCCGCGTGCTCCAACGCCCAGCGGTACGCGGCGTAGCAGTCGTCGACTGCGGCGGGCGCGGGGTGCTCGGGTGCGAGCCGGTAGTCGACTGCCAGCACGTGAACTCCGGCGTCGCGGCAAATAAGTCGGCACAGACCGTCGTGGGTGTCGAGGTCGCCGACGACGAAGCCGCCACCGTGGAAGAAGACCAGCAGCGGAGCCGACGAGCGCTCGCGCGAGGAGCCATCCAACCTGCGCTCCCCCGCCGACGCGTCGGTCGGCGTGTAGCGCCGCACCGGAAGCGGACCCGCCGGACCGGGAATCGACGTGTTCTTCACGTCGACCGCGACGCCGGAGTCGATCATCGACGACAGCTTCTGCAGCTGGGACCTGGCGACCGCGACGTCGCTGCTGGCCACCAATCCGTTGACGCCTGCCGACCGCTGCGCGGCCAACATGAACTGCAGCGTCGTGTCCAGGGTGTTGCCGTCGATCGTCACCGTGCGGCGCCCCAGCAGAAGTCGCTTGACGGCGTCGGGCAGGTGCGGCAACAGGCGCAGCATCACCCGACTTGAGGCGTTGAGGACCGCCAGCCGGGCCGCCCCGGGACGATCGGCCTCCGCGTGCGACACAGGTGCGACTGGCAGACTTCCCGTCATGGCTTCTCCTTCGAACACGTCGGTTCCCTCGGTCGCGCTCAATGACGGGCATTCGATCCCCACCATCGGCCTGGGAGTGTGGCAGACCCCCGCCGGTGAGACCGAACGCGCCGTCAGCGCCGCGCTGGACGCAGGCTATCGGCACGTCGACACGGCCGCGGCATACGGCAACGAAGCCGAGGTGGGCCACGCGCTCGCCGGGGCGGCGAGCGCGGGCCTGGCCAGGGACGACGTCTACGTCGTCACCAAGCTGTGGAACGCCGACCAGGGTTACGACACGACGCTTCGGGCGTTCGACCTGAGCATGGAGAAGCTGGGCCTGGACTACCTGGACCTCTACCTCGTGCACTGGCCGCTTCCCGAGGTCAACGCCTTCGTCGACACGTTCAAGGCCTTCGCCCACCTGCGTGACGAGGGGCGAATTCGCTCGATCGGCGTGAGCAACTTCCAGCCCGAACACTTGAGCACTCTGATCGACGCCACCGGCATCGTGCCTGCTGTCAACCAGATCGAATTGCACCCGCTTCTCCCCCAGCGGGAGCTGCGCGAGGTGCACGCCACGTTGGGAATCGCCACCGAGGCGTGGAGCCCGCTGGGCCAGGGTTCGCTGCTGGAGAACGCGACCGTCGTCACCATTGCCGAGGCCAGAAGAAAAACGCCAGCCCAGGTGCTGATTAGGTGGCACGTCCAGCTCGGTAATATCGTCATCCCGAAATCGGTGAACCCCGACAGGATTGTGAGCAACTTCGACGTGTTCGACTTCGAACTCGACGAATCGGACATGGCGTCCATCGCATCGCTCGAAGACGGGACTCGACTGGGTCCCGATCCACGGACTTTCAACTTCACAGGGTAGGTGACATGACCTCGGCGGCAATTCCAGCGGTGGCACTCAACGACGACAACAGCATTCCGGCACTCGGGATCGGCGTCGGTGAGTTGAACGACACCGAAACCGAACGCGCCGTGTCGACCGCGCTGGAGATCGGCGTGCGGTTGATCGACACCGCGGCGGCCTACGGCAACGAGGCGGCGGTGGGGCGCGCCATCGCCGCATCGGGCATCCCTCGCGCGGAGATCTTCGTCACGACGAAGCTGGCAACCGCCGACCAGGGCTTCCGGGCCGCGGTGGACGCGTGCGGGGCCAGCCTTGAGCGCCTCGGGACGGACTACGTCGACGCCTACCTGATCCACTGGCCAGGTGGGGACCCCGGCGTGTACATGCACAGCTGGGGCGGTCTGCTGAAGCTGCGCGAGGATGGCCTGGCCAAGTCGATCGGCGTCTGCAACTTCTCCGCCGAGGACCTGTCCAATGTCATCGAGCTGTCCTACGTCGCACCGGCGATCAACCAGATCGAGCTGCATCCCCTGCTCAACCAGGCGGCGCTGCGCGCGACCAACGCCGAGCACGACATCGTCACCGAGGCCTACGGGCCGCTTGGCGTCGGTCGCCTGCTCGACAATCCGACCGTGACGTCGATCGCAGGCGAGTACGGCAAGTCACCGGCTCAGGTGCTGATCCGGTGGAGCCTGCAGCTCGGCAACGTCGTCATCCCCCGCTCGGCGACGCCGGAGCGCATCGTGGAGAACGCCGACGTGTTCGAGTTCGAGCTCGCGACCGAGCACGTGGACGCGCTCAACGGGCTCGACGAGGGCACCCGCTTCCGGCCCGACCCGGCTACCTACACCGGCACCTAGGCAGGCGCTTGCGCGACGGGGCACGTTGCCGCCGCGTCGCGCAGCACCTCCGCCGACCGATCGTCGATCGGCAGCGCGTAACCCCGGAGCACGGCGGCGAACTGCACCGCGTACTGGCACCAGAACGCGTGGTTCGGCGGCATCCAGTCGGCTGGTTCGGAGTCGCTCTTGTCCTGGTTCGCCTTGCCTTGTACGGCAAGCAGATTGGCGGGATCGTTGGCGAACCGTCGGCGCATGTCGTCGGTCCAGCCGCGGGCGCCGAGGTCCCAGGCGAGCGCCAGCGGGACGATGTGGTATCCGTAACTGTTTCCTGGTGGCGACGACGTCACCGACTGTTGAGTGCTACTCAAATTCTTCGCGTCGAAGACACCATTATCCGTAACTGACTAACAATGCCGCCGACGTCAGTACCGCACCTGACCATTCCGCCGATATGTCAGACCGTGGAGCTACCTTGACCGCAACCGAGAGGGGTCAGGGTGGCGACAACGCAGCGAGTGGTGCTCGACGGTACGACGACGTGGACCGTCGTGTCGGAATCCTTCTCCGTAATCGAGCCTGCCGAGAAGTACCTCGAGTTCGGCCGCCAGACCGGATTCGCGGCCAACACGATCAAGGCCTACGCGAGCGGGCTCGCGCAGTGGTGGACTTACCTCGAAACGAGCTCGAAGTCGTGGGAAGCGGTCCGGATCCACGACTTCGGCAACTTCCTCGCCGCTGTGCGGCACAACGAGTTCGATGCAACCGTCCAGTCGCTGCGACCGGAACCAGCAGTCGGCGAGGCCACCGTCCAGCTTCGACTCCGCGCGGTGATGGGGTTCTACCGCTATCAGGCCGGGTGCGGAAATGACGTCGCGCCGTTCCTCTACGACCAGGTCCGTGGCCGCTCCGGTAGGTACCTATCGTTCCTCGAACACGTCGCCAGTCGCAAACCTCAGCGCCGAGCCGCGGTGCGAGTCCGACTGCCCCGCAAAGAGATTCCAATCCTGACTCCGGACCTGATCACGGACTTGCTGGACGCCGAGGCTCTGCACTCCCGCGACGACGGCGAATGGCACGGCGATCTTCGATACCGACTGTTGTGGTCACTGCTCGCCGAAACCGGAATGCGTATCGGCGAGGCCCTGTCATTGCAGCATCGCGACTGGAACACCGGACGGTCCTCAACTGCAACGGTCTCGGTAGTCGAGCGGCCCCACCCGCACGGACTGGCGACGAAATCAGGCAGTCGGCGGGTGCACATCGGCAGCCGCCTCGATCAGCTGTACGGGGACTACGTGTGGTGGCTCTGCGATCAAGGCGCCGACGCTGTAATCGATGACTGGGACACCAGTTACATCTTCTGCAACACTCGTCGCGAGCCTCTGTATGGGCCGCTACGAACCGAATCGGTCTACGCCCACCTGAGGTCGGTGAAGCGACGTTTGCCGCAGCTGCCGGCGGCAATGACGCCGCATTGGTTCCGTCACACGCATGCGACTGCGTTGCTGCTCGCCGACACGCCCCTGCACGTCGTAAGCCGACGACTCGGTCACCGCAGTGTGCAGACACGATCAACACTTACGGCCACGTCACGGAGGACGCCGAGCTCGAAGCGCTCGCAAACTGGCGTGACGTCGTCGCGGGATGGGAGGCAAACCAGGATGAGCGCTGAAGCAGCAGGCAGTGGCAACATCCAAAAGCCGCGCCGGATGGATCGACGGGATCCGCGATTGCCACTTGCCGAGATGTTTGATCCGGTTATTGCACAAACACTTTGGGACTCTCTGCCGGAGGAGTGCCGGGTCGATCACATCGACAAGAAGAACATCCCCGCGGTTTATCGCGGCGCGATTACGCCAAAAAGCGCAGGCAAGCAAAACACGACGGTCTACATCAATTTTCGCGACCTGCCGGAGCCAATGACTCAGGAAATCGCGTGGCTCATCCATCGCGAAATCGAATTGGGCCGGTTCATCAAGCCGAACACGTTCAACAGCGCCACACGGGCCTTGAGGATCGCCACCAAGCACGGCAACTCACGTGGGCGTAACGCGGTCTCGCTCTTACATCTGGCACCCGACGAGTGGGTCCGCGAAGTTCAGGCAGCCCGAATGCGCGGTATCGAGGTCGGCGCCAATCTGGATACCTACGCCCTCCATCGACTTCGCCAGCTACAGGATGTCCTCGTGTATCCCTACCACCGGGGCCAATGGTGGGAACTCAACGTCTGGAATCCTCAACTCGATCCACGCATCCCGCAACGCGAGCATGAGCCGAGCGGACGCAATGTCGTCAACTTCAGCCACTTGACGAGCCAGTGGCTGCGTGAAGGCGCAAAGCTGTGGCTGTCGGCGAGCCTGTCCAACGGCACCTTGACGTGGAGTTCGATCAAGGCTCGGGTCGACAATCTCAAATGGCTTCAACGACACATCGATAGCCGTGGCGACGAAGGGCCTTGTCTGGCCACCGACCCGCACCAGCTCCGTCCGTTCATCCGAAGCTTCTGCGAGATGCTTCTGACACACCGCATTTCAGACGGGCAGCGCAATGCCGGTGAGTTACTGGGCAAGAATCCGCGCCGCCAGATCATGGTTGGCATCGAACAGTTCTACCAATGGATGTACGACCATCGCGACGAGGCAACCGCGGCGCACGCCGATTGGGCGAAGCTGCGTGCAGAGCACTGCGTGCTCTTCCGACCCGAAGACAAGCCCCGGCTGACCAACAAGAAGAACAACGACGACATGGTCCTCGACGATGACGTCGTCCAACGCATCGCCGAGGGTTGCGAACTACTGGCCCGGCCACGAAGCGAGGGAGGCTGCGGGGACATTCAAGCCTTCCACGCACTGATGCTGTTGATCCGCACCGGCCGTCGTGTGAACGAGGTCCTCATGATGGACTTCGACCCTCTCGTACCTCTGCAGCGAATGCCGGAGAAGCCCGTCAATGACAACGGCCAGTCAGAAGAGTTCGTGGCGCGTATGCGATATCAACAGACCAAGATCGAGTCGGACTTGCCCGCGTCAATCCCCGTCGACGCGGAAGTAGTCACCATCATTCGGGCGCAACAGCAGGTGGCCCGGGACTTCATGAAGGCCATGGGCTCTCCGGAGATCGAACCCAAGTACCTGTTCATGCGAACTCGGATCAACCGCCGCGGCAGCGCCCCCTACTCCATGGCGACGATGCACACGCACCTCAAACAATTGGCCGAGAAGTTGGCAATCACCGACTCGACGGGTCGAGCCGTTGAGATCAGCAAGACTCATCGCCTCCGCCATACGGCCGCGACGAATCTGATCAACGCGGGCGTTCCCCTTCACGTAGTGATGCGGTACTTCGGCCACGTCAGCCCAGAGATGACCTTGCATTACGCGATGACGCGATCCCAGACGATGGAGGAAGAATTTCTCAAGTACAAAAAGGTCACCCGGGACGGTCGCACGGCCGAGATCGACGGCACCGATCTATACGACCTCATCCAACTCGACAAGCGCGCAGATCGGGTCCTGCCTAACGGCTGGTGCACACTTCCACCGAAACAACTGTGCGACAAGGGAAATGCATGCCTCACTTGCCCGAAGTTCGTCACTGACGCCACCCACGCTCCGGAACTGCGCCGTCAACTGGATGCCACGGAGCGCTTGATGGCGAGCCGCCAAGACGCCTTCTGCGCCAAGTACGGCGCTCCCATGGGCGACGACAACATTTGGCTGCAGGGCCGCCTGGATGAGGTCAGTTCCTTGAATCGCATCCTGCTGTCACTCACAGACGTCACCGACCGGGCCGTGCGCGGCGCCGGCGTGACCGACCAACCCGCATAGGAGCGCCAGTGCCACAGCACCTTCGTGATGCCGCCCAGCGCCGGCATGATCAAGCCACCGAGCGTGCGACCGTCGCCCTTGCGCGCCTATCAGCGGGTGGCGCCGCAATCAGCTTCGCCAGCGTCGCCCGCGAAGCGGGCGTCTCCACCGATTTTCTCTACCGGCAGCCGCAGCTACGTCAACGCATCCAACAGATGCGCACCCCGCACACTCGGCAAACCAAAACCCTCGCGACGGACGTCAACGCTCCGTCGACTGCATCTGCTCCGGTGCGTGCACTTGCGGCGCAGCTGAAGGAACTTCGACGACGCCATCACGATGAAGTGACCGCGCTCCAGCGCGCGCTGGCAGTCGCCCAGGGCGAGAACCTCGCCCTACGAAGGCAACTTGCCGCCTATGAGTAGCGCCTCTATCGGCCAGTCAACACACGGGCGACGAACTGAGGACGCTTCCAGGTGTCACAGTGGTGCAGTGGACAAAGATCAGGACCGCAGATGGAACCACAACCTCCACTACTACGACCTTGCGTTGGCGGCTGCACCTCCAAGTGCAAAATCAGCACTTGATGTCGGCACCGGAGACGGGCTTCTCGCCATGCGACTGCGCGACGAAATTCCCGAAGTCACTGGCATCGATTCCGATGACGAGATCATCGCCATCGCTCGCGGCAACGCCTCCGAAGAAGTCACCTGGATCGTCGGCGACGCGTTGACCTACCCTCTGCAGGAAGCCCACTACGACCTCGTCACCGCGGTCGCGACAGTTCATCACTTCGCCGATCTCGCCACCGGCCTCAAACGCCTCGCCCGCCTTACGGCTCCCGGCGGGAGCCTGGTGGTGATCGGATGCGCACGCAGTTCAACCGTAAACGACTACGCCATAGACGTCGTCGGCGTCGTTCAACACCAGTTCTTTTCACGCACACGTGGCTACTGGCAACACAACGCACCGGTTCAGATGGAGTTCCCGCACACGTACAGCGAAGTCAAACAGATCGCTGCACGTGAGCTGCCGGACATGGAATGGCGTCGCCTACCCCTTTGGCGCTATGTCATCACCTGGCGCAAACCAGGGCTTGTACCGGCGGCATAGGAAACGCCGGTGATGCAATATCGCCCCACTTTCGTGGTCGAGCGCGCCGCGACGCTATCCCCGAGTCCCGGAAAACTGGCAGCAGAACCGACGATGCGCCAGCGCCTCAGCCGGTCGGGCAGGTCGCGGCTGCGTCACGCAGCACCGGGGCAGAGGGCGCATCGACGGGCAGACCGTATCCGCGCAGCACCGCAATGAATTGCACCGAGTATTGGCACCAGAACGCATGGTTGGGCGGCATCCACACCGCCGGTTCGCCGTCACCCTTGTCCTGGTTGGCCTTTCCCTGCACCGCAAGCAGATTGGCCGGGTCGTTGGCGAAACGAACGCGCATCTGGTCGGTCCAGTTTCGCGCCCCTTGGTCCCAGGCGTATGCCAACGGCACTAGATGATCTATTTGGACATCCGCGCCGGTTTGGTTGCCGCGCACAAGCGAAATGGTGGCGCTCGTGTAGGGATCGTGCAGGATCCCGGTAGCCACGGCAGCCGGGCAGCGCGTAATCGCCACATAGGTCTTTTCGACGAGGTCGCGATTGAGAATGTCGTTGCGGGTATCGCAGCCGTTATGACCGCCCGGAGCATCAGTGTCGTCGGTCCAGCTCTCACCAAAAGCCGCCCGGCGGTAATCATGCTCGCGAACACGCACCGGCACCTCCAAGACGCCTGCCAACACGTCGACGCCTGGCCCAACAATCGGCACGTCGGCCTGGGCAACATATGACGCTGCCCGCTCGGAGGACGTCGAGGCGACAACCTGGTATGCCACGACCACCGATAGAACAGTGGCCGACGCCAACCACATCAGTCGTATCCGGCTTACTGGAATCGAGCTCGTCATGACCGGTTTCCCAAACATGTCAGCGGCATGTCTTCTAGATGCTGACCAGCGCAGATGAACGACTGACCTGTGACAACTGCGGATAAGATGTGGTCGATCTGCACCGATGCGCCGACTTGGTTGCCTCTGGTGAACGCCACGGTTTGGTTGGTGTACGGGTCGTACAGCGTGCCGGTGGCGACGGCGGTGGGACACCGCGAGATGGCCGTGAAGGTCTTGTCGACGAGGTCGCGGTCGAGGATGTCGTTTCGGGTGTCACAGCCGTTGTGTCCACCCGGTGCGGTGGTGTCGTCGGTCCAGGCGTCGCCGAAGGCCGCTCGGCGATAGTCGTGTCCGCGTACGCGTTCGGGAATCAGCGGAATACCCACGAGGACGTCGACCCCGGCCGCCACGGTGGGCACGTCCGCTCCGGCGACGAACCGGTCTTCGCGGTCGGCGGCGGTCCTGACCTGGACGGCGACGAAGACGGCCAGCGCCACCGCGACCATCAGCCAGGCGGGCTTCTTCACGCCTTGTCCAGGTACTCGACGCGTTCCGTCTCGGCGAATGGCGCTGCCAGCATGGCGATTCCGCGGTGGTCGAGGAGTTTGGGGTCGGCGTCGTAGACGGTCTCGGCGAACGCCCTTGCGGCTTCGATGATGTCGCGATGCTCGGCCAGGGACAGCATCCTCAACGTGATGGGCCGGCCCGACTGACTCAGCCCAAGCACGTCGCCCTCTCGTCGCTCCTGTAGGTCGAGGTCGGCGAGCACGAAGCCGTCCTGGGTGGAGGCGACGGCCTTCAGTCGCGCGCCCGCCTTGGACTCCTCGCCGACGTTGGTCGCCAGCAGACAGAGGCTGGGGTGCTGGCCGCGGCCGATCCGGCCACGCAACTGGTGCAGCTGGCTGATGCCGAACCGGTCGGCGTCCATCACCACCATGACGGTGGCGTTCGGCACGTCGACGCCCACTTCGATCACGGTGGTGCACACCAGCACGTCGACCTCGCCCGCACGGAAGGCCATCATGACGGCGTCCTTCTCCTCGGCGGGGAGCCTGCCGTGCATGAGCCCGAGCCGCAGGCCGCTCAGCGGGCCGGCGCCGAGCTTCTCGAACAGTTCGACGACGGAGGTTACCGGCGGGCCCGCCTCACTGGCCGCCGGTTTCTTCTTTCCGGAATCCTTTGCGGCACCGTCATTCTCGTCGATGCGCGAGGCGACGACGTAGGCCTGCCTGCCGGCGTCGACCTCCTCGATGATGCGCTGCCACGCCCGTTGCAGCCAGGCGGGTTTCTGGCCGATGAAGACCGTGTTGGTGGCGATCGGCTGCCTGCCCCTTGGGAGCTCCCGGAGAACCGACGTCTCGAGGTCGCCGTAGACGGTGAGCGCGACCGTCCGCGGAATCGGCGTCGCCGTCATGACCAACAGGTGCGGGGTGATTCCGGCGACCGCCTTGGCGCGCAATCGATCTCGCTGTTCGACGCCGAACCGGTGCTGCTCGTCGACGACGACCATGCCGAGATTGCGAAATTCGACGGCGTCCTGCAGCAGCGCGTGGGTGCCGATGACGATGCCAGCCTCGCCGCTGGCCACCTCGTTGCGCACGTCGCGCTTCTGCGCCGCGGTCATCGACCCGGTCAGCAGCGCCACCCTGGTCGCGCCGTCCAGCCCGCCGAGCTCCCCACCGGAGGCCAGCGGTCCGAGCACGTCGCGGATCGACCGGAAGTGTTGAACGGCAAGCACTTCCGTGGGCGCCAGCAACGCGCACTGGTACCCGGCGTCGACCATCTGCGCCATCGCCAGCACCGAGACGATCGTCTTGCCAGAGCCGACCTCGCCCTGCAGCATCCGGTGCATGGGCTTGGTGTCGGCGAGTTCGACGGTCAACACGTCGAGAACCTCGCGCTGACCCTCGGTGAGGTCGAACGGCAACTGCCGTCCGAGCGCGTCCGCCAGTCCCCCTGCCCGCGGCGGCGCCGACGGCCCGGTCTCACTCAGCTCGCCGTGCCGACGTTCCACCAACGCCCACTGCAGCCCGACGGCCTCGTCGAACGCCAGCCGTTGGCGGGCGAACTCCCTGTCGTCTTCGCGCTCGGCGAGGTGGATCGCCCGCAACGCCTCGTCCTCGGACACCAAACCCCACTGCTCCCGAATGGATTCCGGCAGCGGATCGTCGACGGGGTCAAGCACGTCGAAGACCTGACGGACGCACGCGTAGAGGTCCCAGCTCTGCACCTTGGCCGAGGCCGGGTAGATGGGAAAGAAGTCCCGCTCGAAGGCCGACAGCAGCACTTCTCCGTCGGTCGAACGCGAGGTCTCGGCGATCTTGGCGAGCGACCGACTGCCCTTGCCCTGGCCGGTTCCTTCGAGCACCAGGAACGCCGGATGCGTCAGCTGCATCGTGCCGTTGAAGAATCCGACCTCACCGGACAGCATCAGCCGGGTACCCGGAACGAGGATGTGCTTGCTGAACTTCGCGTTGAAGAAGGTGGCGGTGACCCTGGGCTTGCGGTTGGCCAGGGTGATGACCAGGAACTCGCGCTTGGGCTGCCGGTTGGTCCAGCGGACGTCGGCCTTGGCGATCTCGTCGACGAAGGTGACGTGTTCGCCCTCGTGAGGGGGCTCCCAACCCTCGTCGAGCACCGACATGCCGTGGCTGTAGGTGCGCGGGTAGTGCCGCAACAGGTCGTCGACCGTGCGAAGGCCGAGGTGCTCCTCCAGCGGCTTGGCGGACTTGGCGCCGATGACTCGGTCCAGCGAGTCGCTGAGGGCGACCATCTACTCCACTCCAATCAACAGGGCGTCGCCCCGGTGCCCCGTGTGATAGGTCACCAGCTCGGCGCCGAGGTGGTGTTGGTGCACGTGGTCGCGCAGTGCAGCGCCCACCGCGGGGTCGACCCCGTCGCCGGTGAGGACGGTGACGAGTTCGCCTCCAGCGCCGAGCAACAGGTCGATCAGACCGGCGCCCGCGGCGGTCACGTCGCGCGCGACGATCAGCACCTCGTCACCGGAGATGGCCAGGCCGTCACCGGGGTGGCACGCGCCGGCCCACGTCAAGGCCTTCTCTGTTGCCACCCGCACCGATCCGCTTCTGGCGCCCGCCGCGGCGCGGGCCATCGTGTAACCGTCGTCGACGGCTTGCCGGGTGGCGTCGTGGACGGCCAGCGCCGCCAGCCCCTGGACCATCGAGCCCGCGGGTACGGGCACCACGTCGATGCCCCACCCGATCGCCGCGGTGCACCCGGCCACCAGTTCTTCGGCCGCGACGTAGCCGTTGGGCAGCACCAGGATCTGAGCGGCTCCCGCGTCGATCAGCGCGCGAAGGAGTTGTTTGGCGCTGATCGACGCGTCGGCGTCCTGGCGAAGGACGTGGGCGCCCTCGCCCTCGAACAGGGCCGACGCGCCGTCGCCGTCGACGATGGCGAGGACTGCCCGGTCACGGGTCCAGCCGCCGGACGGGTGGGACCCCGAGCCGGTGAGCGCGGTGATCTGGATTCGACTGGGGGTGCCTGCACCAAGGCCCACCTCGACGGCACCGCCTGCGTCGTCGGTGTGCACGTGCACCGAATAACGGCCGTCGGTGCCGGACGCGGCGATGGTCACCGAATCTCCGAGCTGCTCGAGACGCAGGCGGAGACCGTCAAGGCCGGCCTGGTCGCAGCCGTCGACGAGGTACATCACCTCGAATTGAGGTGGCGCCACGGCCGCGACGTCGGTTGGCGCGACGTCGGGGCCGGAGCGTTCGTAGGTCGCGCGGTGCGGCGTGTGCCCGGTGAGGGTGGCGGTCATGGCGTCGAGCAGGACGAGCAGTCCGCGACCACCGGCGTCGACGACGCCCGCGTCGGCCAGTACGTCGAGTTGCTCGGTGGTCTTCTCAAGTGCGACCACCGCCGCGTCGGCCGCGGTCGCGACCACCGCCGCGACGTCTGCGCCGTCGTCGGCGGCACCCTCGGCAGCGCTGGCGGCGGCGGCGAGAACCGAGACGATGGTGCCGGGGACCGCCTGGCCGACGGAGGCGTCGGCGAGCACGACCGCATGCCGCAGCGCCGACGCGAGCAGCGGCCCGTCGAGGTCGGCCAGCACCCCGTCTCGCTCGTCGACGGCCCCGCCTGCGACGTCGGCAAGACCGCGCAAGATCTGGGAGAGGATCACCCCGGAGTTGCCCCTGGCCCCCTGGAGCGCGCCTTCGGCCAAGGCGGCGGCGACCTTGGCCACGTCGGTGGTGCGCAGCGACTCTGCCCTGGCTCCGGCCGCCCGCATGGTGAACAGCATGTTGGTTCCGGTGTCCGCGTCGGCGACGGGGAACACGTTGAGGCGGTTGATTTCGTCGGTCCTGGCGATGAGGTGGTTGACGGCGGTATGCGCCCACTCGTTCAACGCGGTGGCGTCGAGCCGGCGTGCGGACATGCCCAACCGCCTCTCCCTCGACCAACGCGGCCACGTGCGCGTCAGCCTAGCCAGTGTGTCCGACGAGCCCTCGACGCCGTCGTTCTCGTGCACGAGGAACGGCGTCGGTGGACACCGTTTTGGCGATACCAGGGGCGGCCGGTATCCTGGTCAGGTTGTTGGGTCACCCGCGGTTGCGGTTGTTGGCCCCCAGTTCCGATCAAGGAGTTTCACATGGCTGCGGTTTGC
>Ga0247732_10000424_pt1 | contig 20622 bp, 20 predicted proteins | sample UWRJL163409C2_FD_180940 | JGI IMG/M metagenome (GOLD analysis project Ga0247732, IMG submission 180940) | Plant litter microbial communities from Arlington Agricultural Research Station in Wisconsin, United States - UWRJ-L163-409C-2 | ecosystem: Environmental > Terrestrial > Plant litter >...
GCCGAGAGCGTGCGCGCGGCCTCGCTGAGGGTGCGGATGTCGACGGCATCGAGGTTCGCCTGAATCGCGCGGTAGGCATAGGGCAGCACGGTGATGCCGTAGGCGAAGGCGAGGGTCCAGGTGTCTCCACCGAGCACCTTCACGACGATCGAGTAGACCGGCGCGAGCCCGACGACGAGCACAATGGCCGGCACGGTGATCGGGATGATGCAGATGAACTCCAGCACGCGACGCAGCCGCGGAAACTGCAGGTGCACGAGAATCATCGTTGGCAACAGGAGCACGACGACGATGCCGACGGTCACGACGGCGAGGATGACGCTGTTGCCGATCGCCTGAAACAGGCCCCGGTAGGTGCGGGCGGCATCCTCGCTGAAGAGTCCGGTCCAGTGGTCGAGCGTGTGCCCGCCGCTGAGCCCGGCGCGAAAGGTGAACTCGATCATCGCGATGATCGGCAGCGCGAACACCAGGCCAACGACCCCGAGGATCACGACGCGGGTGAGCTTGCCCGGCTCTGTTCCGATGTTCATCGCTGCCACCTCGAGGTGCGCGTCTGCAGCACCGAGTAGCCCCACATAACCACGACCATCACAACGACCATGCCGAGCGCGAGCGCGCCGGCCATGTTCTCGCGGCCGAGCACGGTCTCGCTGACGAGGGCCGCGCGAATCTGCAGCGGCACGATCTGGGCGCCCTGGCTGATGAGGGCCGCGGCGGTCGCGTACGACGAGAAGGCGTTGGCGAAGAGCAGCAGAAGGCTGCCGAGAAAAGATGGGGCGAGCACAGGGATCGCGATGCGGGTCCAGTAGGTGAATCGCGTGCCGCCGAGGGTCGCGTTCGCCTCCGCCCACTGCGCCTTGAGTCCCTGGAGTGCGGGCATGAAGGTGATCACCATGAGCGGCACCTGAAAGTAGAGGTAGACCGGCAGCAGCCCGGGCACCTGGTAGAGCCAGTTGCCGTTTGCGTAGATGTCGATGCCGAAGGTGTTGCGCAGCCATACCGTGTAGAGCCCCTGACCGCCGATCGATGCGATGAAGGCGAAGGCGAGCATGACGCCACCGAACTGGGCGAGCACGCTGCTGGCCGAGTCGATGAACGAGCGAACCGCGCCGTCGGGCCGCATGCCGAGAAGGGCGTAGCAGACGAGAGCGCCGATGACCGCGCCGAGCACGGCGGTCACCGCGGAGACGAAGAAGGAGGCGCCGAAGGCGGAGAGCACGTTGGGGGCGAAGAGGCCCGTGATGTTGTCGAAGGTCAGTGCGCCGTCTTCGGTGAAGAAGCCGGTGCTGACCGCGAGCAGGGTCGGGATCGCCAGGAACAGCAGAACGTAGACCGCGAAGGGCGTAAGCCCCAAGAACTTGCCAGCCGCACGGAGGCGGTGGCGCCAGGGGGTTGCCCCGGCGCCACCGCTCGCGTCGACTGACGCGAATGCATCAGTCATGGTTGTGAGTGCTGCTAGCTGATCGCCGCAGCCCACTTCTCTGCGAGAAGGGCGGCTGCCGCTGCTGCCTGGTCGGCAGTCGGGGTGACGAGCTCGCCATCCAGCTCGCCGAGCTTGGCGAGGGCGTCCTTGTCAACGGTTCCCGCGTCCTGCAGGGTCTGGATGGTGACCGGGTAGGCGCCACCGACGATGAAGAGGTTCTGGGCCTCTGCACTGTAGATGAACTCCTGCCAGAGGCGAGCGGCTGCCGGGTGCGGGGCATCCTTGCTGATCGCCTGGTTGTAGAAGGAGGTGTAGACGGTGCCGGGCAGGGTGACGACCTTCCAGCCGTCAACCGTCGCCGCGGCGGCGAGGTTGTTGTAGCTCCAGTCGAAGGCAACCTTGGTCTCGCCGGCGGCGATGGTCGCACCCGTCACGTTGACCGGGATGAAGTTGCCAGCGTCGTTGAGCTTCTCGAAGAAGTCGATGCCGGGCTGGAAGTCGTCGAGCGTTCCGCCGGACTGCACGGTCGCGAGACCGACAGCGGCGAAGGCCGCGCCGGCCTGCGTCGGGTCGCCGTTGAGGGCAACCGCACCCTTGTAGTCGTCACCGAGCAGGTCGTCGAGCGACTTGGGCGCGGGAACCGAGTTCGAGTCGTAGCCGATCGACATGGAGCCGGTGTAGTCGTTGACCCAGAGGCCGGTCTCTTCCTTGTTCTCGGCCGGGATCTCGTCCCAGTTCGCCACCTGGTACGGCGCGAAGTAGTCGAGTGAGTCGAGGGCCACGGCGGTGCCGAGGTCGAAGACGTCGGGAGCGGTGTCCTGGCCCTTGAGGTTGTCGGCAGCGGAGATCTCCTCGGCCGACGAGATGTCGGGGTCGGCGGAGTTGACGGTGATGCCGTACTTGTCTTCGAAGGCGGCCTTGATCTCGCCGTAGTTGGCCCAGTTGTCGGGAAGGGCAATGACGTTGAGCTCACCCTCGGCCTTGGCGGCCTCGACGAGAGCGTCGAGTCCACCGAAGTCGGCGGCGCTCGTGGCGGTCTTTGCGTCGACGTCCGAGGCGGGGGCGTCGGTCGTGCCTGCGCAGGCACTGAGGGTGATCGCGGCCGCGGTGAAGACCGCGAGACCGGCGAAGATGCGCTTGTTGAGCAAGGGATTCCTCCAGTTGGCCACCGGTCGCCCGCGCTGTGAGCGGGCAGAGGGTCCCAGGTGGCCTTCGTGAAAAATACGGTTGCTCGGGTGAGTCTCGGTGGCAGCGTGGTGAACGAGAGGCAAACGAGGCCTGTCGGTTGATCTCGATAGGGTCGGGGCATGGAGTCGCTGTCCCCCGCGCAGGCGCGCCGCGTTGCCCTCGCCGCCCAGGGTTTCGGCGTGCCCCCGAAAGCGACCATCGGAATCCGGCAGCTGCGAGGCGCACTCGACCGGCTGAGCGTGCTGCAGCTCGACTCCGTCAACGTCTTCGAGCGCAGCCATTACCTCCCCCTGTTTTCCCGTCTCGGCGCCTACGACAAGGCCGACCTCGACCGTCTGGTCTTCGCGCGAAAGAGCGACTACACCGAGTACTGGGCGCACGAGGCGGCGCTCATACCGGTCAACGACTGGCCGCTGTTTCGCTGGCGCATGAACTTCTGGCGCGACTACTACGCGACCCATCCCGAGGCCTGGATGCACTCCAACGACGCGCACATCGCCTGGGTGCGCGCGGAGCTCGCCGAGAAGGGCCCGCTCGCCGCCAGCCAGATCGAAGACGACTCGCGCAAGGGCAAGAGCGGCTGGTGGGAATGGAGCGACACCAAGCGTGCCCTCGAGTACCTCTTTCGCGTCGGAGAGGTCGTCAGCGCTGGCCGCACCCGCTTCGAGCGCACCTACGCCCTGCCCGAGCAGAAGATTCCCCTGCCGATTCTCGAGAGGGAGATAAGCCAGACGGATGCGGTGCGCGAGCTGGTCAGAAAGTCCGCCGTCGCCCACGGCGTCGGCACCATTCGCGATCTCGCCGACTACTACCGCATCAGGCAGGCGCCGGCGAAGGCAGCGGCCGAAGAACTCGTGGACGCGGGTGAGCTGCTGCGCGTCGCCGTGCCCGGCTGGGGGCCGGCCTACCTGCACAGGGATGCCCGCATCCCCCGCCGCATCGATACGGCGGCCCTGCTGAGCCCCTTCGATCCCGTTGTCTGGGAGCGCGCTCGCGCCGAGCGCATGTTCGGCTTTCACTACCGCATCGAGATCTACACCCCCGCCCACAAGCGCGTCTTCGGCTATTACACGCTGCCGCTGCTCATCGACGAGCAGCTCGTCGGCCGCATCGACCTCAAGAGCGACCGGCAGGCGCGGGTGCTGCGCGTGCAGTCGGCGTGGCGCGAGGGTGACCACTCCGTCGACCTCGATCGGGTCATCGCTCTGCTACGGCAGACAGCCGAGTGGCAGGGTCTCGAGGGCGTCGAGTTCACCGGCAGGGGCGACCTCTCTGCGGCACTCGAGGCCGCTCACAAATCGTTATCCAACCCGGTATCACCATCTGCCATGCTCTGAGCATGCGTCGAATACTCGCTTCCCTCGCCGTCGTCGTCATCATGTCCGGGTGCGCCGCGGAGGCACCGAAGCCCACACCGACGTCCACTCCCGACCCGTCAACGACGCCGGTCAGCGGTTCTGCTGCACCGAATCCCTTTCTCGATCTCACCTGCGCTGACCTTGTGCCGTCGTCGGTTGTCGATGCGACCACTGACGAGGCGATCACCGCACGACCGGTTGCCAGCTACCGCGAACTCTCCTGGTTCGATCAACCACGGGGAGCCGCGATTCGACAGCTCGGCGGGTTCACGTGCGAGTGGAGCAATGGGGCAAAAGAGGTAGACGACAATCTCAACCCCGACTACAGCGGCATCTACGTCAGCGTGCTCCCCGAGGCGACTGACGAGTGGCCCAAGTTTGCTGCGTACACCAATGGCGAGCTGAGTACGGCGCAATGCGGCACGGATGCCTACGCGCAGACCTGCACCTTCGACGCGCTGGATGGCACAACGTGGGTACACGTTGAGCTGCGCGGCGCGCGGGCGGCCGACCCCGCGGGCGCGCAAGATGCAGTGGTTGCGTCAGTGCGTGCGGCACTCGCCAGTGGCAGTGCCGGTACGCCCTGGGCCCCTGCCGCCGACACGCTGCCCATAGATCTCTCCTGCGAAGCTCTCGAGCCCACCCTTGACGGTTACTTCGGCAGGTCGAACGACGCGGTGGACGAAAGCGGCGGCGGTTGGAGCCAGGAGGCCTCCTCCTGGTCTATCGCGGGCATCCTCGACACGACCTGCTCGTACTCGTACACAACACCTGACTACTACGCGTCGAGCATCTTCATCCAGTCCTACAGCGGCGCCGGTTGGGCATTGGACGAGGCACTCGACGCTGGCCTGCTCGGCACCGCCACGCAGTTCACCACACCGAGCATGAGCGACACGGATGGCGGATGGATTATCTGCACGGATGCGACCGCCTGCACACTCCACGTCGCAGTCGCCCACGGGTGGGTGAGCGCGAAGCTGCAGCTCGAGCCGGAGGATTCGGCGATTCCGATCGACGAGATGCTGCAGGCCCTCGCGGAAGACATCACCGCACAGGTGCGCTAACTAGAAGCTGCGGCCCGACTCCTGCAGACGCGCGACGCGGTCGGCAATCGGCGGATGCGTGCTGAACAGCTTGGCCATGACACCGGGCTTGTTCGGGTCGCTGATCCACAGGTGCGACATTGAGGTGTTGGTCTTCATGACCGGCCGCCCGTAGGCCTGCAGCTTCAGCAGGGCGCTCGCGAGGGCATCCGGGTGTCTGGTGGTGAGGGCGCCAGTGGCGTCGGCCAGGTACTCCCGTTGGCGCGAGACCGCCGCCTGCACGATGCCAGCGACAATGGGGGCGAGCACCGCCGCGACGAGCCCGATCACGAGGATGATGATCGCGCCGCCGTTGTTGTTGTTGCCGCGGCTGCGACCGCCGAAGAAAGCCATGCGCACCGCGATGTCGGCGAGCAGGCCGATCGCGAGCACGAGGCCGAAGACGATGAGCGAGACGCGAATGTCGTAGTTCTTGACGTGCCCCATCTCGTGGGCCATGACGCCCTCGAGCTCGGGGTCGTCCATGAGCTCAAGCAGTCCGGTGGTCGCGGCGACGACGGCGTGCTGCGGGTCGCGGCCGGTGGCGAAGGCGTTCGGCGCCGGATCGTTGATGATATAGACCTTCGGCATCGGCAGGCCCTCGGTGATGGCGAGGTTCTCGACGATGCGGTACAGGCGCGGGTTGTCGGCCTTCTGAATCTCGCGACCACCACTGAGCGCGATGGTCTCGCGGGTGCCGAGGAAGTACTGGAACGCCGCGTAGGCGATGGCAATCACGAAGACAATGACGGCGATTGACCAGTCGCCGTAGTACCACGCGGCCAAGGCTCCGATTCCGCCAATGATCAGCAGAAACAGAATGATGATGAAGACGGTGTTGCGCTTGTTTCTTGCAATGGCGCGATACATGCAGTGCCTGTCGCGAAGGGGTTAGAACTGCACGCGCGGCGGCTCGGCGATCGACGCCGCGTCAGCCACCTCGAAGAACTCGCGCTCGGTGAAGCCGAGTCCGCGAACGAAGAGGGTGTTCGGGAAGACCTTGATCTTGGTGTTCAGCTCGCGCACGCCACCGTTGTAGAAGCGGCGGCTGGCCTGAATCTTGTCTTCGGTGTCGACGAGCTCGCCCTGCAGCTGGAGGTAGTTCTGGCTGGCCTGCAGCTGCGGGTACGCCTCGGCCACCGCGAAGATCGACTTGAGGGCGGACTGCATGTGGTTCTCTGCAGCGGATGCCTCGGCCGGCGATCCCGCAGACAGCGACTCCGCGCGCGCCTTGGTTACCGCCTCGAAGACGCCCTTCTCGTGTGCCGCGTAACCCTTGACCGTCTCGATGAGGTTGGGGATGAGGTCTGCACGACGCTTGAGCTGCACGGTGATGTCACTCCACGCCTCGTCGACGCGCACGTTGAGGGTCACCAGACCGTTGTAGGTGGCCCAGAGGTAGCCGCCGACGATGACGACGAGTGCTACGAGAACAATGACGACGATGAGGAGTTCCATACCGCAAACTATAGGCGATCACTGCTTACGTTTGATGTGAGTTATTGCCCGGGGATTAGGCTGCCCTAATGGGAAGAGAAACGGTCTTCGATGACGCGCCCCAGCCCCCTCGCCGCCGAGGGCGACCGGCCAAGGCGAACTCGCTTGCCGACAACACCCGCTCCTCGATCGTGACGGCGGCCGCGGAGGAGTTCTCGCGCGATGGCTACGACGCCACCTCGATGCGCGGCATCGCCCGGGCGGCGAGCGTGGATCCAGCCCTCGTTCGCCACTACTTCAGCGATAAGGCCGATCTCTTCTCGGAGGCCATTGCGGCCCCAATGCGCCCCGATGTGATGGTCACGCACGCTCTCGCCGGACCACGGGATGAAATTGGCGTCAACATCGTTCGCTACATCGTCGAGACCCTCGACAACCCTGCCGCCGGTGCGCGCATCATTCGCCTGCTGCACACGGCTCTGGGGCAGGAGTTCGCCGCGAGCATGCTGCGCGAGTTCATGATGCGCGAGGTGCTGAAGCGCATCGCCCGGGAGCTCGGCGAGAAAGACTCCGAGGCACGCGCCTCCTTCGCTGCGACGCAGTTGATCGGGCTCGTCGTGGCGCGCTACGGCCTGAAGATCGAGCCGCTCGCCAGCGCCTCCCCCGACGAGGTCATCAACCACATCGGACCCATCGTGCAGTGGCACCTCATGGGCAGTCCTCTGCCCTAGCTAGGGTTAGTGGCATGTCTGCCGCAGATCTCATTGGCTCGCTCACGCGTTCGATTCCCGACTTTCCCGAAGCGGGAATCCTGTTTCGCGACCTCACCCCCGTCTTCGCCGACGGCCCGGCGCTGCACGCGGTGACCCAGGCGCTCGTCGAGCCCTATCGTGGGCAGATCGACGCGGTCGCGGGCGTGGAGGCGCGCGGCTTTCTGCTGTCGGCCACCGCCGCCTACGAGCTCGGCCTCGGCACCCTGCTCATTCGCAAGCCGGGCAAGCTGCCCGGCACCGTGCTCTCGCGCAGCTACGACCTCGAGTACGGCAGCGCCACGCTCGAGGTGCAGCCAGCCGACCTTCCGCCGGGCTCGCGCGTGCTGCTCGTCGACGACGTGCTCGCGACCGGTGGAACGCTCGCCGCGGCTGCATCGCTCATCGAGGAGGCGGGCTGGGTCGTCGCCGGCATCAGCGTTGTCATGGAGCTCGAGGGACTCGGCGGCCGCGACAAGCTGCCCGGCCGCGACATCCACACGATCGTCAAGGCTTAGGTGGTCTTGCGGTCCGGGTTCATTCCCATGCGCGTGAGCGCGAGCGACTCCAGCACCTGTACGACCGTGTAGAGCAGCAGCGAGACCGTCGTCACCGCGACGACCCCCGCCCACACGTCATCAAACCGAGCGGATGCCGCGAAACGCGCCGTCGCCGACCCGATTCCATCGCCGGTCGACAGCATCTCGGCGAGCAGTGCTCCCGTGATCGCGCCGGGAACCGACACCCTGATCGCGGCGAACAGCGACGGCAGCGCGCCCGGCAGCGCAACCTTGCGCACCGCCGTGAAGACGCTGCCGCCATAGACGCTCACCACGTCGAGCATCTGCGGCGACGCCGACTTGAGGCCGAAGGCGATGGTGACGAGGGCCGGGAAGAGCACGACGATGCCCCCGATGACGGCGACCGAGACATCCGTGCCGTATCCGAAGATGAGGATGATGACCGGTGCCATCGCGATGAGCGGCACCGAGCGCAGCAGCGTTGCGAAGGGCATGAGCGCGCTCTCGATGCCACGCGAGATGCGGAAGGCGACGGCGCCGATGATCGCCACCACGAGCCCGGCGATGAAGCCGATGCCCGCGTGGCGCATGGTGACCGCGAGGTTATCGAGCAGCGCGGCACGGTCGACCGGAGCATCCTCGGCGACGAACAAGAACTGCCAGACGTCGTAGGGGCTCTTCATGATGTACGGCGAGACGCCGCCGACGAAGTAGACGGCCAGCCAGATGGCGAGCACGATCGCAAAGGTCGAGAGGCCGATGAGGGCGCTCTTGCCGAGTGCGCGCCCCACGGCGCGAATGGATGCAGCGCGCAGCTGCCGACGAAGATCGACGACCGCGATCTGCTGGGTGGTGGTCTCTGTCGACATCAGTTGGCCCGTCCCGTCGACCAGGGGGCGACGACGCGCCCGATGAGTCCGACGATCGTGTAGCCGATGATCGAGACGAGTGCGCAGAGCAGAAACAGGCCCCACACCCGCGGTGAGTTGAGCGTCACCTGGGCGGCGACGAGGATCGGGCCGACACCGGTCTCGATCTTGCCGAAGTACTCGCCGAGAATCGCGCCGAGGAATGCCGCGGGCACCGCGATCTGCAGCGCGCTGAGAATGTTGGGCAGCGCGGCGATGACCCGCACCTTGCGCAGCTGGGTGAACTTCGATCCGCCGTAGACGGTCACGACGTCGAGGGACGCGCGATCGGCCGCCTTGAGGCCAAGCAGCGTGCCAACGACGGTGGTGAAGAAGACAGAGAGCGCCGCAAGGAAGATCGCGGTCGCTGATGGGGCACCGGGCGTCTTCGACCCGCCGAGGATGATGATGACGATCGAGCCAACGGAGACGATCGGCACGCAGTAGGTGATTACTGCGATCTGCGCGAGCACGCCCTCGGCCTTCGGCACCACGAGCACGAAGGCCGACAGCACGAGCGCGATGAGGTTGCCCCAGAAGAAGCCGATGCCGGCCTCGGTGAGGGTGACAGAGAAGGCCTTCCAGAAGAAGGCGAACCCGTCACCGAGGATCGACGCGATCACCTCGGGCGGGGTCGGAATCGGCACGTACTTGCCACCGACCGGGGCGGATACCAGGGCGGCGACCCACCAGACGCCGACAATTGCGACGATGCCAATCAGGCCGACGGCCCACGGGGGGAGCTTCTTCACGAGAGGTCGTCCGCTGCGGCTCCGCCGGCGCCGAAGAGCAGCTCAGAGGCATGGTCGACGAGTGCGTGGAACTCGGGTGTGCGCTGCATCTCGGGCGTGCGCGGCCGCGGGAGGTCAACCTCGATGATCTCCTTGATACGGCCCGGACGCGGGCTCATCACCGCGACGCGGTCACTGAGGAAGATGGCCTCGCTGATGCCGTGGGTCACCATGAGGGTGGTTGCCGGCTTCTCGGTCCAGATGCGCAGCAGCTCGAGGTTGAGCTTCTGGCGGGTCATGTCATCGAGGGCGCCGAAGGGCTCGTCGAGCAGCAGAACCGACGGCTTCATGACGAGCGAGCGGGCGATGGAGACGCGCTGGCGCATGCCGCCACTGAGCTGAGCCGGCTTGGCCTTCTCGAATCCGGTGAGGCCGACGAGGCCGATGAGCTCGTCGACGTAGGACTGGTCGACCTTCTTGCCGGCGATCTCGAAGGGCAGCCGAATGTTCGACATCACGCTGCGCCAGGGCAGCAGCGCGTGGTCCTGGAAGGCGATGCCGAGCTCGTTGTTCTTGCGTAGCTCTTTCGGGCTCTTGCCATCGACGCGAGTCGTGCCACTCGTCGGGTCTTCGAGACCGGCGAGGATGCGAAGGATGGTGGACTTGCCGCATCCGCTCGGTCCGAGTAGGGCCACGAACGACTCCTTCTCGGAGTGCAGCGTCGTGTTCTGCAGGGCCACAACGCTCTTCGAGCCCATACGAAACTCTTTGTTGAGGTCGCTGATGTGGATACCGGTGCCACCCTCGGTGGGGGCAGTGGGGGTGGTGGTCACGTCGGGCTCTCTTTCAGTGGTGAAGCCGGTGCTCAGAGAACGGATCTCTGAGCACCGGCCATGGTGATGCTAGTCGTGCTTAGCCTGCGTAGGCGACGAGCTCCGGGTGCTCCTTGTAGACCTCGGCCAGCAGCGACATGTCGAACAGGTCGTCGGCCGAGACCTCGATGCCCGCAGCCTTGAGCGACGCGATGGTCTCTTTCTGCAGCTCATCGCTGATGGTGAAGAGGCCGTTGGCCGCGGTGTCATCCGAGACGACGAGCTGCTCGGCCTGCGCGACAGCGCCGGCGAGCGACACGTCGGCGTCGAGACCGAGGTCCTTGCCGTAGACCTCGACAGCAAGCTTGGAGCCAGCCGCCGGGTCGTTGACAGCGTCAGACCAGCCCTTGATCTCGGCGTACAGGAACGCCTTGAGCTTCTCGCGGTCGGAGGCGATGTACGTGTCGGTGGTGGTGACCGTCTCGGCAACGAAGGGCAGGCCGTTGTCAGCGAAGGGCAGGTTGGCAACCGGGTAGCCCTGGGCCGCGACGGTCAGCGACTCGTTGGTCAGGTAGGCCATGAAGCCGTCGACGTCACCGTTGATGAGAACGGAGGGGTCGTAGAGCACCGGAACGATGGTGAGCTCGGACGCGTCGATGCCGTTGGAGGCGAGCAGCGCGGCGAACAGCGAGGCGTTGGAGTCCTGCACGCCGATCTTCTTGCCGATCATGTCTTCGGGGGTGAGGATGTTGCCACCGTCAGCGAGCGACAGGATCGTGAAGGGGTTCTTCTGGTACGTGGCACCGATGATCGACAGGGGCGCGTCGGACTCGGCGATGACCGAGCCAACCGAGATCGCGTCGCTCAGTGCGACATCGGCGGTGCCGGAGAGCAGCTCGGCGGTGCCGGTCGAGGGGCCGGCGGTCATGTTGACCTTGGTGAAGCCGGCCTCTTCGTAGTAGCCCTTGTCGTCAGCGAGGAACTCGCCCGAGAACTCCTCGTTCTTGATCCACGAGAGCTGCAGGTTTAGCTCACCGTAGCTGGCGGACTCGCCGTCGCCACCGGAGGTGTCGTCACCGGAGGCGCAGCCGGCGAGGACGGTGACGGTCGCGAGGGCGGCTGCGAGAACGGCAACCCCGCGCTTCTTGCTGTGGAAAATGGACATACGTGGATGCCTCGCCTTTCGGGGAATGTGAATGGTGTGAAGGCGAAGCTACGCGCCTCGCATTTCGCGCCGTTCATGATCACGTTTCCGGCAGATTAAGCGAGGTCACAAACCGGACACGCCCGACCGGTCTACGCGCCGAGAACGCGCTCGAGGTAGCCGTTCGCAAAGAGCCGCTGCGGGTCGAGCTGGTCGCGCACAGCGACGAAATCACCGAAGCGCGGGTAGGTCTGCGCCAGGGATGCCGCGTCGCGGAAGTGCATCTTGCCCCAGTGGGGTCGCCCGTCGAAGCTCTTCATGATCGCCTCGACGCCCTCGAAGTAGGCCGTCGGCTCTTCGCGGTAGTAGCGGTGCACCGCGATGTAGCCGCTCTGACGACCGTGCGCGGTCGAGAGCCAGTTGTCATCGCCCGCGGCGACGCGCACCTCAACGGGAAACGAGATGCGCCAGTTGTTCGCCTCAATGAGCTCGTTGATGGCGCGCAGTGCGGCCGGCACGTGCTCGACGGGGATCGCGTACTCCATCTCTTTAAAGCGGATGGTGCGCGGCGCCACGAAGACACGGTGCGACAGGTCGGTGAAGTCGCGCTCGGCAACCAGCTTGTCGGCGAGGTGATTGATCGGGGGAATCATGCCCGGCATCGCCGTGCCGATCGCGCAGGTGACGCTGAAGAGCCCGTTCGACATGAGCTGGTCGTCGACCCAGCGCGCCACCGGGTTCTGCACCTTGCTTGGTGACTCGACGCTCAGTCGGGTGTTGCTCTTGGTCAGCGCGGTGTCGGTGTGCGGAAACCAGTAGAACTCGAAGTGGTCGACCGCGGTGGTTCGTTCGAGCCAGGCGTCGAGCACGTCGTTCAGCGGCTCCGGCTTCTCGACCGCGTTCAGCTTGAAGCTGGGCACACAGTCGATCGTGATCTCAACGAGGATTCCGAGAGCACCGAGCCCGAGGCGCACGGCCGGCAGCAGCTCGGCGTTCTCGGTCTCACTGACGTGCAGCAGCTCCCCCGCCGCGGTCACCAGAGTGGCCGCGACGATCTGGGTCGCGAGCCCGCCGAAGCGAGCGCCCGTGCCGTGCGTTCCGGTCGAGGTTGCGCCGGCGAGAGTCTGCCGGTCGATGTCGCCCATGTTGGTGAGGGCGAGGCCGAGGGGGTCGAGCAGCGCGGGCAGCTGAAAGAGGTTGGTGCCGGCGCCGAGGGTGACGCGGGTTCCGTCGACGGCGTAGACGCCATCCAGTCTGCTGATGTCGAGCTGCACATCGTTGGTGGCCGCGATCGGGGTGAACGAGTGGCCAGCGCCGACGGCCTTGACGCGTAGGCCCTTCTCGCGGGCGAAGGCGAGGACCTCGACGACCTGCTCGACCGAGGTGGGGCGGGCGATGAACTGCGGACGGGACTCGACCGAGCGGCCCCAGTTGCGCCAGCGGGTGCCGGGCTCGATCACAGGAATGCCTTTCCCTGACCGCGGTAGGTGGGCACGGTCTCGACGACCTCGCCGCCGCCGACGACGAGGAACTCATTGACGTGCTCGCTCAGCTCACCGGCCTTCGTGTGGCGCAGCCAGACGCGGTCGCCGCTGCGGAGCTTCTCGGCAGCGCGGCCAGAGAGCGGGGTCTGCACCTCGCCCGCGCCCTCGAGGGGCAGCATCGAGAGCCCCTCGGGCCAGGCGAGCAGCGGTACCCGGCTCGCGTCGGCGGGGCCGCTCGCGATCCACCCGCCGCCAAGCAGGGTGGCCAGCTCGGGCTTCGGCTTGCGCACGACTGAGAGGGCAAAGGCTGCCGCCGGCGCGGGAGTGAAGTGCGTGTAGTGGTCGAAGAGATGTGGCCCGAACAGACCGGACCCCGCGGCCACCTCGGTCACGGCGGATTCGGCGGAGGTGCGCTCGAGAGAGCCGGTGCCACCGCCGTTGACGAAATCGAGCGGGGCAATGTTTCTCACGGCCTGCACCGCGGCCGCACGGCGCTCCGCGAGCTCGGCGGCCGAGCGGTTCTGAATGAAGCGCACGGCCACGCCGCGCAGCTTGTTGGTCGGGTCGTTGGTGAGGCCGGCGATCTGGGCCTCGTAGCCCATGATGCCGACGAGGGTGAAGCCGGCGCGCTTCACAATCTGCTCGGCAAGGGCACTGGCCTGGTCGACGCTGTGCACCGGCGAGCGACGCACGCCGATGTGACCGAAGGGGCCGTCCCAGCTGGCGTCGAGCTCGAGGCAGACGCGGAGGCTCTCGCGCTCGGCGGGAGCGATGGCTGCGTCAATGAGATCCAACTGGTCGACGCTGTCGATCATGAGCGTCACGCGGCTGGCGAGTGTCGCGTCGCGACCGAGGGCGCGGATCGCGGCCCGGTCGGCCGTCGGGTAGCCGACCACGACATCCGTGATCGCCTTTCCGTCTGTCGAGTCGCCGGCCAGCCAGAGCGCCTCGGGCAGGGTGTAGGCGAGCACACCCGCGTAGCCGGGCAGAGCGAGCACGGCGTCGAGCACCCCGCGCACGCGGATCGACTTGCTCGCCACACGAATCGGCATGCCGTTCGCGCGGTCGAGCATGTCGTAGGCGTTGTGCGCGAGGGCCTCGAGCGAGATCGCCGCGTAGGGCGGGTCAAAGGACTCGGTCGCTGCGGTGAGTGAGGGCCAGTACTGCGCGGGGGTGAGCCAGGGCTGAGCGGTAGGGCGTACGAGTTTCACTTCACGCTCTTGATCGGGTAGATCGCGAGCCCTCCCAACACGGCGGTAATGGCGGATGCGACGAACAGGGCGGTGAAGCCAGCGCTTGCCCCGGCGAACTGGCCGCTCACGGCGATCGAGTTGCCGCCGGTCGAGGCGCTAACACCGATGAACACGATCATCGCGCCGAGCAGCGGACCGAAAGCCTGCGGCACCGCGGTCGCGATGTTCATGATGCCGAGGTCCTTGCCGCGCGAGTGCGCGTCGGGCAGCACCTGCGTCGCCAGCGCCTGGTCGACGGCCATGAACGATCCGTAGCCGAGGCCGAGTAGGCCCGCGCCGACGAGAGCGATGTTGAAGTCGGGTACGAAGGCGAGAAGCGCCGCCGCGATCGCCTGCAGGTAGGCGGCGACGTAGACGAAGATCTTGCGCTGGCCGATGCGGTCGCTGATCTTGCCGACGACGAGTGTCGAGACGATGAAGAGTGCGACATAGAGGGCGCTGAGCACGAGCAGGTCGTCTTCGGCCGTTGCACCGCGGCCTAGGCCGAAGGCGAGAAAGTACAGAAGCAGGGTCGTGCCGAGCGCGTTGCCGATGTTCACCAGGATGCGCCCGAGAAGGGTCCAGCCGAAGTCGGGGTGCTTACGCGGGCTGACCCACAGGCCCGAGAGCAGCGCGCTCGCCGACAGCGGCGGGCGGTCGGCGGGCGAGAGCACGGCGTCTTTCGTGAGCACCAGGAACGGCGTGACGAGCACCAGCAGCACAACGGCAGAGACGGTGTAGCCGAAGAAGACGGTGAGCGAGAGCTCGGTGACCAGCAGGATACCGAGGATGGTGCCCGCGGCTTGCGGCGCCGAGACCCAGCCCGAGACGAAGCCGCGCTGGTTGACCGGCACCTGGTCAGAGATCATGGCGGTCAGCGACGAGGTGAGCATGCAGAAGCCGATAAGCGACAGCGACCAGAACACACCGACGCCGACGATGCTCTGCTGCAACCCGAGCAGAAAGAGCGAGACGGCGAAGACCACCGCGCCGCCGAGGATCCACGGCTTGCGTCGCCCGAAACGACTGGTCGTACGGTCGCTGAGGGCTCCGGTCAGCGGGTAGGCGATGATCGCGCAGAAGCCGGCGATGCCCGAGATCACGCCGAAGGCCACCACCGGGTCAAACCAGTTGCCCGAGAGCTGGTCGCCCACGTCGATGGGAAACCCGAGCACCGAGGCCACCTGCTTGGGCAGCAGCAGCTGGATCGGGGTGAGCTGCGCCATCCAGATGCCAAGCCACGCGGTCGCGAAGAACGCGATCCAGCGTGCCGGCACCTTGCGGATCGGCTCAGCGAACAGGGTTGCCGAGGGTTGCGTATTTGTCATGCTCTTCGGTCCTTTGTACGGGTAGATGTGGGTACGGCAAGGGCCGCGAGGGAGTCTGCGGCGATGTCCATGACTGTAGCGGCAGCCGCGAGATCGCGATTGGCCAGCCAGGCGAGGGTGAGGCCGTCGGTGATCGTGATGAGCAGCTGGGCCACCTCGGCGATCGGTCGGCTCCACTCGATACCAGCGTTGACGGCCGCCGCGTTGAGAAGCTCGGTGGCGCCATCACGGTAGTTCTTCCACTGCTTCTTCGGCAGAGGCTCGAGCCCGGGGGTGCGCAACGCGAAGAGCATGAGCTCGAAGAGCACCTGCTCGTGACCGGGATCGGCGACGATCGCCTCGAAGAAGGCCTGCAGCCCATCGCGCACCGTGGTGCGGATGTCGCTGCCGTAGCGAATGGTCGAGAAGGCGGCGACGGTCTGGTTCTCGACGACGTAGGCAATGAGCTCTTCCATCATCTCGTCGCGGCTGGCGAAGGCGTAGTGGAAGCTGGCCAGCGACATGCCTGCCTCGGCGACGATGGCGCGGGTGGTCGCGCCCTGCACGCCCACCTCGCCGATGACGCGCAGCGCGGCCTGGACGATCTCAAGACGGCGATCGACGGATGACATACGTGCCATGCTGCGCCTCCCCCGAGCCGTCACTGGGTCAGGTGTCCCAGTCGTTTGACCCAAGAATGGCGGATGCGGCAAGCGGCTGTCAACGCCACGTTTAGGGGTCAACCAGCCGCATGCGCCGCTACCGCAGCCAGTCGCTGAAACGCGTGGAGCCGAGAGTCGCCCCCGCGGCGGGCAGCAGCTCGTCTTCGGCCAAGGCCGAGCCGAAATAGCGTGCGAGCGGATCCGCGACAACCTCGCGCGGGTCGTCGCGCAGCCGCAGCTCCCAGGTGTGACAGCTCTGCGCTATTGCGGATACACCGTCTCGGTAACCGGGATGAACTCGTGGTCAGCAAATTCTCCCGTAGAGACATCGACGCTGACACCCTCAGGAAATTCGTCTTCGTCAAAGCAGAAGAACTCGTAGCTGGTCTTGTCCGCTCCCAACTCGGTCTGCAGCTCATCGCCCGACTCGCTGCGCAGCACCGAGGTGACCTGTCCGTAGTACGTCACGTGCTCCCCACTGCGAACGAAGGTCAGGTAGTAGCACGACTGCCCCTCGTCGTTGTTCTCAGAGACCACGAGGCGCAGGTCGGTGATGGCGGGCTCGAGAATCGGGGTGAACGGTTGATGGGCGAGCAGGCCCGAGGGCGCCTCAACGGCGTCACTCGGCCAGCGCCCGAAGCGCTCACCGTAGGCCTCCGCGCCGACAGCCAGCGTGCGACCACCGCGATACCACTCGGCGTCCTCGACGTCGTATCCCGCGGACTGCGGGGTTCGGAAGCTCTTCAGCGCGGGAAAGAATTTCTGCGCCACCGAGAGCCAGTCGTAGTTGGCGTCCGCGCCACCGATCAGCTGGATCACCACGGAGCCCTTGGGGTAGTGATCGTTGACCGACCACGCGGTGGCGGCAAGGTAGTCGAAGAAGGCGGCGTCATCCGCGACGCTGTATTCGGGGTCGACGGTCACTGTCAGCACCACGTCCATGCCGGAGGATGAAAACAGGCCGCCCTCGCCCGGGTTGTACCAGTCGTAGGTGCCGTACTCGGCATCGCTGATGCCCTCGATTGCGAGCAGCTCCTTCTCCGCGACGGCGGGCATGACCCCGCCGTCGCGTTGCTGATCCTCATAGGGATCCGTGAACGGGTTGCAGGCCGTGAGGGTCGCAAGAATCACCGCGGCGAGGGCTATGGAGGCGAGGACGGCGCGCATAGCGAGCAGCCTATTGGTCGACCACAGCGGCGACCGCTTCGACCTCGACCAGCTGGTCCGTGTACCCAAGCACGGTGACTCCGAACAGTGTGCTCGGGGCGTCGTGCTCGCCGAACGCGGCGCGCACGACCTCCCACGCTGCGACCAGATCCTGCTGACGGCTGGATGCGACCAAGACCCGCGTATAGACCACGTCGGTCAGCCCCGCCCCGCCTGCCGCCAGTGCAGTGACCAGGTTCTCCATGACCTTCTGCGCCTGGGCTCGGTAGTCGCCCGGCGCGACAGTTGCGCCAACCTCGTCGATCGGGCACGCACCGGCGAGGTGGATGTAGCGCGCGCCCGCCGGAGCGGTCGCTGCGTAGGCATACTCTGCGACGTCGGACAGCTCACTTGAGCGAATCAGTTGCACAGTCATGGTGCGCCTCTCTGAGTACCCCGGCAGGGGTTCGAACCCTGACTTGGACGATTTTAAGTCGTCTGCCTCTGCCAATTGGGCTACCGGGGCGCTGGAGCTTTGCGCCAGCCCCGACGGTGGTCTGCACCGTCGGTTCAGAGAATACGCGTTACGCCTTCGGGCGGCTCGCGAACTGCTCGAACGAGCGGCGCGGCGTCGTGACGTCGGCGATCGAGACGGTGTCGCGACCGAGGAAGACGTTGCCGACCCAGCCGAAGATCACGCGAAGCTTGCGCTCCCACGTGGGCATCGCGAGGCCGTGGTAGCCACGGTGCGCGATCCACGCCGGGAAGCCGGTGATGCCGAGCTTGCCGCGCTGGAAGGCGCCAACACCGATACCGAGACCGGCGACAGCACCCTGGTTCTTGTGGGCGTACTCGCGGGGCTCCTCCTCGCGCAGCACGGCGATGATGTTCTTCGCCATGAGCTTGCCCTGGCGCACCGCGTGCTGGGCGTTGGGAACGCAGAAGCCGCCGACACCCTGGCCGGGGATGAGGTCGGGAACGGCGCTGACGTCGCCGGCGCCCCAGGCGCCCTCAACGATGTTGCCGTCGGCATCCTTGACGCGAAGGTCAGGCTGCACGGTGAGGCGGCCGCGCTCCTCGGTCGGAAGGTCGGTGTTGCGCAGCATCGGGCTGGCCATGACGCCGGCCGTCCAGACGATGAGGTCGGACTCGTAGACCTGGCCGTCGGACTGCTCGATCTTGCCGCCGACCGCCGAGAGCAGCTGCGTGTTGAGGTGCACGTCGGCGCCGCGCGACGCGAGGTTCTTGAGAACCCACTCGCTCGTCTTCTGCGACACCTCGGGCATGATGCGGCCCATGGCCTCGATGAGGTGGAAGTGCGTGTCTTCGAAGGCGATCTCGGGGTACTGGCGAACGAGGTAGCTCGCGAAGGAGCGCATCTCGGCGAAAGCCTCGATGCCGGCGAAGCCGCCACCGACGACAACGAAGGTCAGCAGGCGGTCGCGCTCGGGGCCGGCGGGCAGCGTGGCCGCCTTGTCGAAGTTGGTGAGGATGCGGTCGCGAATCGCGATCGCCTCCTCGATGTTCTTGAGGCCGATCGCCTCGTCAGCGACACCCGGAATCGGGAAGGTGCGCGAGACGGATCCGGCGGTCACCACGATGATGTCGTACGACACCTCCCACGGCTCGCCGACCTCGGGGGTGATGGTCGCGGTCTTCGACGCGTGGTTGATGCCGGTGACCGAGGCAGTGATGACCTCGGTGCGCTTGAGGTGCTTGCGGTGGGCGACGAGCGCGTAGCGCGGGTCGATCGATCCGGCGGCAATCTCGGGGAGGAAGGGCTGGTACGTCATGTACGGGCGCGGGTCAACCATCGTGACCTCTGCCTCGTTGCGTCCGAGGTACTTCTCGAGCTTCCATGCGGTGTAGAAACCGGCGTAACCGCCGCCAACGATGAGGATCTTGGGCACGAGTTTTATTCTCCTTGAAGGGGCGAGTCAGCCTACAATCTACTCTCTTCGGCGCAGCCGCCTGAAATGCTGTACCGCGGCCACCACGAGCACGAGAAACGCGGTGCCAAAAGCGGCGTAGAGCAGCAGGCCGGCGCCGACGTCGCGCAGCTGCGCGACCGACGGCAGAAGGCCGACAACACCGGGATCGGGAGCAGGGGATGCGGTCGGGGCGGGCACGACAACACCGGGCTGTGCGGGGGTGACCGGGGCATCCGCGCGTCGGTTGATGCGCACCCACTCGGCGAGGTCGCCCATCGGGTTGGCGCTCACGGTTGGAACATCGGATTCGACTGCCGCCGCCGCATCGAAAAGTCCAAACCCATAGAGGGCGTCGACGCCCTCGGCTCCCGCTGGGCGGGCTGTGCTGGTGATGCGGTTGATGACGCCGGCCGCGTCGAGCTCAGGATGTGCGGAGCGCACGAGCGCCGCGACCCCCGCCACGATGGGTGCGGCGCCCGACGTGCCGCTCCACAGCACGTAGCCGCCGCCTGGCGTGGCGCCGACGAGCTGCTCGCTCGGGGCCGAAATGCCGATGGTGATGCCTTGCGAGCTCGCGTCGTTGCTCGCAACGCCCACCTTCGTCACTCCCCCGACAGTGAGCACGCCGGGAATTGTGGCTGGTGCGCCGACGACTGCGGTGCCACTGCCCCGGTTGCCGGCCGCGGCGACCATGACGACGTCGTGCTGGTCGGCATAGAGAAAGGCCTGGTCCCAGCTCTCTGGCCAGTCGAGGGTGTTGCGGGTGAACGAGAGGTTGATGACATCGGCGCCGTGGTCGACGGCCCAGATGATGGCTTCGGCGACCTGCGGATCGCTCGTGGCGTCATCGCCGAAGCCGATCGAGATCGCCAGGATTCCCGCCTCGGGTGCCGCACCGATCACCCCGTCATCACTGCCGTGACCGCGGCCGGCGGCGAGCGCCGCGACCATCGTGCCGTGGTTCTCGCTGATCGCCGGGCCGCCCGAGAAGTTCTTGCTGTCGACCACTGCCCCGGCCAGGTCGGGGTGGGTGGCGTCGACCCCGGTGTCGATGACGGCGATGATCGTGCCTGCGCCGCGGGTCGTCGACCAGGCCGCACTGATGCCGTAGTCGGCCAGCCAGTACTCACGGGTGCGGATGCTATCGGCGCTGGCCGGAGAGGCGGTGCCCAGGACGAGAGCCGCCGTGACAAGAAGGAGGGCTAGTCGACGCATTCGCAGACGTTCGGCGACCAGCCGCTCAGTTCGAGGGCACGGTCGCCGATGAGGTTGACGCCGGGGCCTGCCGCCAGCGCGTGGCCGGCGAGCGCGTGCAGGCACTTGACGCGGGTGGGCATGCCGCCCGCCGAGATGCCGGCGATCTCATCGACGACCTCGATGCTCTCGCGGTCGGAGATGTAGCTCTCGTGCGCGGCCCGGTAGGTGTCGTCGATGAGCAGGGCGAGTTCGGGCATCACGCCATTCGCCTCAAGCGTCGAGATCGCGGCGGTAGCTGCGGGGTGCG
>Ga0247732_10000425_pt1 | contig 20617 bp, 16 predicted proteins | sample UWRJL163409C2_FD_180940 | JGI IMG/M metagenome (GOLD analysis project Ga0247732, IMG submission 180940) | Plant litter microbial communities from Arlington Agricultural Research Station in Wisconsin, United States - UWRJ-L163-409C-2 | ecosystem: Environmental > Terrestrial > Plant litter >...
GTCGGCGTGATCCAGGCGAAGGGAGCGCCGGATGCGACCCGCGGCTACCTGGATCGCTACGTCGGCGAGCTCGATCTGACCGATGCCGAGGTGACGCGGGCCTCCGGACACCTCGCGCAGTGGCGCACCGCCGACTCGCCGCTGCGTCGCGGCCCGGTGATCGTCGTGGGCGACGCGGCCGCCCTGCTCGACCCGTTCACGCGCGAGGGCATCTCGTTCGCCCTCAGGTCGGGTACCTGGGCGGGCGTCGCCGCAGCGTCCGCCGTGCGGGGGAGTGCGACTGCTCTCGACGCCTACGTCGAGCGAGTACGCGCCGACCTGCAGCCGGAGATCGCCGCGGGTGCCCGCGTGCTGCGCCTGTTCGAGCGCAGGCCCGGGCTGATCCATGGGCTGATCGGATTCACCGGGATCGGTGCGCACCTGTTCTTCCGCGTCTGCCGCGGGCAGCTCACCCTCGCCGAGCTGATGCGCCATCGGCTCACCCGCGCGGCGCTGGCTATGCTCCGACGACGCTAGGACGCGCGCCGCGTGTGCGGCGAGTACCGCGGCACGTAGCGCAGCAGGATGCCCGCGCCCACCAGCCCGAGTACGCCCATCACGCCACTGGCGAAGGCGATCGACACCAGCGCGGTCAGGGCGGAGAGCAGGAGTGGTGACCCCGCGCCGCCGGCATCCCCGGTAAACCGCCACGCCCCCAGGAACGGCGCCGGATTGCGCTGGTCGGCCAGGTCTGCGCCGAGCGTCATCAGGATTCCGCTGCCCACCCCGTTCGCGACCGACATGAAGAACGCCGCGATCACGAACCAGATGACCGCACCGGGCAGATCGTGGGTGACCGCGAGCACCAGATGGCCGATGCCGAGCCCGACCATCGACGGCACGGCGCTCCACAGGCGGCCGAATCGGTCCATGATCTGGCCGCTGGCGTAGAACAGGGCGAAGTCGATGGCGCCGGCTATGCCGATCACGAGGGCTGTCTGGGTGTCGGGCATCCCGATGCTCACGGCCCAGAGCGGCAGGATCACCTGCCGGCTGGCCCGCATCGCCCCGATCAGCGCGGCGCCCGTACCGAGGCGGAGCAGCACGGCGCGGCTGTTCCAGATCGTGCGGAACAGACCGTGGCTCTCCGCCGCGACGAGGCGCTCGCCCTCGCGGTTCGGCGAGGCGATGCGCTTCTCGATCAGCACCTCGCTCGGGTCTTTGAGCACCAGCAGCAGTACCGCGGCGCCCACGCAACCGATGATGTGCACCCAGAACACTGCCTGGGTCGAGCCGGTGAGATGGATGATCGCGGCACTGATGAACGGCCCGATGAAGTACCCCAGCCGGAACGTGCCACCGAGCGTCGACAGGGACCGCGCCCGGAACTGGATCGGCACGAAGCTGGTCATGAAGGCATGCCGGGCGAGGGCGAACACCGCGGTCGACAGCCCGATGGCGAATATGCCGACGCCGAGCACCAGGGGATTCGGCGCGACCAGCGCGGTGATCAGCCCGATCACCGAGAGCAGGGCCGCGTAGATCATCGCGTTGCGCTCGCCGATGCGGGCCACGATCCAGCCGCTCGGGATGTCACCGAACAGCTGACCGACGAGGATCATCGCCGCGATAACGCCCGAGATCGCCAGCGTCGCGCCGAGGTTGTCGGCGACGACCGGGATGATCGGGATGATCGCGCCCTCGCCGATCGAGAACAGCAGCGTGGGGGCGATCGCCGGGAGGACGATGGAGCGGAAGTCGAAGTCCTTCTGCGCGCCGCTCATCCCTTCGATGCTAACCCCGGTGCTCGCCCCGCCGAGCTCACGGCCGCGCTCCGGTAGGCTTACGCGCGACATGGACGAGCTCGATTTCTCTGAACAGATCGCTTCCCTTCGCTCGACCTTCGCGGACATCCGTTCCGTCATCGGTGTCGACCGTCTCATCGCCGAGATCGCCGACCTGAGCGAGCAGGCCGGCGTGCCCGACCTGTGGGATGACACCGCGAAGGCCCAGCGGGTGACGAGCGCGCTCAGCCACCGGCAGGCCGAGCTGGCGAAGGTGAACAGCATCCAGAGCCGGCTCGACGACCTGGAGATCATGGTCGAGCTGGCGAACGAAGAAGCGGATGCCGCCGCCGCAGCCGAGGCTCGCACCGAACTGGAGAGCATCCAGAAGGTGCTCGGCGAGCTCGAGGTGCAGACGCTGCTGAACGGCGAGTGGGACGCCCACCCCGCCGTCATCACCATCCGGGCCGGCGCCGGGGGAGTGGATGCTGCGGACTTCGCCGAGATGCTGCAGCGCATGTATCTCCGCTGGGCGGAGAAGCACAAGTACCCCGTGACGATCATGGACACGAGCTACGCGGAGGAGGCCGGCATCAAGTCGACCACCTTCGAGATCAACGCACCCTTCGCCTTCGGCACCCTCGGCGTCGAGGCGGGCACCCACCGCCTGGTTCGGATGAGTCCGTTCGGGGCGGCGGGTAAGCGCCAGACCAGCTTCGCTGCGGTCGAGGTGATCCCGCTGATCGAGGAGGCCGGCGCGATCGAGGTGCCCGACAGCGACATCCGCGTCGACGTCTTCCGCTCGAGCGGCCCCGGCGGACAGTCGGTCAACACCACAGACTCCGCCGTGCGCATCACCCACCTCCCGACCGGCATCGTCGTGTCGATGCAGAACGAGAAGAGCCAGATCCAGAACCGCGCCGCGGCGATGCGGGTGTTGCAGAGCCGCCTGCTGATCATGCAGCGCGAGCAGGAAGCGGCCGCGAAGAAGGAACTCGCGGGAAACATCACCGCGAGCTGGGGCGACCAGATGCGTAGCTACGTGCTGGCGCCGTACCAGATGGTCAAGGACCTGCGCACCGACTACGAGGTCAACAATCCCTCGGCCGTGTTCGACGGCGACCTCGACGGCTTCATCAACGCCGGCATCAAGTGGCGCAAGCGCGACATCGGGGAGTAGGCGCGGGTCGGTAGTCGCGCGAGGATCAGCCGCGCGCTAGCCCGCGGTCGGCCAGCCGCAGCCGCAGCTCTGCCGCACCACCAGGCGCGTCGGATAGAGCGTGAACCTGGTCTGTTCGGTGGGGGTGATCACGTGCCGCACCGCCTCCGCCGCCATCTCGATGACCGACTGCGACGACGTGGTGAGCGCGGGCCAGGTGTATTCGGACTCCGGCGACCCGTCCAAGGAGACGACGGCGAAGTCTTGCGGTAGCGACAGGGCCGCCTCGTGGAAGGCGCGCAGGACCCCACTCGCCTGCATGTCCGAGCTGACGAAAACGGCCGTGGCCCGCGGCGTCTGGGCGGCGAGCTCCTTGCCCGCGGCATAGCCGCCCTCGCGCGTGAATGCCGCGCCCGCCAGCGGGCCCGGGTGCAGTCCCGCGGCGAGGAGGGCATCCCGCCACCCCCGCTGACGCTCGTCGAGCGGGTCGGGCTCGCCGACGAAGGCGATCGAGCGGTGGCCGTGGCCGATGAGGTGTTGCACTCCGGCGCGGGCGCCGCCGTAGAGATCCGAGCCGATGGCGGGCAGACCGGCAACGGCGGTCGAGGCGTTGAGCGACACGGCGGGGATACCCGCCGCCGCGATCTCCGAAAGCCCGTCGATGTCGGGCTCGAAGGCCATGAGCATGCCGTCCACCTGGCGCGCTGCCAGACTGCGGATACTCGAGGCGAGTTCACCCTCCGCGCCGCCGACGTTCACCACCAGCAGGGCGTAACCCTGCGCTGCCGCGGCATCTTCGATGGCGTGGCCGTACTGGGCGAAGAACGGGTTGCTCGAGTCGGGCACGATCAGCCCGAGCATCTTCGTCGACCCGATCTTCAGAGTGCGAGCGGCCGCGTTGGGACGATAGCCGAGCACCCTGATCGCCTCGAGAACACGGGCGCGGGTCGCATCCGCCACCGGCTTCGGACCGGCGTTGACGGTATAGCTGACGACGGCGGGGCTCACCCCGGCGTAGCGGGCGACATCCGCACGCGTCGCTCGACGCTTGGGGATGTCGCCCACCGTGGTCATTGCCGTCCCATTCTCAACGAGTGCAGTTCAGCGAAATCCGATTCCGGGTCGGGCTGGTTCGGGGCGCCCGTCGCTGATCGCTGCAGTGCCCCGATGATAGTGCGGGTATCAGGCGACGCCGGCGCTCTGCCCGGCCTTGACCCGAACTGGGGTCAGCGATGCCGGAGCGTCGCCGAAGTCGGGGATCGGGAGTCGCGCGCCGCCCTCGAGCGCGGAGCGGTGCGCGATGATGCCCGGAAGGGTGAAGCGGGCAGCGACCCAGGCGTTCACCGGCGGGAGCGTGCCGCTGTTGACCGCGGTGACGAAGTCGTCGGCGAGGAAGTGGTGGCTCCCCTCGTGGCCGTCGACCGCCCCGATGAACGATTCCGGCAGACGTGACGCGTCGTGCACGCTGGCGTGCCCGGAGATAAAGGATGCGCGCAGTTCCGGCGCGACATTGGCCAGCGCCGGGTCGTCGGGAGACATCGTCTCAGCGGTCGCCAGCAGGTCCGAGACGTCGTGCACGCCGGCCTTGTCCTGCCAGACGGAGACCTCGGCGAGTTGCTCGAAGCTGCCCTCCGTGCCGAAGAAGCGGAACCGCGACTCACGGATGTGCGAGGGGTATCCCACCCGGCGCATCTCGTTGATGCGCATCGACCCGCCACCGGAGAGTTCGAACAGCGCGGTCGCGTTCGAGAAGTCGTTGTCGAACATGCTCACCTCACGGTCGAATACGCCGTCGCCGCGGTCGTCGCGCACGCCGATGCAGCTGACGCTGGTGGCATGCACGGGCAGGGCGCCCAGCACGCCGCCGATCGAATGGGTGGGGTAGAGCATCGGCGGGTAGCTGGCGGTGCGCTTCCATTCGTCGCCGCCGCTGTAGGCGTAGGCGGCGTAGAAGCCGAGGTCCATGTCGTGCACGTAGTCGCCCTCCGCGTAGAAGACGCGGCCGAACGCACCCTTCTCCAACTGCTGGCGCGCGTAGACCGTGGCCGGGTTGTAGTAGCTGGTCTCGCCCATCATGTAGGTGAGCCCCGTCTCGGTGACGACCTGGATGATCTCCGCGATCTCGTCCTCCGTGATCGCCATCGGCACCGCGGAGTACACGTGCTTACCCGCGCGGAGCGCCTGGACGACGAGGCTTCCGTGGGTCCAGCGCTGGGTGAAGATCGCGACGGCGTCGACGTCGTCGGAGGCGAGCATCGTGTCGAAGTCGGGGAATACACCGGCCAGGTTCTGCTCGGCCCGCAGCTCCTCCGCGCGCTCGGGAACGAGGTCGGTCACATAGACACGGGATACCCCGGGGTGCCGGTCGAACAGCGTGGAGAACTGCCCGGAGAACTGGCCGGCGCCGACAATGCCGATGGAAAAAGTCATGAGTTAACCTCTCTACTGGCTCGCGAGCGAGCTCGGGTCGATCAGGTCGAGATTCCGGCCATCGAGATGGAGGCGGACGCGACGCTGCGTGATGTGTACTGGGAATCTACTCGTGTAACACGACCGGGTACAAGCCCGAATTCCATCCAAATAGGGATGCGCAGTGTCTCTTGCGGCACACGTTCTACTCGTGTAGCTTTTCGCGAAGAAAGCCGCGGCCTCGACGTAGACGCCCCGGACCGGCCCCACAGCCGCACTTTGCAGCAAGTTTCACATCCCAATGGAGGTATGACAATGAAATCGCGCTCACTGATCACTGTTGCGGGAGCAACAGCGCTTCTCCTCGCGCTCGCCGGATGTAGCGGAAGCGACTCGGCATCGTCTGGCGGTGCCACGAAGCTCGAGGTCCAAACCGGTCAGGCCGTCGACTCGACGATCCTCGCCGAACTGAAGACCATCACGAAGAAGTTCGAGGCGAGCCACCCCGACGTGGATATCGACCTCCGTGGTTCGACGGCGAACTACGAGTCCGACATCAAGGTGCGGCTCGCATCCGGCAACGTGCCGGACATCTGGTGGACGCACGGCTGGTCGCTTCAGCGGTACGGCAAGTTCCTTACGCCGCTGCAGGACGAGGCCTGGGCGAAGGACTTCAACCCCGCACTCGATTCGGCGATGAAGAACGACAAGGGGCAGTTCTTCGCGTTTCCGGTCGACACCGATGTCGCGGGCATCCTCTACAACAAGACGGTGCTGAGCGACGCGGGCATCGATCCGGCCTCGCTCACCACGTGGGACGCGTTCGAGGCTGCGGCCAAGACACTGAAGGCCGCCGGTATCACCCCGATCATGTCCTCGGGCAAGGCCGCGGGCCCCGCTGGCAACCTCGCCGACTGGATCTCACCCGGCGCGTACAGCAAGTCCCAGCTCGCCGACCTCACCGATGGAAAGTTCGAGGAGTCCACCTACTCCAAGGTCCTCGACCTGGTGGCATCGTGGAAGAAGGACGGCTTCTTCAATGAGGACTACGTCTCCGCCACCGGTGAAGACATGGCGAAGGCACTCGGCACCGGTAAGGCGGCCTTCATCTTCCAGCAGAACAACACCGCGAACCAGGCGCTCACCTACAACCCGGAGGCCGAGCTCGGGTACATCCCGGTGCCCTCACTGACGGGCGAGACGCCGTATCTCATCGGCGGAGAGATGAACGCTTTCGGCATCTCGAAGACGACGAAGGACATGAAGGGGGCGAAGGAGTTCATCGCCTTCCTCGCCGAGCCCGAGAATGCCGCGGCGCTGGCGAAGTCGGCTGGGTCGATCCCCGGCCTCACCAACGTGAAGCCCGACCTGGGCGTGCTGCAGTCCAGCTACGACGCGGTGGTGAAGCCGGGCGAGTTCCCCCTGGTGCCGTACTTCGACCGCGTGTACCTGCCCAATGGCATGTGGAACACCATGGTCACCACGACCGACTCGGTCATCACCGGAGGGCCGTCGAGCGTGAAGCCTGCCGTGTCGACGATGGCCAAGGACTTCGATCGCCTGTTCGGGCAGAACAAATAACACTGCCGAGGCGAGGGTGGTGGCGCGCGTCAGCGCACGCCACCACCCTCCGGGTGCAAAGGAGCAGCAATGACTCAGGCAACAGCGTCGTCGAGCACGGTACGGCCGTCTCCCCTCATCCAGGAGGCGTCATCCCTCGCTAAGGGCTCCCCGCCCCGTCGGAGAAGGGGGTTCGGTGCGCGGCGAAGCGGGCTCATCAACCTGCTCTACCTGCCGGCGATCCTGCTCTTCGCGGTCTTCACGGTGTATCCGCTGATCAGCGGGGTCGGATACTCGTTCACCAACTGGGACGGCTACAGCCCGGAGAAACCGTTCGTGGGGCTGGAGAACTATCTGCGCCTGTTCCAGGACGAGACGTTCCGTCAAATCCTCGGCAACACCTTCGTCTACGGCATCGGCAGCATGGTGATCCAGCAGATCCTCGGACTGGCACTGGCCCTCGCCCTCGATCGTCCGATGCGCGGGCGTGGCGTCGCCCGCGCCATCATCTACCTGCCCGTGTTGGTCTCCCCGGTGATCATGGGCACGATGTACTACCTGCTCTTCCAGTTCAACAACGGCGCGTTCAACGACATCGTCGTCGCGTTCGGCGGGGAACGGGTCGCCTGGCTCAGCCAGCCCTCGGCAGCCGTCGCGATCATCGTCGCCGTCAACTCGCTGCAGTTCGTCGGAATCTCGATGATCATCTACCTCGCCGGTCTGCAGTCCATTCCGCAGACGTATTACGAGGCGGCGATGCTCGACGGGGCCGGAGCGTGGCAGCGCTTCACCGGTATCACCGTTCCCCTTCTGCAGCCGGCCTTCGCTACCAGCGTCGTTCTCAACCTCATCGGCGGGCTCAAGCTGTTCGACGTGATCAAGGTGCTGACCAACGGTGGCCCGGGCTACTCCACCAACTCCGTGTCTAGCCTCATCGGCATCACCTACTTCGAGAACCAGAGCGCTGGCTACGCCTCGGCGATGGGCGTCGTGCTCTTCGTCATCATCGCCATCTTCACCCTCGCGCTCAACGCGCTTCTCAACCGTCGTCGTCTGGAGCAGCAATGACCGCCACCACCGCCACACCGGCGCCGAGCATCCGTTCATCTCGTTCTCCGAAGGCCCGTCGTTCTGCGAGATCCGGGGGCAGGCGCGGTGCCAACATCATCATCGGGGCAGCGCTCGTACTCGTCGTGCTGGTTCAGCTGCTGCCGTTCTACGTGGCGCTGACGACCGCGCTCAAGACCAAGACCGATCTGTCGTCGCAGTGGTCGTTTCCGTTCGCGAACCTGTTCTTCGGCAACTTCCAGACCGCGATTCAGGATGGCGGCATCCTTCGCTCGATCGGCAACAGCGTGATCGTCACCGTCGTCGCCACCGCGCTGGTGTGCGTGATCGGAGCTCTCGCGGCCTACCCGCTGGCCCGTCGCCTGACTCGACTCAACAAAGTGGTCATGCTCCTGATCATCGGGCTCATCATGATCCCGCCGCTCAGCGTGCTCGTGCCGCTGTACTCGCTGCTCAACCAGTTGCACGCGCTCAACACGTACTGGGGAATCATCCTGGTGATGACGACCGGCGGTTTGCCGCTGGCGATCTTCCTCTACGCGGCGTTCATGCGGTCGTTGCCGCTCGCCATCGAGGAGGCGGCGGTGGTGGATGGGGCGAATCTGCTGCAGGTGCTGTTCTACGTGGTGTTCCCCATGCTGAAGCCGGTGACCGTGACGGTCATCATCCTCACTGGCGTCGGTGTCTGGAACGAGTTCGCGCTCTCGTCGTTCGTGCTCACCGAGCCCGCGCAGAAGACGATCGCTCCGGCGATCGCGGCATTCTTCTCGACCCAGTCGAGCAACCTCGGTGCGGCCGCAGCGGCATCCCTCATGGGCGTGGTTCCGGTGCTGATCGCCTACCTGTTCCTGCAGCGCTACTTCATCAAGGGCATGGTGGCGGGGGCGGAGAAGTAACGCGGGGGAGTCGCCTTCCTGTGAGTGTCGACTTGCGGCCTGTCGCGCCTCCGAATCCGGGTGCCCATTGCCTAGGGTCGTACACGCCATGATTCGGTTTGACCAGGTAACCAAGCTCTATAAGAGCAACGCACGGCCGGCGCTCAACGCGGTCTCCCTCGAGATACTCCGAGGGGAGTTCGTGTTCCTTGTCGGCGCCTCCGGCAGCGGCAAATCGAGCTTCCTGAGGTTGGTGCTCAAAGAGGAGACCCCGAGTCGCGGTCAGATCCATGTCCTCGGGCAGAACCTCGGGCAGCTCTCCAGCCGCAAGGTGCCGTACTTCCGGCGCAACCTCGGTGTGGTGTTCCAGGACTTCCGCCTGCTGCCGCAGAAGACGGTCTTCGACAACGTCGCCTTCACCCTCCAGGTGATCGGCAAGTCGAAGGGCTTCATCCAGGAGGCGGTACCGGATGTCCTTCGCATGGTCGGACTCGCCGGCAAGACCAATCGCCTTCCGCACGAACTCTCCGGCGGTGAGCAGCAGCGCGTTGCCATCGCCCGCGCGATCGTGAACAAGCCGGCCATCCTGCTCGCCGACGAGCCGACCGGAAACCTCGACCCGTCGACCAGCGCCGGAATCATGACCCTGCTGGAACGGATCAGCAAGGGCGGCACGACCGTGCTCATGGCCACCCACGACGCGGGCATCGTCGACCAGATGCAGCGCCGCGTGATCGAACTGGTCGCCGGCCAGGTGGTGCGCGATGAGCGCCAGGGCGGGTACCAGACCCAGGCCATTCCGGTGCAGGGCTTCGATGAGCAGCGTTTCGGCGCGCAACCCGGCTACGGCGACATCGGTATCGCTGGGCAGTCGGAGGCGACGCGATGAGATTCGGACTGATCATGTCCGAGGTCGGCAGCGGCCTACGGCGCAACTTCTCGATGGTGATCTCGGTCATCCTCGTCACCTTCATCTCCCTCACCTTCGTCGGCGCGGCCATCCTGCTGCAGTTTCAGATCGGCCAGATGAAGGGCTACTGGAACGATCGCGCTCAGGTCGCCGTATACCTCTGCACCGACAACTCCTCGACCGGCAATTGCAAGCTGACCGAGGCGACAGCCGATCAGAAAGACCTGATCAAAGAGCAGCTCGCGTCTCCCGCACTCGCCGATCTGATCAAGTCGGTGACCTTCCAGAACCACAAGCAGGTCTACGCGCAGTACAAGGCCAGCTTCGGAGATACGACCGGTTCTGACTTCATCACCCCCTCCGACCTGCCCGAGACGTTCTCGATCAGCCTGAAAGACCCGCAGCAGGCGCCGGTGATCTCCGAGAGCCTGTCGAGTCTGGCCGGGGTCGAGCAGGTGGTCGATCAACGCAAGTACCTCGATCCGATCTTCAGCGCGCTCAACGCCGCCAGTCTCACCGCCGTCGGCATCGCGGTGCTCATGCTCGTCGCCGCCGTGCTGCTGATCGCCACCACCATCCGTCTCTCGGCTTTCTCCCGTCGGCGCGAGCTGGGCATCATGAGGCTGGTCGGTGCCTCGAACCGGTTCATCCAGACGCCGTTCATCCTCGAGGGGGTGATCGCCGCGCTGATCGGATCGGTGCTGGCGAGTGTCGCCGTCGTGCTGATCGTCAAGTTCTTCGTGCGCGGCTACCTGGCCGAGCAGTCGCAGGGCTTTCCGTTCATCGGCTTCGGCGAGGGGCTCATCGTGGTGCCGATCCTGCTCGTGGTCGGTGCGGTGCTCGCAGCCTCGTCGGCGAGCGTGGCGATCGGGCGCTACCTCAAGGTCTGATCGCGAACTCCGCTCGCGAATCGGCCTGCGCACGGATAGACTGATGGGCTGCTCGGACTCGCCGGGCACAGCATCCAGGAGTTGAATCGTGCCCAGGGAACGTGGTCAGAACATCGTGGCCACCAATCGCAAAGCGCGCCACGACTACAGCATCGAAGACACCTATGAGGCGGGACTCTCGCTCACGGGTACCGAGGTGAAGTCGCTGCGCGCCGGTCGGGCGTCTCTCGTCGACGGCTACGCCTTCATCGAGAATGGCGAAGCCTGGCTCGATGCCGTGCACATCCCCGAGTACAACCAGGGCACCTGGAACAACCACCCGCCTCGCCGCAAGCGCAAACTGCTGCTGCACAAGGCGCAGATCCTCAAGATCCACAACAAGGTCAAAGAGGGTGGCTACACGATCGTTCCGCTGCAGATCTACTTCAGTGACGGCCGGGCCAAGGTCGAGATCGCGGTGGCGAAGGGTAAGCGGGAGTACGACAAGCGCCAGGCCCTGCGCGAACGCCAAGACAACCGCGAGGCCGACAGGGCGATGTCTGCCCGCCGCAACCTCGGCGACTGACGTCGCCTCCGCGCCGCGCGGGTTCTCCCATGCAACTCACGGTGGGTGGTCGGGCGCAGGCGGGCGGATGTCTGCGGCTCTCGTAAAACTCATGGGAATGAGCATCCGGTCCCGAATGTTCTAGACTGATGAGCCGCGTGCACGTCGCGCGGATTGGTAACTCAACAGTGTGCGATAGCGACCCGGTCTTCACCGGCCGCGCTTGGGGATGATCGGTTTCGACATTGCCTGCGTGAGTGTGAGAAGCGGGTCGAGGATGCAGGCTTATCTCGTAAACGATGTCTGCAAACAATAAGTGCGAAATCTAACCGCGCTGACTTCGCTCTCGCTGCCTAAGCAAGAGCACTAAATGAAGTCCGTCAGACCGGGGACGCTCTCTAACCGGATCCTGGCGTAATTTAGAGAGATTGCTGCGGTGTTACGCCCTAGGGCACCGCGGGACTCGAACTAGGACTGGGCTCGTCGGATTGGATGCCAGTGGCAAATTCCGGAGCCGAGTAGAACGCTTTCACTGGCTACACCCGTAGAAGGCACATGACCACAGCAGTGGACGGGGGTTCAATTCCCCCCATCTCCACCAACTGGTCGCTATCGCACACTGCTGAGAACACAGAAAAGGCCGCCCCGAGGGGCGGCCTTTCGTGCGTTCCGGTGCTCCTAGGCGAAGACCCGGAAGCTCAGCAGCTTGTAGACCGGCGTCATCAGCGCCAGGAATGGCACCAGGATGCGCAGGGCATAGACCATGACGGTGACCTGCCCGAGGTCGGCGATGGCGAACAGGGCGATCGCGACGATGCCGAGCACTCCGGCGGTGCGCAGCTCGCGCAGGGAGGCCAGGGCCGGGGCGGCGAGGCCGATGCTCGCGAAGACGATTCCGATGTCGACCATGAAGCCGCGGCCGCCGATGGTGGGCAGCAGGTGGCTGAACGACCACAGCAGGATGGCGATCACCCAGAACAACACGAAGACGAGGCCGGCGAGCGACTTCGGGACCGGCCTCTTATCCAATGCGACGGACATGCGGGTACTCCTTGTTGCAGGTGGCGAGTGACAGAACCAACACTATCGGGTCGCGTTACCGGTCGCCGCGTTCAGGGCATCGAGTGCCGCCTGGTGCAGCAGGCCATTGGTGGCGAGGGCCGACCCGTGCCAGGGTCCCGGCTCACCGTCGACCGAGGTGAAGGTGCCTCCGGCCTCCTGCACGATCGGTGCCAGCGCGGCCATGTCGTACACCTGCAGGTCGAACTCGCCCGAGACCTCCAGCTGCCCCTCCGCAACCATCATGTACGGCCACATGTCGCCGTAGTCGCGGGTGCGCCAGACCCGGCTCGACAGGTCGACGAGCTGGTCGAGGCGACCGGCCTCGACCCAGCGCGACAGTCCGCTGAGACTTGCCGAGGCATCCGCCAGCTCCGAGACGCCGGAGACGTGGATGCGCCGCTCCTCGTTCGTGGTGCGCGAACCGAGGCGGTCGTTGACATACGCGCCCAGGCCGGTCGCGGCCCACCAGCGCTTGCCGAGGGCCGGGGCGCTGACCACGCCGAGCACCGGCACGCCGTCGATGGCGAGCGCGATCAGGGTTGCCCAGATCGGCACGCCGCGCACGTAGTTCTTGGTGCCGTCGATCGGGTCGACGATCCACTGGCGATGGGTGTCGCCCTCGACGCCGAACTCCTCGCCCAGGATGCCGTCGCCCGGCCTGGAGTCGATGATGGCGGCACGCAGGGCGGTCTCGACGGCCCGGTCGGCATCCGATACCGGGGTCATGTCGGGCTTGGTGGTGACGACGAGGTCGGTGGCGCGAAAGCGGTCCATCGAGATCTCGTCGGCCATGTCGGCGAGGGAGCGAGCGAGAGCCAGGTCGGAGGCGAGCGTGGGTTCAGCGTCGAGTGGTGAAGTCACCGGCCCAGGGTACCGGGGCCGGGTTGCCGATCTGCGCTGGAGTTTGTCAGCCGGTGAGCGAGGCGAGCATCCGCTGGAACGAGTCGAGACGCTGCTTTCCCGCATCTCCCAGCTCGTTCTCGTCGTTCACCCGCTCGTTGAGCGCGCAATCCGGCGCGTCGGGCAGGTGGGTGCAGCCGCGCGGGCAATCCTCGGCGATCGTGGCCAGGTCGGTGAAGGCCCGCAGGATGTTGTCGGGGTTCACGTGCCCCAGACCGAACGACCGCACTCCGGGGGTGTCGATGATCCACCCGTCGTCTCCCACCCGGTACGAGATGGTCGAGGAGGAGGTGTGTCGCCCGCGGCCGGTCACGGTGTTCACGCGGCCGATGGCGCGGTTGGCGTCTGGCACCAGGGCGTTGACCAGCGTCGACTTGCCGACGCCGGAGTGACCCACCGCCACCGTGCTGTGACCGGACAGCAACGCGGTGATCTCCTCGGTCGGTGTGGCGTCCAGTCCGCTGGTGACGGTGCGGATGTCGAGCCCGGCGAAGTTGGCCAGGAACTCCGTGGGGTCGGCGAGGTCGGTCTTGGTGATGCACAGGATTGGCGTGATGCCCGCGTCGAAGGCGGCGACGAGGTAGCGGTCGACGAGGCGCGGGCGCGGCTCGGGGTTGGCAGCGGCGACCACGATGAGCATCTGGTCGGCGTTGGCGACGATGATGCGCTCGACCTCGTCCGAGTCGTCGGCACTGCGGCGGAGCACCGTCGCGCGCGGCTGAATCCGGACGATGCGCGAGAGCGTGCCGTCATCCCCACTGGTGTCGCCGACCAGATCGACCCGGTCGCCGGTCACGATCGGCTGTTTGCGCAGCTCGCTGGCGCGGGAGGCGAGCGCCTCATGCTCCTCGGGGGTGCCCTCGGCGACAAGCACCGTGTAGCGGCCGCGGTCCACCGTGAGCACGCGACCGGTCACCGCGTCGCTGTGCTCGGGGCGGGTCTTGGTGCGGGCACGATTGCCCTTGGGGTTCGGACGGTTGCGCGCCTCGTAGTCGGCGTACTTGTCGTCTTCGTCGTCGTCCGTGTCGTCGAGCCAGCTCATCAGAAGAGTTCTATCGGCTTCTTGGTCGCCGTCAGCCCGAGCATGCGGTTCCACAGCTCGACGAACTGGGGGAGGGTCTTCGCGGTGGTTGCGACGTCGTCGACCTCGATGTCGTCGATGGCCAGCCCGATCAGCGCGCCCGCGGTGGCCATGCGGTGGTCTTCATAGCTGTGCCAGAGGCCGCCATGCAGCGGCGTGGGGCGGATGATGAGGCCGTCATCCGTCTCCGTCACGTCACCGCCGAGCGCGCCGATCTCCACGGCCAGCGCGGCCAGGCGGTCGGTCTCGTGTCCGCGCAGGTGCGCGATGCCGGTGAGCACGGTCTCGCCGTCGGCGAGGGCGGCGATTGCCGCGATGGTCGGCGCTAGTTCGCTGGAGTTGTCCAGACGGATGCCGCGAATGGTGCCTGTGCCGGTCACGGTCAGTGATCCTTCCGCGCGTCGCACTTCGCCGCCCATGCGCTCGAGGATGACGGCCAGCTCGTCGCCGACCTGCGTGGTCTCGCTCGGCCAGCCGGTGATGGTGACAGAGCCTCCGGCGACCAGGGCAGCCCCGAGGAACGGCGCGGCGTTGGACAGGTCGGGTTCGATGTCGACCTCGATGCCGGCGATCGGACCCGGCGGCACGATCCAGACGCCGGGCTCCGGGTTCTCCACGATCACACCGCGGCGCGCCAGGCAAGCGATGGTCATGCGGATGTGGGCGAGGCTCGGCAGCTCGTCGCCGGTGTGCCGCAGCTCCAGTCCGTTCTCGAACCGGGCGGCGGCGAGCAGCAGGCCGGAGACGAACTGGCTGGACGCAGAGGCATCGATCTCGACCAGGCCGCCTGCGACGGAACCGGTTCCGTACAGGCTGAACGGGAGCCGTCCTCGACCGTCGTCGTTGACATCCACACCGAGCGCACGCAGCGAGTCGACGGTGGTGCGCATGGGGCGCTTGCGAGCGGACTCGTCTCCGTCGAACGCGACCGGCCCGAGAGCGAGGGCGGCGACCGGTGGCAGGAAGCGCATCACGGTGCCGGCGAGCCCGCAGTCGATGGAGGCTCCGCCGACGAGCTCGGCGGGGGTTATCAGCAGATCGGGGCCGAAGTCGCCGTCGGTGGGAACCTCGACGATCGACGTGCCGAGCGCGCGGAGTGCCTCGATCATCAGGGCGGTGTCGCGCGAGTGGAGGGGAGCGCGCAATAACGAGGGCGCATCCGCCAACGCCGAGAGCACGAGTTCGCGGTTGGTGAGCGACTTCGAGCCGGGCAGCGAGAGAACCGCCGAGAGCGGTGTCATGGCGCGCGGGGCAGGCCACGGGCCGGGGTCGCCGCCGGTCACGAGGACGTCGTCCCCGAAGGGATTGAACTCCGGGCCGGAATACTTGAATACCTGCATCGGTTACTTAGGGTATCGGCACTTCAGCTCTCGACCCAGAAACCGCCATGACCCTCCTTCTCGAACGACCGGCAACCGCCGCGGTGACCCCAGCGGGGCTAACCGTTCCGGTGTGGCCCAAGCGCCGAGAAGTACACTTGGCCCCGATGAGCATTTCGAAGGACGACCAGCCCACGCCCGCGGTAGACACCGTGGTGACGGAGGATGCCGTGGTCGCCGATCCCACAATCGTCGAAGCCGTTCCAGACGTGCGTCTGCTGTTCGAAGAGCAGGCGATCCCGTTCATGGACCAGCTGTATGCGGCCGGGCTGCGCATGACGCGCAACCCGTCCGACGCCGCTGACCTGGTGCAGGAGACCTTCGCCAAGGCCTACGCCGCGTTCGGCCAGTTCCAGCAGGGCACGAACCTGAAGGCCTGGCTGTACCGCATCCTGACCAACACGTTCATCAACAGCTATCGCAAGAAGCAACGCGATCCCTACCAGGGCACGATCGACGACCTGGAGGACTGGCAGCTCGGCGGTGCCGAGTCGATGACCCAGGGGCGCTCGAACCGGTCGGCCGAGGCCGAGGCCATCGACCATCTGCCCGACAGCGCGGTCAAGGACGCGCTGCAGGCCGTGCCGGAAGACTTCCGCATGGCCGTGTACTTCGCCGACGTGGAGGGGTTCTCCTACCAGGAGATCGCCGACATCATGAAGACCCCCGTCGGAACCGTGATGAGCCGTCTGCACCGTGGCAGAAGGATGCTCCGCGAGCTCCTCGCAGAGTATGCGCGCGAGCGCGGCATCGTGGTTCCGGAGACCGTCACTGCCGGGAGCACCGCTCCCTCGAGGAGAACTGCGAAATGACTGACTGCGGATGCGACAAGGCGAAAGCCGAGCTGGAAGAGTTTCTGCACAACGAGCTCGCCAAGGCGGATGCCGCCGACATCGCCGAGCACATGGCGAACTGCGACGACTGCACGGGCGAGGCCCGCGTCGGCATCGTGCTCACCCAGGCGGTGCAGCGCGCCTGCCGCGAGACCGCACCGGCCGATCTGCGTGACCAGGTGCTGTTGAGGCTACGCCTCATCCAGACGCACTAGCCAGACCCCGAGAGGCCCACGAATGGCCGCCCGGGCGGCCGGTGGCATGTCAGTGGGCAGACGAACGACGAAGGCCGTCACCCCGCGGGGTGACGGCCTTTCGCGTGGCGGTCAGAGCGTGAGCGCGCGGTCCATCAGGTCGACGAGCTCCTGCGCGCTGCGCTTGCTCGAGCCGGTGGCGGGAGAAGCGGATGCCGGGCGCGAGGCGACCGTGATCGCCCCGGAGGCGACGCCCTTCTTTCCGAGCTCCAGGCAGATGAACGGCCAGGCGCCCATGTTCTCCGGCTCCTCCTGGGCCCAGACCAGATCGGCGTTCGGGTACTGCGAGAGTACCGATTCGATCTGTGCCGTCGGAAGCGGGTAGTACTGCTCCAGGCGCACCAGGGCGACATCCTTCAGCTGGCGCTTCTCGATCTCCGCTGCGAGGTCGTAGTAGATCTTGCCGGAGACCATGACGACGCGCTTCACGGCCGCCTTGTCGGCGATGGTCGCGTCGTCGATCACCGGCTCGAACTTGCCGCTGGTGAAGTCGGCCACCGCGCTGGTCGCGCCGCGCAGCCGCAGCATCGCCTTCGGGGTGAAGACGATGAGCGGGCGACGCGGGCGGGCGTAGGCCTGCCGACGCAGCAGGTGGAAGTACGAGGCCGGCGTCGACGGCCGTGCGACCGTCATGTTGTTCTCGGCGCACAGCTGCAGGTAGCGCTCGATGCGGGCCGACGAGTGGTCGGGCCCCTGGCCCTCGTAGCCGTGCGGCAGCAGCAGCACGACGCTGGAACGCTGGCCCCACTTCTGCTCCGCGCTGGAGATGAACTCGTCGATGATGGTCTGTGCGCCGTCGGCGAAGTCGCCGAACTGCGCCTCCCAGAGCACGAGCGCATCCGCCCGCTCGACCGAGTAGCCGTACTCGAAGCCCATCGCCGCGTACTCGCTGAGCAGCGAGTCGTAGATCCAGAACCTCGCCTGGCTGTCGCTGAGGTTGCCGAGCGGCAGCCACTCCTGGCCGTTGATGCGGTCGTGCAGCACCGCGTGCCGCTGCACAAAGGTGCCGCGGCGGGTATCCTGGCCGGCCATGCGCACCGGAGTGCCCTCGACGAGCAGGGACCCGAGGGCGAGCAGCTCGCCGAAGGCCCAGTCGATGCCGCCGTTGCGGCTCATCTCGAAGCGCTTCTTCATCAGCTGCTGCAGCTTCGGGTGCACGGTGAAGCCGGTCGGCGGGTTGTCGAAGGAGTCGCCGATCAGCTGGATGACGCCGTCGCTGACACCGGTCGAGGGCGGTTCGCCCGCACCGTCGTCCTGCTGGGATTCGGGGCGCTCGAGGTCGGCGACGGCGTTGCCGTCCTGCACGATCACGGGGATCGATCCGGTCTGGGCCGCGTGGGTCTCCGCGAAGGCACGCTCCAGGCGGTCCTGGAAGTCGGCGTGAGCCGCCTCGTACTCCTCCTGGGTGATGTCACCGCGGCCGACGAGCGCCTCGACGTAGAGCGTGCGCACGGAGCGCTTCGCCTCGATGAGGTTGTACATGAGCGGCTGGGTCATCGACGGGTCGTCGCCCTCGTTGTGACCGCGACGGCGGTACACGATCAGGTCGATGACGACATCGCGGTGGAAGCGCTGGCGGTACGCGAAGGCGAGCTCGGCGACCCGCACCACGGCCTCGGGGTCGTCACCATTCACATGGAAGATCGGTGCCTGGATCGTCTTGGCGACATCCGTCGAGTAGATCGACGTGCGACCCTCGCTCGGCGGGGTGGTGAAACCGACCTGGTTGTTGATGTTGACGTGCACGGTGCCACCGGTGCGGTACGCACGCAGTTGCGACATCTGCAGGATCTCCATGACGATGCCCTGACCGGCCATCGCGGCATCGCCGTGCACCATGATCGGCAGCACGGTGAACGAACCGATCGGGCGACGGTCCTGCTTGGCCCGAACGATTCCCTCGAGCACACCGTCGACCGCCTCGAGGTGCGACGGGTTCGCCGCCAGGTAGACGGGGATCTGCTCGCCGTTGGCCGCCGTGAAGGTGCCCTCGGTACCGAGGTGGTACTTGACGTCGCCCGAACCCTGCACGGTGCGCGGGTCTTGGGTGCCCTCGAACTCGCGGAAGATCTGGCCGTAGGTCTTGCCGGCGATGTTGGTGAGCACATTGAGCCGACCCCGGTGGGCCATGCCGATGGCGACCTCGTCGAGCTCGGCCTCGGCGGCACCCTGGATGATCGTGTCGAGCAGCGCGATCGTCGACTCGCCGCCTTCCAGGCTGAAGCGCTTCTGGCCGACGTACTTGGTCTGCAGGAAGGTCTCGAAGGCCTCGGCCTCGTTCAGCTTGCCGAGCGTGTGCAGCTGCTCTTCCTTGGTCGGCTTGGTGTAGGGCTTCTCCACGTGCTCCTGGATCCAGCGGCGCTGCTCCGGGTCTTGGATGTGCATGTACTCGATGCCGATCGTGCGGCAGTAGGAGTCACGCAGCACACCCAGGATGTCGCGCAGCGGCGCGGAGGTGCGACCGCCGAAGCCACCCGTGACGAACTCGCGGTCGAGATCCCAGAAGGTGAGCCCGTGGCTCTCGATGTCGAGGTCGGGGTGGGTGCGCTGCTTGTACTCCAGGGGGTCGATGTCGGCCATGAGGTGGCCGCGCACACGGAACGAATTGATGAGCTCCTGCACGCGAGCGACCTTGCCCACCTGATTGGCAAGATCGACATGGATGTCCGTGGCCCAGTGGATGGGCTCGTACGGGATTCGGAGGTCGGCGAAGATGTTCTGGTAGAAGTCCCGCTGCCCGATGAGCAGCTCGTGGATCTTCTTGAGGAACTCGCCGGACCCGGCGCCCTGGATGACCCGGTGGTCGTAGGTGCTGGTGAGGGTGATGGTCTTGCCGATGCCGAGGTCGACCAGTGTGGTCTCGGCCATGCCCTGGAACTCGGCCGGGTACTCCAGCGCGCCGGCGCCGACGATGGTGCCCGCGCCGCGCATCAGGCGCGGAACGGAGTGCTCGGTACCGATGCCGCCGGGGTTGGTCAGCGAGATCGTGTTGCCCGCGTAGTCGGCGGCCGTGAGCTTGTTCGCGCGGCCGCGGGCCACGACATCCTCGTAGGCGGTGAGGAACTCGGCGAAATTCATGGTCTCGGTGTGCTTGATGCCCGGCACGACGAGGGAGCGGGTTCCGTCGGGCTTCGGGATATCGATGGCGATGCCGAGGTTGATGTGGGCGGGGGAGACGACGGAGGGCTTGCCGTCGATCTCGTCGTAGAAGACGTTCTGGCTCGGGAAGTCCTTGAGCGTCTGCACCATCGCCCAGGCCAACATGTGCGTGAACGACACCTTGCCGCCGCGAGCGCGCTTGAGGTGGTTGTTGATCACGATGCGGTTGTCGATCATGAGCTTGGCCGGGATGGTGCGAACGGATGTCGCCGTCGGCACACTGAGGCTGGCATCCATGTTGGTCGCGAGCGACTTGGCGGCCCCGCGCAGCACGGTGACCTGGTCGTGCGGTTCGTCGGGAGCGGCGTCCGTCTTCGGAGCGGCCGTCTGCGTCTTGGGCGCTTCGGCGGGGATCGGCTGGGGCTTCGGCTGCACGGAGGTGGTGCGGGCGATGGGCTGGCTGCCGGTGGCCGGCTCGGCTGCCGACGCAGCCGCGGCGGGAGCGGTCGGCGCATCGGTGACCTCGGCGGGGATCTGCGGTTGCTGGCCGGGCACGGGAGCCTCGGCGGCGACATCGCTCGCGGGTGCCTCGGGCGGTGCTGCTGCTGCGCTCTGCGCTGCGGCTTCGGTGGCGGTCTGGTGGTAGCTCTCCAGAACCGGCCACCAGGTCTGATCCACCGAGTTCTTGTCGACGAGGAACCGCTCGTACATCTCGTCGACGAGCCATTCGTTGGCTCCGAATTCGCCTGAGGATCCGTCCTCGGGAACAGTTCCGGTTACTTGGCTAGACACAGCCGACCGCCCACTCTCCTGATGCTGTTGACCGTTGCT
>Ga0247732_10000426_pt1 | contig 20607 bp, 22 predicted proteins | sample UWRJL163409C2_FD_180940 | JGI IMG/M metagenome (GOLD analysis project Ga0247732, IMG submission 180940) | Plant litter microbial communities from Arlington Agricultural Research Station in Wisconsin, United States - UWRJ-L163-409C-2 | ecosystem: Environmental > Terrestrial > Plant litter >...
GCAACGTCTACGGCAAGCTCAAAGACCTCGATGTCGACGCCACCGTCGGATTCACGATCTGGTCGTCGGTCAAGGCCAAGCTGCCTGCAGACCTGAAGCAGGGCGACCGCGTGATCGCCCTGCTGAAGCCCAATTACTGGGTCAAGGGCGGCACGCTCACCATGCAGGTGTTCGAGATGCGGCACGTCGGCCTCGGTGACCTGCTCGAGCGGCTCGAACGCCTGCGCCAGACCCTGCGCGCGGAGGGGCTGTTCGACGCTGACCGCAAGAAGCCGCTGCCCTTCCTGCCGACGCGGATCGGGCTGATCACCGGCAAGGATTCGGATGCCGAGAAAGACGTGCTGCGCAACGCCCAGTTGCGCTGGCCCGCCGTCGGTTTCCGCGTGCTGCACGCCGCCGTACAGGGCGACCGCGCGGCGAGCGAGGTCACGGCGGCGCTGCTCGCCCTCGACGCCGACCCCGATGTCGATGTCATCATCGTGGCCCGCGGCGGCGGAGACTTTCAGAACCTGCTCGTATTCAGTGACGAGACCCTGGTGCGCACCGCGGCATCCTGCGTCACGCCGATCGTCAGCGCGATCGGGCACGAGGCCGACCGCCCGTTGCTCGACGACGTTGCCGACCTGCGGGCATCGACCCCCACCGACGCGGCGAAGCGCGTCGTGCCCGATGTGGCCGAAGAGCTGAACCGGGTGCAGCAGGCGCGGGCCCGGATCGGCTCGCGCGTGACCAACCTGATCGGCCACGAGATCGACCGCGTGCAGCAGCTGCGCTCCCGCCCCGTGCTGGCCGGGTCCGACTGGCTGGTCGACTCGCGCGCCGAAGAGCTCGGGCGCTATGTGCAACGCAGCGCCGAGCTCGTGGAGCGTCTGATCGAACGGTCGCACACCCGCGTGGTGGAGCTCCGCTCCCAGCTGCGGGCGCTTTCGCCGCAGCGCACACTCGACCGCGGCTATGCCATCGCCCAGCTGCCCGGCGGAGCCGTGCTGCGCAGCGCCGCGGATGCCCCGCCCGGCACTCCTCTCCTCCTCACCCTCGCCGATGGTCGCGTCGGCACCACCGTCGACGCGGGTTCACCGACCCCCGATGAGCGCTAGGTAGAATCACCCCGTGGCTTCCTCCCCTTCCCCCGCTGACGTCGACGGCCTGAGTTACGAGCAGGCCCGCGACGAGCTCGTGCGTGTGGTCAATGAGCTCGAGCAGGGCTCCTCCACCCTGGAGCAGTCACTGGCACTCTGGGAGCGCGGCGAGGCCCTCGCGCAGCGCTGCGAGGAATGGCTGATCGGCGCGAAAGAGCGCCTGGATGCGGCGCGCAACGGTGCTGCCTCCGCCGGTGCAGGCTCCGCGCGCGGCGCGGCCGACTGACCATGGCAGAACCAGCACAGCGGCCGCCGCGCGTCGTCGCGGAACTGGGCCGCCCGGAGACCCCCGCAGAGACCGCGGCGCGCAAGGCCGAGAGTTCACGAGTCCATCGATCGAGCCAGACCCTGCGCAACCTCGTGGTCGCTCTCGTCGCCTCACTGGCGATCGTGCTATTCATCGTGCTCGTGGTGGTGCGCCCCGAGGGCGCCGTGCGACAGCCGATCGACTACCGATCGGTTGCGGCCCAGTCTCAGTCGTCCGTGAGCGAACCCCTCGCCGCCCCGACCCTCCCCTCGGCCTGGAGTGCCAACAGCGCGAGTCTCGAAACCGGTGCCGACGACATCGAGGCTTGGTCGGTCGGGTTCATCACCCCGAAGCAGCAGTTCATCGGCCTGGTGCAGGGCATCGATGCCAACAGCAGCTGGGTGTCCGACGAGGTCAAGAAGGCCCGCGCAACCGGGAGTACCACCATCGACGGCATCGAATGGACCGTCTACGACCGTCGCTCTGCCAGCGACCCCGGCAATTACGCCTACTCGCTCTCCACCGTCCTCGGCGCGAGCACCGTCGTGCTGCACGGCACCGCAGCCGTTGCGGAATTCCGCACTCTCGCCGCCGCCGTCTCCACCGAACTCGAAACGGACCGATGACCGACACCACGACGTCCCCCCGCACGCCTGCTTCCGCCTGGCGGGAGATGGTGCGCGGTAACGCGCGCTTCGTAGCCGGGGAGCCGAGTCATCCACGTCAAGACGTCGAACGGCGCGAGTCTCTCGGCAAAGGTCAGGCACCGCACGCGGCGCTGTTCGGCTGCAGCGACTCACGGCTCGCTGCCGAGATCATCTTCGACAAGGGCCTCGGCGACCTGTTCGTGGTGCGCAACGCGGGACAGGTCATCTCCGACTCGGTGGTCGGCTCACTGGAGTACGCCGTCGCGGTGCTGCAGGTGCCGCTCATCGTCGTGCTCGGCCACGACGAGTGCGGCGCTGTGCGTGCCGCGATCGATTCGCAGGAACCGGATGCCTCACCCCTTCCCCCGCACATCGCCACCCTGATCTCGCCCATCATCCCCGCGGTCAAGCGAGTGTCTGACGAGCATGACGGCCACGTCGACGCGCAGGAGGTCGGCCGCGAGCACCTGCGCGACACCGTCGCCGAGCTGCTGGAGAGTTCCGAACTGATCAGCGACGCTGTCGCTGCGGGCTCCCTGGCGATCGTCGGCGCGAACTACCGGTTGGTCGAGGGCACCGCGGTTCCCGACGTCATCCTCGGCGCTGTCTGACCCGGCGCCCGCAGATCACCCACCAAGTTTCGACACGATCGAAAACATGAAACCCGTCCAACCAGGAGGCACAGAGCTGTGAGCAGTTCCGCTAGTACGAGTAGTTCCGACGATCAGTACCGCATCGAGCACGACACCATGGGCGAGGTGCGTGTTCCCGTCGATGCGCTCTACGGCGCACAGACCCAGCGCGCGGTCGAGAACTTCCCGATCTCGGGCACGGGCCTGGAACCCGCCCAGATCGTCGCGCTTGCTCGCGTCAAGCGCTCGGCCGCCATCGTCAACCAGCAGCTCGGCATCCTCGACGCACAGATCGCCGACGCTATCGTGCGGGCGGCAGACGAGCTGATCGCCGGCCGCCACCACGACCAGTTCCCCGTCGACACCTACCAGACCGGCAGCGGCACCTCCTCGAACATGAACATGAACGAGGTTCTCGCCACCCTGGCCACCGATTTCGCGGGCGTTCTCGTGCACCCGAACGACCAGGTCAACGCCTCACAGTCGTCGAACGACGTCTTCCCCACCTCCGTTCACGTCGCGGTCACCGGCGCTCTGCTCGACACCCTCGTACCGGCGCTCGACCACCTCGCGGTCGCGCTGGAGGCCAAGGCGGAGTTGTGGAAGACCGTGGTGAAGTCAGGCCGCACGCACCTCATGGACGCCACGCCGGTCACGCTCGGCCAGGAGTTCGCCGGCTACGCCGCGCAGGTGCGCAAGGGCATCGAGCGCGTGCTCGCCACCATCCCGCGCGTCGCCGAGGTCCCGCTCGGTGGTACCGCCGTGGGCACGGGCATCAACACCCCGGCAGGCTTCTCGCAGGATGTCATCGCGCTGCTCGCCACGGACTCGGGCCTGCCACTGACCGAGGCCACCGACCACTTCGAGGCGCAGGGGGCCCGTGACGGTCTGGTGGAGGCATCCGGCGCGCTCCGGGTGATCGCCGTGAGCCTGACCAAGATCTGCAACGACCTGCGCTGGATGGGGTCGGGCCCGAACACCGGCCTCGGCGAGCTGCACATCCCCGACCTGCAGCCCGGCTCCTCGATCATGCCCGGCAAGGTCAACCCGGTGATTCCGGAGGCCGTGCTGATGGTCGCGGCCCGCGTGATCGGCAACGACGCGACCATCGCCTGGGCGGGCGCTTCCGGCTCGTTCGAGCTGAACGTCGCCATCCCGGTGATGGGCACTGCGCTGCTCGAGTCGATCCGCCTGCTCGCCAACTCGACGATCGCCCTCGCCGACAAGACCATCGACGGTCTCGAGGCGAACGAGGAGCGCGCCCGCGCCTACGCGGAATCCTCCCCCTCGATCGTGACGCCGCTGAACCGGGTCATCGGGTACGAGGCGGCCGCCAAGGTGGCCAAGAACGCCGTGGCGAAGGGGCTCACCGTGCGCGAGTCCGTCATCGATCTCGGGTTCGTAGAACGCGGGGAGGTCACGCTCGAGCAGCTCGACACGGCGCTCGACGTGCTGTCGATGACCACTCCGCCGAAACGGGCCTAGCACCGGTCACGACAGCGCGCGGTTCGCCCGATGGGCGGCCGCGCGCTGTCGTCTGAGCGGGCTACTCAGCCGGAGGTCACGTCTTTGGCAAGCTGCGCCGGTCCGCCGGTGAGGCTGGTCACGCTGCGGGCGCCGAGCTTGTCGGCGAGGGGCACAGGAATCAGTACGGTGCTGCCGGTGGTAACGGGCAGATCGGTCGAGCATTTCGAGATCGCGACCTTGGGGGCGCCGACGGCGGGGCTCGGGCGCCCGTAGTACACGCCGACCGCGACGGAAGTATCGGTCTCGGTCACGACCACCGCACGCGGAATGCACGCCGCATCCCCCCGCACCTGCACGACCATGCCGGAGCTCTCGAGAGCGGTGTGGCCCGCGTCTGGCGTCGTACCGATGTACCCGTCACCGTCGCGGATGCGCTCCGGGTTCCAGACGGGCAGCGCGAAGAGGTAGAGCGGCAGCCTGTCGATGCCGTCCACCGGCTGGTAGCGAAGGATCGGTTGACTCTTCAGGCCGTACGGTTTCGATCCGTAGGGCTCGACCATGCGGTTGACGACCTCTGGGCTGGCGTCGCCCCACATGACCTCGAGTGGAGTCTTCGGGGTGGAGGCGACGGCCGAGATCAGGTCGTGACGCTGCAGGTAGTAGGTCGCGCCGGTGCCGAGAAGTGCGATGCTGGCCGCAATCGCGACGACCCGATGGATGCCGACAGCCACCGGTCCGGGCTCACTCGCATACGGCCGGCTCCTGCTCCACCCCGCCAGGACGCGCCACTGACCGCGAGGAGCGACCGCCCCCCAGAGCGTCAGGATCGCCAGGCCCGAGAGGATGGCGATCATCGTCAGAGTCACCCTCAAAGCCTAAGCTGTCTACCCCGATGCGAGGGACCGTCGTCACGGCCGTCCCGGTCCCCCGCTCGAGCATTCCTAGTCGATTGCCAGGCTCGCCCCGGCAGATGTTATCTGAGTGTTACTCAGGCGAGTTCGTTCGACTCCAGCATCTCGGTCACGAGGGCCGCGATGGCCGATCGTTCTGAGCGGGTGAGAGTGATGTGACCGAACAGGCCGTGCCCCTTGAGCGTCTCGATCACCGACGCGACACCGTCGTGGCGGCCGACGCGGAGGTTGTCGCGCTGAGCGACGTCGTGGGTCAGTACGACCCGCGAGTTCTGGCCGATGCGGCTGAGCACGGTGAGCAGCACATTACGCTCCAGCGACTGCGCCTCGTCGACGATAACGAACGCGTCGTGCAGCGAGCGGCCGCGGATGTGGGTGAGCGGCAGCACCTCGAGCATCCCTCGTTCCACCACCTCGTCGAGCACGTTCTGCGAGACGACCGAGCCAAGGGTGTCGAAGACCGCCTGCGCCCAGGGGTTCATCTTCTCGCCGGCGTCACCGGGCAGGAATCCGAGCTCCTGGCCACCGACCGCGTACAGCGGGCGGAACACCATGATCTTCTTATGCTGCTGCTTCTCGAGCACCGCTTCGAGGCCGGCGCAGAGCGCCAGTGCCGACTTGCCGGTGCCGGCGCGGCCGCCCAGCGACACGATGCCGATCTCCGGATCGAGGAGCATGTCGATGGCGAGGCGCTGTTCGGCGGAGCGGCCGTGCAGGCCGAAGATGTCGCGGTCTCCGCGCACCAGCCGCATCTCCCCCCGTGCGGTGACCCGACCGAGAGCGGAACCGCGGTCGGAATGCACCACCAGTCCGGTGTTGATCGGCATGTCGCCGAGCTCACGGGACGCGAGCTGCTCGTCGTCGTAGAGCTTGGCCATCTGGTCGGAGCCGAGGGTGATGTCGGCGATGCCGGTCCAGCCCGAATCCACCGCAAGTTCCGCCCGGTACTCCTCCGCCGCCAGCCCCACGGATGCCGCCTTCACGCGCAGCGGGAGGTCTTTGGAGACGACCACGACATCCAGACCGTCGTGGGACAGATTGAGCGCCACCGCAAGGATGCGCGAGTCGTTGTCGCCCAGCTGCATTCCCGAGGGGAGCACCGACTGATTGGAGTGATTGAGTTCCACCCGCAGACTGCCACCCTCACCGACCGGGATCGGGAAGTCGAGGCGGTCGTGCTGAACCCGCAGCTCGTCGAGGTTTCGAAGGGCCTGCCGCGCGAAGTACCCGATCTCCGGATCGTTGCGTTTGGCTTCGAGTTCGGAGATGACCACGACCGGCAGCACCACCGAGTGCTCCGAGAACCGGAAGATCGCCTTGGGATCGGACAGCAGAACCGAGGTGTCGAGCACGTAGGTGCGCTCCGCCGTGATGGCGGAACCCCCGGATGCTCTGGCGACGGATGTCTTCTGCTGGGTGTTGTCGTGCAGGGCCACGTTTGCTCCATCCCCGGGAGCTTTCAGCACCCGGATACAGTCCCCGTGACGGCCGACATACATCGCGAAACGAACTTACGTGGCCGTCTCGACCAGGCGACATACCTGATGGTGATGAACCTACGTCGGCCGTGTGACGGGAGAGTGCCCGACACGCCCGCGAAGGTTACGCCGAGGTAAATTCACGCGGCCGGGGCCACGCTGCCCGGATCAGACGGTGATCGCCGAGGCAAAGCTCGTGAACGCGCCCTGCAGCATCTCGAAGGTCTCGTCGGTGGTCGAGACGTGGGTGCTGATCCGCACGGTTCCGAAACGGGTCGTCGCGGTGATGCCGTGATTGAACAGGGATGCCGTGAGCATCGTCAGCTGATCGGGCGCCGGTTCGACCACCACGATGCCCGCGCGCTCGTTCTCGGCGCGCGAAGAGATGACGGGGACCGCGAAGTCGTCGGCCAACTCGATCACCCGGGAGACCTTCTCGGCGATCAACCCGCGCACGGCGGGCACCCCGACCGCGGCGACATCCTCGAGGGCCATGGCGAACCGCGCCTGCGCCAGCGGATCGGGGTTGGACACCGCGTACGCAGCCGCCCCGGCGGCGGGCGGAGCGACCTCCTCGAAAGGATCGCCCGAACTCGCGGTCCATCCCGACACCACGGGCGTCAGGCTCTCCGCCGCGCGGTCGCTGAGGGCGAGGAACCCGGTGCCCCATCCGGATCGCACCCACTTCTGACCCCCCGAGACCACGACATCGGCGACCTCGAAGGGCGCATCGACGACACTGAAGCCCTGGATGGCGTCGACGATCAGCAGCCGGTCGCCGATCACCTGACGGATGCCCTCCAGGTCGACCAGATATCCGGTGCGGTAGTCGACCAGGCTGACCGCGACCGCAGACACGTTCTTCGTGAGCTGATCGCGGATGAGGCCAGGGGTGATCGGGCCACCGTCGGTCTCGAGCCAGATCGGGTTGAGTACACCCAGTGCCTCGGATGCCCGCGTCGCGGCGAACGGCAGGCTCGGAAACTCGCGCGGCGAGAGCAGCACTCCCCCGGTGACACCGAACATCGTGTGCATGAGACCCGCGCTGGCGTTCGGCTGGAACACGATCTGGTCGTCGCGGAACCCGGTGAGGGCCGCGACGGCGCTGCGCACCCGCTGGTCCTGCTCGTCGAGGATCGTCAGGCTGCCGAAGCGGGCGTGACGCAGCAGCTCGAGTTGTGACTGCTGCTCGGCGAGCACGGAGAGGCTCAGCGGGCCGACGCTGGCGAAGTTGAGGTAGCCGGGTTCTTCGTCGAAGCGGCCAACGAATTCGTCGAGGGTCAGCATTCCTCTACCGTAGCGGTCGGCACGTCGGCGGGCTCGGGGCGTGCGGGCCTCAGCTGCCGAAGCGGCGCTGCCGGCGGGCGTAGTCGCGCAGAGCGCGGAGGAAGTCGACCTCGCGCAGGTCGGGGCCGAGAGCCTCGACGAAATAGAACTCGCTGTGCGCGCTCTGCCACAGCATGAAGTCGCTGAGACGCTGCTCGCCCGAGGTGCGGATGACCAGGTCGGGGTCGGGCTGACCCCCGGTGTAGAGATGGTCGCCGATCAGTTCCGGGGTCAGCAGCTCGGCGAGTGCGTCGAGCGTGCCGCCCTCATCGCCGTGCTTGGTCACGATGCTGCGCATGGCATCCGCGATCTCGCGCCGTCCGCCATAGCCGACCGCGAGGTTTACATGCAGGCCGGTGTTGTCTTTGGTCCGCAGCTCGGCCGCCTTCAGCGACGCGACGAGATGCTTCGGCAACCCCTCGTCCGATCCGACGTGCTGAACCCGCCAATCCCGGAAGTGCGACAGGTCGTCGGCGAGGTCGGCGATGATCGTGAACAGCTCGTCGAGCTCCGCCGTCTTGCGCCCGGTGAGGTTGTCGGTCGACAGCAGATACAGGGTCGCCACCTGGATGCCGAGGTCATCGCACCAGGTGAGGAACTCCTGAAACTTCGCGGCGCCGGCACGGTGCCCGTGGGCGGCGGTTTCCAGCTCGCGCTGCTTTGCCCAGCGACGATTGCCGTCCAGGATCATGGCGACGTGCTTGGGTCGCTCCTGCGTGGCCAGCCAGCGGCGGATGCGGTTCTGGTACAGGCCATAGAGGAGCCCCTGCCCGAGGGGTGCTTCCCGATTCGCCACGTGCTTACGTTAGTCGAAAGGCCCTCGCCGAGCGTTCAGGTCGCGCCCCTGCTGAGCCTCTAGGCTGACTCGATGACCGAGCCCACTCCAGCGCCGCGGACGAGCGCAGATCCCATTCCCGATGACGGACCGGACCTGCCGAACATCCCGCTGCTGGATGATGCGATCGCGGCTCGGCCCGTCGTGCTTGACGGCAACGGCGTCGTGAAGCCCACCTGGCGCGGCTGGATCCATGCCGCAACCTTCCCGCTGGCGGTGGTGCTCGGTATCGTGCTGATCTCGCTGGCCGACGGCCTCGTGGCGAAACTGGTCTCCGCCGTCTTCGTGCTCTGCTCGATGCTGCTGTTCGGCATCTCGGCGCTGTACCACCGCATCAATTGGAAGCCGAAGACGCGGCTGCTGTTCAAGCGTCTCGATCACGCGAACATCTTTCTGCTGATCGCCGGGTCGTATACCCCGATCACCGTGTTGGCGCTGCCGCCGAACAAGGCCGTGATCTTGATCAGCCTGGTCTGGGGCGGCGCGCTGCTCGGCATCCTGTTCCGCATCTTCTGGATCGGAGCGCCGCGCTGGCTGTACGTGCCGCTGTACCTGCTTCTCGGCTATGCGGCCTTCGCGTTCGTCGGCGACTTCTTCGCGGCCAACGCGGCGATGATGACGCTGATCCTCGTCGGCGGCCTGTTGTACTCGATCGGCGCGGTCGTCTACGCGCTGAAACGACCGAACCCGTTCCCCGGGCGCTTCGGCTTTCACGAGATCTTCCACGCGCTGACCCTGCTGGCGTTTCTCTGCCACTGGGTCGCGATCCTGATCATCGCCACCCACCCGGTCTACTGAGTATCCCGACGATGCGACCCCTCGTTGGGAGGGCGCCTTCGCCGGGCCGCGTCAGGCCCCGCGCAGGCTCGCGACGACGCGCTCGAGCGTGACGCGGATCACGTCCGCCTCGCCGGGCTGGAGCAGGTCGAGGAAGTTCGCGCGCACGAGCGCGACGTGCCCGGGGAACGCACCGAGCACCCGGTCTCGCCCCGCCGAGGTGAGCATGGCGACGACGCCGCGATCGTCGTCGGGTGAGGATGCCCGCTCCACGAGCCCTGCCTTCTCCAATTGGGTGACCTGGTAGGTGAGGCCGCTCCGCGATACGACGAGCACCTCGGCCAGCTCGCTCATCCGCAGGCCTCCCGGGGCGTCGAGAAGGCGCGCGAGCACGGAGAACTGAAGCGGCGAGAGTCCGTGTTCACCGAGCTGGGCGGCGACGGCGCGCTGGATGAGGTCACCGGCGGTCACCAGCGCCAGGTACGCGCCAAGCTCGTCCTCTTCGAGAGCGTCGATCACTGCAGATCTCCTTGGATGGTTTGGTTCAAATTCGAACTAGGTGTATGGTTCTAAGTAGTTCATATTCGAACTACAGCATAACCTCGATAGGAGCATCCCATGCACATCGCAATCCTCGGAACGGGCCACATGGCCACCACCCTCGCGAGCGGTTTCCTCGCCGCCGGTCACACCGTCACGTTCGGGTCCCGTGAACCGGAGGCCCACGGCGACCTCGCCGCACCGGTCGCTGCCACGGCCGACGCGATCCATGGCGCAGACCTCGTGGTCAACGCGCTGCAGGCGGCCTTCTCCCTCGAAACGCTCACGCCGCTCGCATCCGTGCTCGCCGGCAGCGTGCTCCTCGACATCGGCAATGCGGTCACCCCGGAGTTCGCCCTGATGTACCCGAACGACAGCCTCGGCGCGCGCGTGCAGGCGGCGCTGCCGGAGACCCGAGTCGTCAAGTCGCTCAACACGCTGCCGGGCACACTGGCCGTCGCCCCAGGGAACGTTGCGGAGCCGACCTCCGTGTTCCTCTCGGGCGATGACGCCGATGCGAAGGCGCTCGTGAGCGGACTCCTCGCCGACCTCGGCTGGCCTGCCGAGCAGCAGGTAGACCTCGGCGGCATCGACTCCGCTCGCGGACCGGAGCACTACTTCCTGCTGTTCGTCGCGATGATGCAGGCCTTCCGCGGCCAGGCGTTCAACATCCGCGTCGTCCGCTGACCCCCACTCTCCCCGCTCCACTTCTTCAGAAGGGCACTTCTCATGACCATCGACAACACACACCACACCGTCGCCGTCGTCGGCGCGACCGGCCAGCAGGGCGGCGCCGCGACCCGCGCGCTCCTGGTCGACGGCTTCGCCGTCCGCGCCATCACACGCAGAGTCGATTCGGAAGCCGCGCGCGAACTCGCCGATGCCGGGGCCGAGGTCGTCGCGGCCGACCTCGAGGACCCCGCCTCCATGCGCGCCGCATTCGACGGCGCCGATGGCGTCTTCGCGATGACGACCATGTCGCAGACCGGCGGCGCAGAGAGCCCGACTGAGGCCGAGACCCGTCACGGCATGATCATCGCGGACGCCGCGAAGGCCACCGGCGTGCAGCACCTCGTCTACAGCTCGGTCGGTGCGGCCGAGCGCGGCACGGGCATCCCCCACTTCGAAAGCAAATACCGCGTCGAGCAATACATCGCGTCGATCGCACAGCCTGCGACGATCATCCGCCCGGTGTTCTTCATGGAGAACCTCCGCGCCGAGGCCCAGGACGGGCGCATCGTGCTCGCGCTACCCCTACCAGACGGCATCCCGATGCAGATGGTCGCGGCAGCCGACATCGGTCGGGTCGCCTCGGCCGTCATGCTCGACGCCGGCTGGGTCGGACGTTCGATCGAGATCGCAGGCGACACCCGCACGGGTTCGGAGATGGCCGCAGCCTTCGGGCGGGCAGCTGGCCTCCCCGCGGAGTACCGCGCGCTCCCGATCTCGGTGCTCGACGGCGACGATGACATGCGGGCCATGTTCTCCTGGTTCACCGAGCCCCACACCTACGCAGCCGACTTCGCGGCGACCCGCGCGCTCGATCCCGGCGTGCAGGACCTCGAGGCGTGGATCGCGGCAAACGGCTGGTCCGCCTGAACCCTCGTCGCCCGCTAGGGCTGTGAGTCGGTAGCCTCCGCCTGCTCGGCCTCCAGCCGCTCCCGGATCTCCGCGCGGTAGCGTGTGCGCCGGATGCGGCGCGTCATGTCGAGCACCAGCAGGATCACCGCGAGGGCGATGCCGAAGGTGAACGCGAAACCGACCCAGGTGGGCGTGACCGAATCCTCGTCGAACGGCTTCGGGGTCGAGGCCAGGTGGAGCAGGAAGAGGTTCACGAGGTTCCTTCGTCGATGATCCCGGCGAAGAGATCGGTTTCAGGGGTCGGTGCATCGACCAGAGAGGTCACCAGCTCGAAGTCTTCGAACGGCCAGGCGACGCGCTGCGCGTCATTCGGCCAGAAGAAGAAGGCGCTGTCGGGCGGCACCTGGCTGGAATGGGCACGCAGCGCGCGATCGCGGGTCTCGAGGTGGTCGGACACGTCGATGTGGGTCGTCGCGCCGGACGGCCGGTCTTCGAACCAGTCCAGCATCTCCTCCAACTGCGCGACGAAGGGGTCCTCCGGCGAGGTGGCGGCGAGATGCTGGTGCATCGCGCGCATCCGGTCGGAATTGAAGATGCGGTCGTAATAGACCTTGGAGATCTGCCAGGGCGCCCCAGCATCCGGATATCGCTCCGGGTCGGCCGCTGCCTCCATCGCGAAGATGGCGATCTGGTGTGCCCGGATGTGATCGGGGTGTGGATACCCGCCGTTCTCGTCATAGGCGACGAGCACCTGCGGACGCAGCTCGCGGATGATCTTCACCAGCGGCTCTGCCGAGACCTCCAGCGGGATGTCGGCGAAACAGTTCGGCGGAATCGGCTCGCCGTTCTCCGGCAGGCCCGAATCCTGGTAGCCGAGCCAGCGGTGGTCGAAGCCGACCGCGCCCTGGGCGCGGGCCATCTCGATGCGGCGAAGCCCCGCCATATCGCGATCGGCCATCGCCTTCTCGCGCAGGCCTTCGTTCTGGATGTCGCCGCGCTCACCCCCGGTGCAGCTGACGATCGTGACCTCGGCGCCGGCGTCCACGTAGCGCGCATAGGTGCCCGCGCCCTTGCTCGACTCGTCGTCGGGGTGGGCGTGGACGGCCAGAAGGCGAAGTGTCACCGAACTCCTAGTTACTTGTCTGTAGCCTTGCATTTCTAGACTAATCGCCTGAGGATGCCCGATGACCGCCACGGAGAGCCCGACTCTCGCCGCCCGCTACGGCCGCACGCCGTCGAAGAAACGGCGCGACCGCATCATCTACATCGTGGCGGGTATCGCCGTGGCCGTGGTGGTCTCCGCCTGGGTGATCTGGGCGGGCCTCGACCAGGCCGGTGCCTCACTCGAGACTCAGGATGTCGGCAACACGATCGTCGGCGACCGCGCCGTGGACGTGAAATTCATCGTCTCGATGCCGGTCGGCAGCACCGCGGAATGTGCGCTGCAGGCGCAGAACTCGGACCACGCGATCACCGGGTGGAAGCTCGTGAAGATCCCGGCCTCGAGCACGCACAGCACCGGCTACCAGGAGCGGGTGCTCAGCGCCGAGCAGCCCGTCACCGGCTTGATCTACCGCTGCTGGCTGACATAAGCTCCCTGCTTGCAATAAACTCAGTGCATTGACTCGGGAGACCGGCCGTGTGGCCGGTCTCATTTCTTTATCCAGCACGCCCGTTGAGCACCACCACTCGACTCCGAGACTGCCGCGGGCCGCAGGACACCCCGAGCACCACCCAGAGGAGGACCCATGTCCAACGAGACGACAGAGACCTGGCTGACCCAGGAGGCATTCGACCGCCGCAGCGCCGAGCTCGAACAGCTCTCCGGCGAGGGGCGCCTGGAGATCGCGAAGAAGATCGAGGCCGCGCGCGAAGAAGGCGACCTGAAGGAGAACGGCGGCTACCACGCAGCCAAGGAGGAGCAGGGCAAGATCGAGGCCCGCATCCGCGTGCTCACCGAACTTCTGCGTCATGCCAAGGTCGGCGATGCCCCCGCCAACGACGGTGTCGTCGCCTCGGGGTCCGTCGTCACCGCGCGCATCCTCGGTGACGAGAGCGTCTTCCTGCTGGGTAGCCGCGAGATCGTCGGCGAAGACAGCGACCTCGATGTCTACAGCGAGGGCAGCCCGCTCGGTGCCGCCATCCTGGGCCACAAGGTCGGGGAGACGGTCGTCTACGCCGCGCCGAACGGCAAGGAGATCACCGTGGAGATCGACAAGGTCGAGGCCTACTCGGCATAGGTTTCACCGGCCTTCTCGACTGCTCCTCGACCGGCGAAGGCTAGATGTCGATGCGGGGCTCGTAGCCCGCCTCGATGAGGTGCGTCAGCACCCGCTGCACGTGTTCTGGTCCGCGCGTCTCGATGCTCAGCTCCAGCTCGACCTGGCTGATCAGCGAGTTGCGGCCGTGGCGCGTGTGCAGCACCTCGATCACGTTCGCGTTCGCCTCCGAGATCAGCTCGGCGACGCGGGCCAGCTGTCCCGGGCGGTCGGGCAGCATCAGCCGCAGCTTCAGGTAGCGGTCGGATGCCGCGAGCCCGCGGGAGATCACGCGTTCCATGATCATCGGGTCGATGTTGCCGCCGCTCAGGATGGCGACCGTCGTGCCGCTGTTCTGCACCTGACCGGTGAGGATGGCCGCGACCGAGACCGCACCGGCCGGCTCGACGACCAGCTTGGCGCGCTCGAGCAGCACCAGCATCGCGCGGGCGATGTCGTCATCCGTCACCGTGACGACCTCGTCGACCGTCTCGCGGATGATCTCGAAGTTCAGCGCCCCGGGCTTGCGCACCGCGATGCCGTCGGCGATGGTGAACGCGATCGGGATCTCGGTGGCCGCGCCGTTGCGTAGCGAGGTGACGTAGGCGGCGGCGTTCGCCGCCTGCACGCCGATGATGCGCACGGAGCGGCCCTCTGCGGCGAACTTCTGCTTGAGGGCGCTGGCGACGCCGGAGATGAGTCCGCCGCCTCCGATAGGAACGACCACCGTCTGCAGGTCGGGAACCTGGTCGAGCATCTCGAGACCGAGCGTGCCCTGGCCGGCCACGACATCCGGATGATCGAACGGCGGGATGAACACGGCTCCCGTGCTGGCGGCGAACTCCGCCGCCGCGCGCAACGACTCGTCGACGTTGTGGCCGCGCAGCACCACCTCGGCCCCGTAGTCGCGGGTCGCCTGCAGCTTTGGCAGAGCGACGCCGACTGGCATGAAGATGGTGGCCGCGATACCGAGTTGGCGCGCGGCGAGGGCGACGCCCTGGGCGTGGTTTCCGGCCGAGGCTGCCACCACTCCCCTGGCCTTCTCCTTCTCGCTGAGGCGGGACATCCGGTTGTAGGCGCCGCGGATCTTGTACGAGCCGGTGCGCTGCAGGTTTTCGCACTTGAGGTAGACGGGGGAGCCGAGCAGGTTGCCGAGGAAGCGGGAGCTCTCCATCGGCGTGACGGCGACGGCCTCGGAGACGCGTTCGCGGGCATCCTCGAAGTCGGTGAGGGTCGGGCCGGAGATCACCAGCTCGGGCAGGGCGTCAGGCATCGGGCAGCGCGTCCTTCAGGTCGGGGTCGGTCGTCTCACGCCAGGTGCCGCGAGCGATGAAGGTGACGATCACGTTGAGCGTCGCGATGACCGGCACCGCGAAGAGAGCGCCGGGGATACCGGCGAGGAACCCGCCGGCGGCGACCGCGAAAACGACGGCGAGCGGATGGATGCGCACCGCGGTTCCCATGATGAACGGCTGCAGCACATGCCCCTCGATCTGCTGCACCAGGATCACGATGCCGAGCATGATCAGCGCGGCGAACGGGTTGAGGTAGATGAGTGCGACGAATACCGCCAGCACCCCGGTGAAGACGGCGCCGATGACGGGGATGAACGAGCCCAGGAAGACCGCGATGGCGATCGGGATGACCAGCGGGAAGCCGCCGAAGAACTGGCCGAGGATCCAGGCGCCGAGGCCGATGCCGACCGCGTCGACGAAGGCGACGAAGATCTGTACCCGCACGAAGTTGGTGAGCGTGACCCAGCCCGCCTTGCCCGCACCGTCGACGGCGGGCCGCGCCTTGCGCGGGAACAGTCGCGTGATCCAGCCCCAGATGCGCTTGCCGTCGATGAGCATGAACAGGGTGGCGAACAGCGTGAGCAGCAGGCCGGCGAGCACGTGTCCGGCCGACGAACCGATGGACAGCGCGCCCTGGAACAGTTGCTGGCTGTCTTTCTGGATCGCCTCGAATGCCTGCCCCACGTAGGCGTTGATGTCGTTCTCGGTGAGGTGCAGCGGCGACTCGAGCAGGTAGTCCTTGAACTGGGAGTAAGCCTCGACGCTCTTGCGCTGCAGGTCGGGGAAACCGTCACGCACCTGGAACACCACCAGCACGACCAGGCCGGCCACGACGACGAGCAGGCCGACCTCGGCGACCGCCACGGCGAGCCCCTTCGGCCAGCGATGACGTTGCAAGAAGTTGACGAATGGGACAAGCAGGGCGGCGAGCAGGATCGCCACCATGAAGGGCACGACGATCTCGCGCAGCTGGCCGACCAGGAAGATGAACAGCGCGATTACGCCCGCGACCAGCAGCAGCCTCCACGACCAGGCCGCGGCGATGCGAATACCCACGGGCAGAGTGGCCTCGGCGAGGTCCTTGGTCTCGTGCGCCTCGGCGGAGGCCACCGCGGCAGGGGTGCGCTTGCGACTACCGATCGTCATCGGCTCAGTCTACGACCGGGTGTATGCGGGCAGCAGTATGTATCGACGAGTCACGATCTACCCCGCTCGGCTACTCGCGCACACTCACCGCTACCGGGCGGCCCGCGAGTTCGAGCATCACCCGATCGCCGGTCAGGGGGCGCACGCGTACGTCGTGCTGCACGAAGAGCAGGGTGCCGTCGTCGAGGCGCACCTGGGTGCGGCGCAGCGAACCGAGAAAGCTCGAGACGACGACCGTGGCGGGGATGCCCGTGGCCGACTCCGCACTGGAGAGCGTGATGTCCTCGGGGCGGATGTAGGCCGTGACGGCACCGTCGCGAGGTCCGGTTCCCAGCAGCGGGAGGGACATCCCGAACGCCGTCACGGTCTCGCCGGCGAGCTCGGCGGCGACGGGGTTGCTCAGTCCGACGAAGGTCGCGACGAACGAGGTCGCGGGCTGCGTGTAGAGGTCTTCTGGGGTGCCGACCTGTTCGATGTTGCCCTCGCGCATGACCGCGACCCGGTCGGAGACGGCCAGCGCCTCCTCCTGATCGTGGGTGACGAAGAGCGTCGTGATACCCAGGTCGGTCTGGATGCGGCGGATCTCGTCGCGCAGCTGCACGCGGACCTTGGCATCGAGCGCCGACAGCGGCTCGTCGAGCAGCAGCACACGGGGACGGGTGACCAGCGCGCGGGCCAGCGCCACGCGCTGCTGCTGACCGCCGGAGAGCTGGTGCGCATAGCGCTCGCCCAGGTGACCGAGGCCGACCATGTCGAGTGCGTCCTGCGCGCGGGTGCGACGGCTGGCGGCGTCCACCTTGCGCATCCGGAGCCCGAATTCGACGTTCTGCTGCACGGTCAGGTGCGGGAACAGCGAGTAGGCCTGGAAGACCATGCCGATGTCGCGCTTGTTCACCGGAACCTGCGCGACATCGGAGCCATCGATCAAGATGCGCCCCTCGGTGATCGTCTCGAGGCCGGAGAGCGCGCGCAGCACGGTGGTCTTGCCACAGCCGGACGGACCGAGCAACGAGATGAACTCTCCCGGCGCCATCGAGAGGTTCACCCCGGTGAGGGCGCGATGCCCGGCGTAGTCCTTGACGACGTTCAGCAGCTCGACGGTCGCCCCCTCGCGCTGGGCGAGGTCGGCGGCGGTCTTCGTTGCTGCGGTGCGGGTGCTGACGGTCATGCTGACCTCCGGGTGAGTCGGGTGCCGCCGGGGCGTAGGGAACCGAGGCGACCGATGAGGAGAAGAAGAACGAAGGCGAACACCAGGGCGAGCACCGCGAAGATCACGGCGACGTACGGATCCGTGTGCTGCACGAGCAGCAGAGCGGTCTGGAAGGTGTTCTGGCTGAGGAACGAGGCGATGGTGTATTCGCCGAGCACGACGGCGATCGTGATGAAGCAGGACGCCAGGATGCCCCGGCGCAGGTTCGGCAGGATGACTCGCATGAGTACCGAACCCCACCCTGCACCGAGAGATCGGCCGGCCTCGCTCAGTACGACGACCTCGACGGCTGCCAGATTGGCCGCGATGGGGCGGTAGGCGTACGGGAGCACGATGATGCCGACGGCGAAGGCCATCGTCCAGGGGTAGCTGCCGAAGATCTGGGCGACGATCGAATACACCGGTACGAAGCCGACGACGAGCACGATCGACGGGATCGTGACGGGGATGATGCAGATGAATTCGAGCACGCGTCGGAGCTTCGGGAACTTGAGTTCGACGAAGATCATGGTCGGCAGCAACAGCACCAGCACGATCGCGACGGTGATCGCGCAGATTCCGAGCGAATTGCCGATGCCCTGGAACAGGTTCGAGTACGCCTGGTTGTTCGCCGGATCGAAGATGGCGAGGTAGTGGGTGAAGCCGTAGGCCTGCACGTTGTTCACCGGTTGCCCGACCCGGAGTGAGAACTCGACCATGGCGAGGATCGGGACGATGAAGACGACGCCGACCACCGTGAGGATGATGCGCCGCGTGGCCTTCGTCGGCTCGGCGGCGAAGCGCGCGCGACTGAGCCTGAGCGGACCCGGCGTCGGCGTCGTGGTCGCGACGGCCGCCGGGTCGATGAGTTCGGCGGTGGCATTCGACCTGGTCATCGCTGCCACCTCGAAGCCCGGCGCTGCAGTGCGGAGTAGCCGGTCATCAGAACGATCATGACGATCACCATTCCGAGGGCGAGCACGCCCGCTGTGTTGGAGACGCCGACCACCGTCTCTGAGGTGAGCTGCTGCTTGATGTCGAGCGGGGTGATCACCGCCTGCGAGGAGATCAGGGCGGCCGCGGTCGCATAGGACGAGAAGGAGTTGGCGAACAGCAGGATCAGGCTGCCGAAGAACGCCGGCGCGAGGATCGGCATGCCGATGCGCCACCAGAAGGTGGCCCGCGTGCCGCCGAGGGTCGCGTTCGCCTCGGCCCAGGTGGACTTGAGGCCCTCCATCGCCGGCATGAAGGTGATCACCATGAGCGGCACCTGGAAGTACAGGTACGGGATGAGCAGACCGACGACCTGGTAGAGCAGTACGCCCTTGCTGTCGAAGTTGTTGAAGACGTTCTGCACCAGACCGATCGAGACCAGCCACTTGGTGATGATGCCTTGGGCACCGATGGTGGCGATGAAGGCGAACGCCAGCATGATGCCGCCGAACTGGGCGAGCACGCTGCTCGCCGAGTCGACGGTAGTGCGCAGGAAGCTGTCGGACTTGGTGCCCAGCAGCGCGAAGCAGACCAGCGCGCCGATGATCGCACCGATCACCGCGGTCACCGCAGAGATCCAGATCGAGTTCCAGAAGTGCTGGAGGATCTGCGGGTTTGCGAAGGCCGCGAGGTTGGCAAGAGTGACGTTGCCGGTGTTGTCGAAGAATCCGCTGCCCACCGCCAGCACGGCCGGGATCGCGAGGAACAGCAGTACGTAGGCGGCGAAGGGGACGAGGCCGAGCCAGACCACACTGCGGCGCCGGGAAGGTCTCCCGGCGCCGCTGGTGGTGGCCGACGCAAGCGGAGTTGCGACAGTCATGGTCTGATCGTTAGCCGATCGCCGAAGCCCACTTGGCGGTCAACAGCGTTCCCGCTGCCGTGGCCTCATCGGCGGTGAGCTGCACGAAGTCCTTCGGCGCCTTGCCGACGGTCTCGAGCACCTTGGCGTCGACGGTCTTGTTCGCCTCCATGGCGGCCAGGGTTGCGGGGTATGCGCCCGACGCGAGGTACAGGTTCTGCACCTCGGGGCTGTAGATCCACTCTTCCCACAGACGCGCGGCCGCGGGGTGCGGTGCGTCCGCGTTGATCGCCTGGTTGTAGTAGCTGCCGAGCGCGGTGCCGGGCAGAACGACCGTCTTGAAGTTGGCGTTGCCGGCCGAGCCGCCCGCCTTGCCCCAGGCGAGGTTGTTGTAGCTCCACTGGATGACCACAGGGGTCTCACCGGAGGCGACGGTGGCCTGCGAGGGGGTGACGGCGAGGAAGTTGCCGGCCTTCTTCAGCTTGGCGAAGAAGTCGATGCCGGGCTGGATGTCGCTGGCCTTGCCGCCGTTCTGCAGCGCGGCCAGGTAGACGGCGGATGCCGCCTCGTTGGCCTGCGTCGGGTCGCCCTTGATCGCGACCTTGCCGTTGTACTCGGAGCCGAGCAGGTCGCTCATCTTCTTCGGTGCCGTCTTGATGACGGTCGAGTCGTAACCGATGGACATGAGGCCGGTGTAGTCGTAGTACCACTTACCGTCGGCATCCTTGAAGTCCTCGGGAATGTCTTTCCAGTTGCTCACCTTGTAGGGGGCGACCAGGTCGAGGTTCTGCTGCAGCACGGCTGTGCCGATGTCGAACACGTCGGGAGCCGTGGTCTGGCCCTTCTGCGACTTGGCTGCGGCGACCTCGTCGGCGCTGGAGCCATCGGGGTTGGCCGAGACGATCTTGATCTTCGGGTACTTCTTCTCGAATCCCTCGATGATCTTGCCGTAGTTGGCCCACGACGGGGGAAGGGTGATGACGTTGAGCTGGCCCTCTTTGTTGGCAGCCTCGACGAGGCCCTTGAGCCCGCCGAAGTCTTCTGCGCTCGTGGCCGTCTTTGCGTTGACGGAATCCGTGTCGGAGCTCGCGGGGGTGCTCGAGCTCGCGCACGCGGTGAGCGAGATCGCGACGGCAGCGACGAACGCCGTGCCGACGATGAAACGCTTGATGGTCACTTGTCCTCCAGATGCTCGTCCCGGTCGTTCGCGCTGTGGTGCGAACTGTCGGATACCGGGGCGGCCTCAACGCATCGTCGTTCGCCCTGGTGTCGCCTGGTCCCCGGTCAGGTGAACGGAGACGGAACGACAGACGGACAGCGGGTTCGTTTCGTCGCCGTGGCTTCCGC
>Ga0247732_10000427_pt1 | contig 20543 bp, 16 predicted proteins | sample UWRJL163409C2_FD_180940 | JGI IMG/M metagenome (GOLD analysis project Ga0247732, IMG submission 180940) | Plant litter microbial communities from Arlington Agricultural Research Station in Wisconsin, United States - UWRJ-L163-409C-2 | ecosystem: Environmental > Terrestrial > Plant litter >...
GCGTGGGCAAGCAGCAGCTCGTCGAGATCGCCAAGGCGCTCAACAAGAGCGTGAAGCTGCTCATCCTCGACGAGCCGACGGCGGCCCTCAACGAGAACGACTCGCAGCACCTGCTCGACCTGATCCGCGGCCTCAAGTCCAAGGGCATCGCGTCGATCATGATCTCGCACAAGCTGAACGAAATCGAGCAGGTGGCCGACTCCATCACGATCATCCGCGACGGCCGCAGCATCGAGACCCTCAACGTCAAGGAGGACGGGGTCAACGAGGACCGCATCATCCGCGGCATGGTGGGTCGCGACCTCGAGAGCCGCTTCCCCGAGCACACGCCGAAGATCGGCGAGGTCTTCTTCGAGGTGCGCAACTGGACGGTGCAGCACCCGCTCATCTCCGACCGCCTTGTCTGCAAAGACGAGAGCCTCTTCGTGCGCCGCGGCGAGATCGTGGGAATCGCCGGCCTCATGGGCGCCGGTCGTACCGAGCTCGCCATGAGCATCTTCGGCCGCTCCTACGGAACCTACGTCTCGGGAACGATCATCAAGGACGGCAAGGAGATCGTGCTCAAGAACGCGGGCGACGCGATCAACCACGGTCTCGCCTACGTGAGCGAGGACCGCAAGGTCCTGGGGCTCAACCTGCTCGACGACATCAAGCGCTCCACCGTCTCGGCCAAGCTCAAGAAGATCTCGAAGCGCGACGTCGTCGACGAGGTCCAGGAGTACGAGATCTCGGATGCCTACCGCAAGAGCCTGCGCATCAAGACACCCACGGTCAACGAGGGCGTCGGCAAACTCTCGGGCGGCAACCAGCAGAAGGTCGTCCTCGCCAAGTGGATGTTCACCGACCCCGACCTGCTCATCCTCGACGAGCCGACTCGAGGCATCGACGTCGGTGCCAAGTTCGAGATCTACGGCATCATCCAGAAGCTCGCCGACGAGGGCAAGGGCGTGATCGTCATCTCGAGCGAGCTGCCCGAGCTCCTTGGAATCTCCGACCGCATCTACACGGTCTTCGAAGGCGCCATCACCAATGACATCCCGGCCGCCGAGGCCGATCCCGAAACGCTCATGAAGAGCATGACCTCCGCCAAGAAAAAGGTTCTTTCCTGATGACTCAAATCACCGAAGCCCCCAAGAAGTCCGGAGGCATTCGCGACCTCGGCAAGATGTTCGGCAGCGGATCCGGAGCCAAGCAGCTCGGCATCCTCGGCGCCCTGGTCGTCATCATCATCATCTTCCAGGTCTGGACGGGCGGGCTCACCCTCACCCCGGGCAACCTGATCGCCCTGGTGAGCCAGTACTCCTACATCCTCATCCTCGCCATCGGCATGGTCATGGTGATCATCGCGGGCCACATCGACCTCTCGGTCGGTTCGGTCGCGGCATTCTCCGGCATCGTCGTCGCGAGCCTGATGCAGAACTTCAACGTGCCGTGGCCCGTCGCGATCGTGCTCGGCCTGGTCGTGGGCGCGCTCATCGGAGCCTGGCAGGGCTTCTGGGTCGCCTACGTGGGAGTCCCGGCGTTCATCGTGACGCTGGCCGGCATGCTCATCTTCCGCGGCGGCAACCAGTTCATCGGAAACGCCAATTCGGTCGCCGTGCCCAAGGAGTTCCAGTTCATCGGCGCCGGCTACCTGCCCGAGATCGGGCCGGACACCGGATACAACAACCTCACGCTGCTGCTCGGACTCGTCGTGATCGTGGCCATCATCTGGCGCGAGTTCTCGGCCCGCCGCACGCAGGCCGAGATGGGCAGCGACATGGCCCCGCTGTGGGTCTCGCTGGTCAAGATCGCGGGTCTCGTCATCGTGACGGGCTACGCCACCTACCTGTTCTCGTCCGGTCGCGTCGGCACCAGCTTCCCGATCTCGGGCATCATCCTCGGCGTGCTCGTGCTGCTCTACTCGTTCGTCACCCGCAACACGATCTTCGGCCGTCACATCTACGCGGTCGGCGGCAACTCGCACGCCGCAGAGCTCTCGGGCGTCAACTCCCGCCGCGTCAACTTCTTCGTGATGATGAACATGTCTGTGCTCGCCTCGCTGGCCGGCATGATCTTCGTGGCCCGCTCCACGGCATCCGGCCCGCAGGACGGCCTGAACTGGGAGCTCGACGCGATCGCGGCCGTGTTCATCGGTGGCGCCGCCGTCGCCGGTGGTGTCGGAACCGTGACCGGCTCGATCATCGGTGGTCTGGTCATGGCCGTGCTCAACAACGGTCTTCAGCTCGTCGGCGTTCCGTCCGACCGGGTGCAGATCATCAAGGGCCTCGTGCTCCTCGCCGCCGTCGCCATCGACGTCTGGAACAAGAGTCAGGGTCGCCCGTCGATCACCGGATTCCTCACCCGCAAGCGCACGGGCGGCGCACTCACCACCGAGACGCCTCCGGTTCCCCGGGTGCAGGACGACACGAACGCCCTCGAGCCCACCGTCGGCGCGTCGGAGACCAACCGCCCCTCGTCGGTCACCCCCAACAACTAGATCTTTCCTTCCTGCACCACTCATCCCTGCACCACACAAAAGAAAGTGATTGAAATGCGTAAAGTCGCACTAACCGCTGCAGCTGTCGCTGCGGTCGCAGCATTGGCGCTGTCCGGTTGCTCCAGCCGCGCCGGAGACACGACCTCCACCGATGGAGCGTCGGCCGGTTTCGCCGCCGATTCCGTCATCGGAGTCGCACTGCCCTCGAAGACCAGTGAGAACTGGGTCCTCGCCGGTGGACTGTTCGAAGACGGCCTCAAGGAGGCCGGCTACAAGGGCGACGTGCAGTACGCCGCCGCATCCGGCACCGTCGCCGACCAGCAGGGCCAGATCCAGTCGATGGTCACCAAGGGCGCGAAGGTCATCATCATCGGTGCCGCCGATGGTTCGCAGCTCTCGACCCAGGTCGAGGCCGCGCACGACGCCGGCGCGATCGTCATCGCGTACGACCGTCTGATCCTCAACACCGAGGCCGTCGACTACTACGTGGCCTACGACAACTTCAAGGTCGGCGAGCTCCAGGGCCAGGCCCTGCTCGACGGCATGAAGGCCAAGAAGCCCGAAGGCCCGTACAACATCGAGCTGTTCTCGGGTTCGTCGGATGACGCCAACTCGGCCGTCTTCTTCGACGGCGCGATGAGCGTTCTGCAGCCGGCCATCGACGACGGTACCGTCGTCGTGGGTTCGGGCCAGACCGACATCAAGCAGACGGCGACCGCCGGCTGGAAGGCGGAGAACGCCCAGAGCCGCATGGACTCGCTGATCACCAGCACGTACAGCACCACGTCGCTCGACGGAGTCCTCTCCCCGAACGACACCCTGGCTCGCGCGATCATCACCTCGGTGAAGGCCGCCGGCAAGCCGATCCCGGTCGTCACCGGTCAGGACTCCGAGGTCGAGTCCGTGAAGTCCATCATGGCGGGCGAGCAGTACTCGACCATCAACAAGGACACCCGCGCGCTCGTCAAGCAGGCCATCGACATGGTCGGCGAACTGCAGAAGGGTGGCAAGGCCACGACGAACGACGACAAGTCGTACGACAACGGCGTGAAGGTCGTTCCGGCCTTCCTGCTCGACCCGGTCATCGTGACCAAGGACAACGCGGCCGAGGCGTACGCCAACGACCCGACCCTCGAGCCGCTCACCAAGTAGCACACGCTCAGCAGTACACAGGCTCAGGCCGATCCGACACCCGTCGGGTGGGCCTGAGTCGTTTGTGCGGCGGCGTCTTCAGAGATCTGCACCCGGGCGAGCCGGATGCCCGAGTTGAGATACCCGGCGAAAAGCAGGGGGTCGACGGCGCACGAAAGAACGAAGTTCGCATCGAAGGAGCCGTAGGCCAGATCGGACACGACAGCCCAGACCGAGAAGATGCTGCGGATGGCGAACACCACCGAGAGAACAAAACTCGCGGTCGGAAGTGCGCTCATCCGCCACCAAGGTCGCGATGGTTCGATCGGTTCTCCGCGGCCGCGAAATGTTCGCGTTCCGAAGTAGACGGCGAAGAAGATCAGGAAGCTCGCGAACTCGTCGCTGATGTATGGCGGGATGTCCAATGCCACGCCCGCATACCGTACGACCAGCGTGGATGCGAAGAAAACTACCACAAAGAGAGTTTTGCGCCCGCTTGTAGTAATTCTCACTCGCACACACTACTGCGTAGGCGGACTGTCGCAGCAGGTACCAGTGCGGTCAGTCGTGCCCGGTGTGCCTGTAACTCTTGTCCGCAGCGGGGACTACTGCCCGGCGGCTGCGGTTAGACCGCGTGGGCCGCGTACTGGGCGCGGATCTCCGGGCGGTAGTCGGGAGCCGGGGTGGCTACGGTCGAGACGGTCCAGGCGGGGCGGGTGCCCGTGAGAACCCAGGCGGCCTGCGCCGCGGCGCCGTCGGCCACGTACTCGCCGGGCGTCGGGATGCTCACGGGCAGCTCGAACACCTGGGCGGCGATCGCCTGCACGGCCGGGTTCAGGGCGGCTCCGCCGATGATGAGCAGCCGCTCGGCCTGCACGCCCAGCGCGGTCACGGCGGCGACGCCGTCTGCAAGGCCGCAGAGCATTCCCTCGATGGCGGCGCGCGCGAGGCCTTCGCGGGTCGTCGAGGCGAGGGTCATGCCGAAGAGGGTGGCCGTGGCATCCGGCAGATTCGGTGTGCGTTCGCCCTCGAAGTACGGCTGCAGCACGAGGCCGTTCGATCCCGGCGCCGCGGCCAGGGCCAGCGAGCCGAGCTCGTCATGGGTGACCCCGAGAAGCCGGGCCGTCGCATCCAGGATGCGCGCGGCGTTGAGGGTGGCGACCAACGGCAGCGACAGCCCGCTCGCGTCGGCGAAGCCGGCGACGGTGCCCGAGGCGTCGTTGATGGGAGCCTCGGTCACGGCGAAGACCGTGCCGCTCGTGCCGATCGAGACGACGACGTCTCCGGCGCGCGCGCCCAGGCCCAGAGCCGCACCCGCGTTGTCGCCGGCGCCGGGGCCGAGGACGACGCCCGAGGGAGTCGTTCCGGCGGACTCGGCCGGGCCGAGCACGCGGGGAAGGATGCAGTCGTGGCCGAGCGCGGCGACGAGCAGCTCGCGGTCGTACTCGCCTGTGGCGGAGTCGAAGTAGCCGGTGCCGCTGGCGTCGGAGCGGTCGGTGGTGAGCTCGGACAGCACAGGGCCGAGGGGGCTGGTCTCGTCGTCGGCGGGGCCGTAGCCTCGCAGGCGCCAGGTGAGCCAGTCGTGGGGCAGAGCGACGGCGGCGACGCGCTCGGCGTTGGCCGGTTCGGCGTCGCGCAGCCAGCGCAGCTTCGTGATGGTGAACGACGCGACGGGAACACAGCCCGTGCGTCGCGCCAGCTCATCCGCGCCGAACTCCGCGATGAGGTCGGTGGCGGCGGCGGCCGAGCGGGTGTCGTTCCAGAGCAGGGCGTCGCGGATCACCCGGCCCTCGGCATCCAGTGCGACCATGCCGTGCTGTTGGCCGGCCACGGCCAGCGCGTCGACGTCGTCGAGTCCGCCCGCGGCGGTGAGCGCCTGGCGCAGTGCCTGCCACCACGCGGCCGGGTCGACCTCGGTGCCCTCCGGATGCGGCGCGCGGCCCATGCGCACGAGGGCGCCCGTCTCGGCGTCGCGGACGACGACCTTGCAGCTCTGGGTGGACGAGTCGACTCCGGCGACGAGGGGCATGGGTGTGGTTCCTTGTGGTGTGAAAAACGAATCGTTCCCTGAGCCTGTCGAAGGGGTCCTTCGACAAGCTCAGGGAACGGGATGGTTACTAGCCGCGGGCGCCGAGCAGGTGCTCGAGCGCCAGCTGCTGCAGACGCACGAAGCCGAAGCCCTTACCGTTGAAGTAGGCGTCGGCGTCGAACTCCTCGTAGGCGCTGCGGTCGGCGAGCAGGTCGTCGTAGCTCTCGCCCTCGCCCAGCGTGTTCTGCGACAGTTCGAGAACGCGCGACGCAGCGAGCTGCTCCTGCACCTCGGGGTCGGCGCGGAACGCGGCGGCGCGCTCCTTGAGCAGCAGGTAGGTGCGCATGTTCGCGGCAGCCGAGTCCCAGACGCCCGTGATGTCCTCGGTGCGCGAGGGCTTGTAGTCGAAGTGGCGGGGGCCGTCGTAGGCCGGTCCGCCGTTCGGGCCGCCGTTCTCGAGCAGGTCGACGAGGGCGAAGGCGTTCTGCAGGTCGCCGTGGCCGAAGACCAGGTCCTGGTCGTACTTGATGCCCCGCTGGCCGTTGAGGTCGATGTGGTAGAGCTTGCCCTGGTAGAGCGCCTGCGCGATTCCGGCGGCGAAGTTCAGCCCGGCCATCTGCTCGTGGCCGACCTCGGGGTTCACACCCACGAGCTCGGGGCGCTCGAGCGTGTTGATGAAGGCGAGGGCGTGACCGAGGGTCGGTAGCAGGATGTCGCCGCGCGGTTCGTTGGGCTTGGGCTCGATGGCGAAACGGATGTCGTAGCCCTTGTCGGTGACGTAGTCGCCGAGCATGTTGACGGCCTCGCGGTAGCGCTCGAGGGCCTGGCGGATGTCTTTCGCGGAGTCGTACTCGGCGCCCTCGCGGCCACCCCACATGACGAACGTCTTGGCGCCCAGCTCGGCGGCCAGGTCGATGTTTCGCAGCACCTTGCGCAGCGCGAAGCGGCGCACGCCGCGGTCGTTCGAGGTGAAGCCGCCGTCTTTGAACACGGGAGCGGAGAAGAGGTTGGTGGTGACCATCGGCACGATCACGCCGGTGTCGGCCAGGGCCTGCTTGAGGCGGTCGATCTGCGTCTGGCGCTCGGCGTCGGTGGAGCCGAAGGCGAAGAGGTCGTCGTCGTGGAAGGTGAGTCCGTAGGCGCCCAGCTCGTTGAGCTTGTGCACGGCCTCGACGACGTCGAGGGGAGCCCGGGTGGGGCCGCCGAACGGGTCGGCTCCGTTGTAGCCGATGGTCCAGAGGCCAAAGGAGAATTTATCGTCGCGCGTGGGCTCGAGGGCCATGGTGATTCCCGTCTCTCAACGTCATTGGTGAATTGTTGCTGTCGAAAACATATCAGGTCTGCGCTCACTGGGCCAGATGAAGACGCTCGGAATCTCCGAGATCGAATTGTTATCGCCGCAAACTAATCGGCCGATGACGCGTGATTCCGCGATGTGACCGGTCACATCGAGCGTGGGGCGGCGTGTTTGTCCGGTCGTCGTCGAAATTTTCGTAGACGACAGGGGAAACCGTGGGATATGTTCGCTCCGTCAACAAAGGTCGTCACGACGACCGGGGATATCACAGCGATGCCCCGTTACGAGGAAGTAACTGTCGACAGGCAGTCTTCCTCCGCGCACAACACCGGCACCGACTCGACTCGGGCCGGATCCTGGCAGCATTCAGAGAGGAAAGCACACCATGACGAACAGAACCACGAAGCGGCTCCTGGCCGTACTCGCGACGGGGGCGGTCGCGTTGTCGCTCGCCGCGTGTTCCAGCGGCTCCGAGACCACCGACGGCGCATCCGGAGATGCCATTGCGGACTGCAATGTCGGCATCTCGATGCCCACCCGCTCGCTCGAGCGCTGGATCAACGACGGCGAGCAGCTGCAGAAGGCGCTCGAGGGCGCGGGCTGCACCGTCGACCTGCAGTATGCAGACAACAAGACTGACCAGCAGATCAGCCAGATCCAGAACCAGGTCGCCGGCGGGGCCAAGGTCCTCGTGATCGCCGCCATCGACGGCAAGGTTCTCGCGCCGGTGCTCGATGAGGCGAAGAAGCAGGACGCCACGGTCATCGCCTACGACCGCCTGATCAACGGAACCGACAACGTCGACTACTACGCCACCTTCGACAACTACAAGGTCGGCACCTTGCAGGGCCAGTACATCGAAGAGCAGCTCGGGCTGAAAGACGGCAAGGGCCCGTTCACCCTCGAGCCCTTCGCCGGCAGCCCAGACGACAACAACGCCAAGTTCTTCTTCTCCGGTGCGTGGGATGTGCTCCTGCCCTACGTGGAGAAGGGCCAGCTCGTCGTTCCCAGTGGCAAGTCGCCCGCCAGCGACGACGACTGGGCGTCCATCGGCATCCAGGGCTGGGCGTCAGACAAGGCGCAGTCCGAGATGGACAACCGCCTGTCGTCGTTCTACACGGGCGGCCAGAAGGTGGACGTCGTGCTCTCCCCGAACGACAGCCTGGCCATCGGCATCGAGGCCTCGCTGAAGTCGGCCGGGTACGCTCCGGGAGACGCCTACCCGATCATCACCGGACAGGACGCCGACAAGGCGAACGTCAAGGCGATCCTCGACGGCGAGCAGTCGATGACCGTGTGGAAGGACACGCGTGCCCTCGGCGACCGCGTCTTCCAGATGATCCAGTCGATCGCGGCAGGCGACGAGGTCGAGGTCAACGACACGAAGACCTACGACAACGGCAACAAGGTCGTCCCGTCGTACCTGCTCGACCCCGAGGTCGTGGTCAAGGACGACGTGCAGTCGAAGCTGATCGACTCGGGCTTCCTCAAGGCATCGGACGTCGGTCTCTAACGAGCCATCCCCGGTCGGCCCCGCCTCTGCGGCGGGGCCGACCTCCCCGTCGTCGCCCAGCCGACGACCCGCAGGCGAGAAATGTAAGGGACCGATGAGCATCCAGGACAGCGTGCCGCAGCAGCACGACATCATTCTGCGCATGAACGACATCACCAAGGAATTCAGCGGAGTCAAAGCACTCGACGGCGTCTCGATCAGTGTGCGGCGCGGCGAGGTCCACGCCATCTGCGGCGAGAACGGCGCCGGAAAGTCGACGCTGATGAAGGTGCTGTCGGGTGTCTACCCGACCGGCAGCTTCGGCGGCTCGATCGAGTTCGAGGGCCACGAGGTCGCCTTCCGCGACATCAACGACAGCGAGCACGAGGGAATCGTGATCATCCACCAGGAGCTCGCACTGAGTCCGTACCTGTCGATCGCCGAGAACATCTTCCTCGGCAACGAGCTCTCCACGAGGGGCATCATCGACTGGAACAAGACCAACCGCGAAGCCGCACTGCTGCTCGCACGCGTCGGCCTCGACGAGAACCCGGCCACCAAGATCCTCGAGCTGGGCGTCGGCAAGCAGCAGCTCGTGGAGATCGCGAAGGCGCTCTCGAAGCGCGTCAAGCTGCTGATCCTCGACGAGCCGACGGCCGCCCTCAACGACGAGGACTCCGCCCACCTGCTCGGCCTCATCGACCACCTGCGCATGCAGGGCATCACGTGCATCATCATCAGCCACAAGCTGAAGGAGATCAAGAGGATCGCCGACACCGTCACCGTCATCCGCGACGGCAGGACGATCGAGACCATTCCCATGGACGGGCCCGACGCCACCGAGGCTCACATCATCCGCGCCATGGTCGGCCGCGACCTCAACAGCCTCTTCCCGCCGCACGACTCCACCGTCGGTGCCGAGGTGCTGCGGGTCGAGGACTGGACGGTGTACCACCCCGTCGACACCTCCCGCAAAGTTGTGGACTCCGCCTCGTTCACCGTCAGGGCGGGCGAGATCGTGGGCTTCGCGGGGCTGATGGGCGCGGGTCGAACCGAACTCGCCATGAGCATCTTCGGACGCTCCTACGGCACCAACATCTCGGGGCGCATCTACAAGAACGGCGTCGAGATCCACAACCGCAACGTCGACGAGGCGATCAGCAACGGCTTCGCCTACGCGACCGAGGATCGCAAGAGGTACGGCCTCAACCTGATCGGCGACATCCAGGTCAACGTCTCGGCCGCCGCCCTCGGCAAGCTCGCCAAGCTGGGCATCGTCGACTCCCATCGCGAGTACAAGGTGGCCGACTCCTACCGCGAGAAGATGAACATCAAGGCTCCGAGCGTGGCCTCGATCACGGGCAAGCTGTCGGGCGGCAACCAGCAGAAGGTGGTGCTGTCGAAGTGGATCTTCGCCGGCCCCGACGTGCTGATCCTTGACGAGCCCACCCGTGGCATCGACGTCGGGGCGAAATACGAGATCTACGGCATCATCAACGAGCTCGCCGCGCAAGGCAAGGCCGTGGTCGTCATCTCGAGCGAGCTGCCCGAACTGCTCGGCCTCGCCGACCGCATCTACGCGATCTCGGAGGGACGACTCACCGGCGAGGTCTCCCGCGAGAACGCATCCCAGGAAACCCTCATGCAGTACATGACCGCGGGAAAGGACTGAACCCGATGAGCACGACCACCCCCACCATCACCCCTCCTGTGCCGAGCAAACGGCGCATCCCGAAGCTGTCGATCAACTTCCGCCAGTACGGCATCCTCGCCGCCCTCGCGGTCATCGTCATCCTGTTCCAGATCATGACGAACGGCCGGCTCCTGCTGCCCGGCAACGTGAACAACCTGATCCAGCAGAACGCCTATGTGCTGATCCTCGCGATCGGCATGGTGATCGTCATCATCGCGGGTCATATCGACCTGTCCGTCGGATCCGTGGTGGCCATGGTCGGAGCCGTCTCCGCCATCAGCATGAACTCGTGGGGCTTCCCGTGGTGGGCCGCGGTGATCCTCGCCCTCGTGGTGGGCGCCATCGTGGGCGCCTGGCAGGGGTTCTGGGTCGCCTATGTCGGCATACCCGCCTTCATCGTGACGCTCGCCGGCATGCTCATCTTCCGCGGACTGACCTTGGTGCTGCTCACCGGCGGCACCATCAGCGGCCTGCCCGCAGAGTTCACCGCCATCGGAGCCGGCTGGGTTCCCGGATTCCTCGGAGAGGTCGCCGGTCGCGATCTTCTGACGATCGTTCTCGGCGTGCTGACCGTTGTCGTGCTCCTGGCCCAGGGCCTGCGTTCGCGAGCCGCGCTGCGCAAGCTCGACCTGCCGCGCGAGCCGATGGTCTCGTTCTGGATCAAGAACGGGATCGCCGCGGTCGCGATCCTGGCGTTCACCTGGCTCCTCTCCGACTACAGCGGAACCCCGATCATCCTGATCATCCTGGCCGTGCTGATCCTCCTCTACACGTTCCTGCTCAACCGCTCGGTGTTCGGCCGCCACGTCTACGCCATGGGCGGCAACCTGTTCGCGGCCGTCATGAGCGGCGTCAAGACCAAGCGGGTCAACTTCCTCATCTTCGTGAACATGGGCATCCTCGCCGGCCTGGCCGGCGTCGTCTCGACGGCCCGCGCCGGTGGCGCCGTCGCGTCTGCCGGCCAGAACTACGAGCTGGATGCGATCGCCGCGGTGTTCATCGGAGGCGCGGCCGTGCAGGGTGGTGTCGGAACGGTGGTGGGAGCCGTCATCGGTGGCCTCGTGATGGGCGTGCTCAACATGGGCCTGTCGATCCTGTCGGTCGATGCCGCCTGGCAGATGGCCATCAAGGGCTTTGTGCTGCTTCTCGCAGTCGCATTCGATATCTTCAACAAGCGGCGCGCGGGCGGTCGCTGATCAGGAGAGCGCCCGTCGACCGCGGGGAGAGTGAGGCTCGATGAGTGCGACGCCGCCCGCCCTCGGGGGCCTCGGAGGCCGAGGGGGCTCGAGCAACGACCAGCTGAGGCGCTACAACCTGTCGATGGTCATGACCCTCATCCACCATTCGGGCGGCTGCTCGCGTGCGGAGATCACCCGGCGCATGGGGCTCAACCGTTCCACGGTCGGCGCACTCGTGGCCGAGCTGGTCGAGCTCGGGCTCGCCTTCGAGGGCGAGCCCGAGTCGGTGGTCGGCCGCGTCGGCCGCCCGAGCGTTCAGGTGTACCCGAATCCCGACATCGTGGCGCTCGCCGTGTATCCCGACGTCGATGCCATCACCGTCTGCATCGTGGGCCTGGGCGGCGAGATGATCCGTCGCATCCGGTACGACACCGTGCGCGTGCCCACGGTGCACGAGACGGTCAATGTCGTGAAGGCCGTCGTCGACGGGATGCGCGGCGAGATCGACTCGAGATTCCGGGTCGCGGGCGTCGGGGTGGCCGTGCCGGGACTCGTGAATTCGAAAGACGGCCGCGTTCTGATCGCGCCGCACCTCGGCTGGCGCGACGCGTCGCTCGCGACCGCCCTCTCGAAGGCGCTCGACTACCCGGTGTTCGCCGGTAACGACGCCAGCCTCGGCGCCATCGCCGAGAGTCTGTTCGGCATCGCCAGGGGCATGGACGACATCGTCTACCTCAACGGAAGCGCCAGCGGAATCGGCGGCGGTCTGATCATCGGCGGGTCGGCCCTGCGAGGAACGAGCGGCTATGCCGGCGAGCTCGGCCACACTTTGGTGAACAACATGGGTTCGCGCTGTCACTGCGGGCGCACCGGATGCCTCGAGACGGAGGTCAGCCTCGCCCGGCTGCTGGCGGTGCTCAAGCTCCCGAGGGCCGATCAGGACGAACTCGAGATCGCCCTGGGCGTCTCGCGGGATCCGAAGGTCATGCGCGAGGTGCAGCGTCAGATCGACATGCTGTCCGAGGCGATCTCCAATTTCGTGAACATGTTCGACCCAGAGATCGTGATCCTCGGCGGCTTCCTCGCGTCGCTGCTCAGCGTGGGTCGCGAGAGGCTGGCGGATGCCGTGCGGCTGCGTTCCATGAGCAGCATGGGTCACAGCGTGGTGATCGAGAAGGCCAGCCTGCGCTCGCGCATCATCATGGTGGGAGCGGCAGAGCTCGCGTTCGGCGGCCTGCTCGACGACCCGGCCGGCTTTGCGCGCGGTGCGGCCGGGCGGGTCGGGCAGCCCCGCGCGTGAGCCAGAATAGAGGCGCAGGCGACGCCGAGCGCCGCCAGGCAGAAGGGCCTTCGTGAGCATCGAACCATCCGCCCCTCTCAGTCGCGTGGGCAACAGCAACGACCAGGCCAGGCGGCACAACCTCTCCACGATCCTGACGCTGCTGCACCACGGCGGGTCGCAGACGCGGGCCGGCCTCACCAGGGCGACGGGTCTGAACCGTTCCACGATCGCGGCGCTCGTCGCCGAGTTGGCGGAGCTCGGGCTCGTGTACGAGACGCAGCAGACAGACCCCGGAACCGTGGGGCGCCCCAGCCCGTTCGTGCACCTGACCGACCGCATGCTCGCCGTGGCGGTGAACCCCGACCTCGACGCCGTGACCATCGGCCTGGTGGGCCTCGGCGGCCGCGTGCACTCGCGCGTGCGGCACGAGACCCCCGCAGCCCCGGGCGTCGCCGAGACCATCGACATCGTGACACGCGAGGTGGATGCGCTGCGCGCCGGCCTCGACGACGACCAGCGCATCGTGGGCGTCGGCCTGGCCGTGCCCGGCCTCGTGCGCACGTCGGACGGCGTCGTCACCCTCGCTCCGCACCTCCTCTGGAACGACGAGCCGCTCGCCGAACCCGTCGCCGCCCAGGTCGGCATCCCGGCTCTCGCCGCGAACGACGCGCAGCTCGGCCTGCTCGCGGAGAGCCTTTTCGGCGCCGGCCGCGGCGTCGACGACATCGTCTACCTCAATGGATCGACCTCGGGCATCGGCGGCAGTGTGCTCGTCTCGGGCCGCACCCTGCAGGGCGCCCGCGGCTACGCCGGCGAGCTCGGCCACACGCTGGTGAACAGCAACGGCGTCACCTGTTTCTGCGGCAAGACCGGATGCCTCGAGACCGAGGTCAGCGTCGGCCGTCTGCTCGACGTGCTCGGCGCGGACCCCGTCGATGGCGACGAGTTCGACCGGATGCTCGGAGAGACGGTCGACGACGCGGTGCGGGCCGAGATCGACCGGCAGCTCGACGTTCTGGGTGTCGCGCTCGGCAACTTCGTGGCCATCTTCAACCCGTCGTCGATCATCCTCGGCGGATTCCTCGGATCGCTCTTCGCCGCGAATCCCGCCCGGCTGCAGGAGGGTATCCGACGCGCGTCGTTCGGCACCCTCGGCGAGCAGGTCACCGTCGAGCGCGCCCAGCTGCGCACGCGCCTGCTGATGGTGGGCGCCGCCGAGCTGGCCTTCGGGCCGATGCTGGCCGACCCCGCGGGAGTGCTCGGGTCGTGAGCCGGGTGGTGATCGCCCCCGATTCCTTCAAGGGCACAGCGTCGGCCGACGCCGTGGCCCGGGCGATCGCCGAGGGCTGGGCCCGTGTGCGCCCCGGCGACGAGCTCGTGCTGCTGCCCCTGGCTGACGGGGGAGAGGGCACGATCGACGCCGTCGCGGCCGCAGTGCCGGGCTCGCAGCGCATTCCCGTGCAGGTCACCGGACCGGACGACGCGACGGTCGACGCCGAATGGCTTCTTCTGCCCGACGGCACGGGCGTGGTCGAGCTGGCGAACACCAGCGGCCTCCCGCTGCTCGCCGACCTCAGGCCACTGGATGCGCACACCCTCGGATTCGGCCAGGCCGTGCGGGCGGCCCTCGACCACGGGGTGGGCCGCCTCGTGCTGGCCATCGGCGGCAGCTCGTCGACCGACGGCGGAGCGGGCGTGCTCACCGAGCTCGGCGCACGGTTTCTGGATGCCGAGGGCTCGCCGATCGCCGACGGCAACCGGGGTCTGCACGACCTCGTCGTGGCCGATCTCAGCGGCCTGAGGCCGCTGCCGCCGGGCGGGGTCACGGTTCTCTGCGATGTGACCAACCCCCTGCTGGGCGAGCGCGGATCGGCCCGGGTCTTCGGGCCGCAGAAGGGCGCGTCTGGGGGCAGCGTCGACGAGCTCGAGCGCGGTCTCGCCGCCCTCGCCTCGGCCCTGCCCGCGGTTCCCGCCGATCGTCCCGGAGTCGGGGCGGCCGGGGGAGCGGGCTTCGGCCTCGTGGCCTGGGGCGCGGTGCTCGTCTCGGGATCGGACGAGATCGCCCTGCTCTCGGGCCTCGACGCGGCGATCGCGACAGCAGACGTCGTGGTCACGGGCGAGGGCAGCTTCGACGAGCAGTCGGCCGGAGGCAAGGTGGCGTCGCGCGTGCTCTCGGCCGCTCGCGACGCATCGATCGTGCCGATGCTCGTGGCCGGGCGCATCGCCGTGCCGAGCGACGACTTCGCCGCGGCCGTGTCGCTGACCGACCTCGCCGGGTCTCGGGAGCTTTCGCACGCGCATCCGCTCGTCTATGCGGAGCAGGCCGGAGCCGTTCTCGCGGCCGATTTCTCGCGTCGGGGCTGAAAGCGGCTCGAACCGATTCGAGCGCACGGGATCAGAAGTCGAATCGATTCGGTAATGTGGATTCCATTCGTCTACCGCCGCGACCGCGCAAGGAATCCCGTGACAACTGACTCCATCACCGTCGTTCACCCGGGCGACTCCCTCTCGCGGCGCCAACGCCTTGTCTACGTGCTTCTGCTCGGCGGACTCACCGCGCTCGGACCGCTCACGATCGACCTCTACCTGCCGGCGTTCCCGATCCTCGAAGAAGACCTGGGGGTGTCGGCCGGAGCGATCCAGCTCACTCTCACCGGCACCACGATCGGATTCGCGCTGGGTCAGCTCGTGGTCGGCCCGTGGAGCGACAAGGTCGGTCGACGGCTGCCGCTCATCGTCGCCACGCTGCTGCACATCGCGGCCTGCATCGGAGCCGCCCTCGCACCGGAGATCGTCTCGCTCGGAATCTTCCGGGTGCTCCAGGGTGCGGGCGCCGCCGCGGGCGGAGTCGTCGCCATGGCGATGGTGCGCGACCTGTTCGGCGGCCGTCCGCTGGTGCGCATGCTCTCGCGCCTCGCCCTCGTCACCACGCTCGCGCCCCTGCTCGCGCCGCTCATCGGCTCGCAGATGCTGCGCTTCACCGACTGGCGCGGAATCTTCTGGGCGCTCGCGATCTACGGCATCCTCGTCGTGGTGGCCGTCTGGCTCTGGATCGTCGAGACCCTGCCCAAGGATCGCCCGCGAGACGACGGGCACTCGACCCTGGGCCAGCGCTACAAGTCCGTGCTCAGCGACCGCATCTTCGTGGGCGTGGCCCTCATCGGCGGAATGACCTTCGCCGGGCTCTTCACCTACCTGTCGGCGTCGTCGTTCCTGTTCCAGCTCGTCTACGAGCTCGACCCGCAGCAGTACGGGCTGCTCTTCGCCGTCAACTCGATCGGCATCGCCGTCGGCACGCAGGCATCGGCCCGACTCACGAAATACGTGGCCCCGCAGTGGATCCTGGCGGGAACGACGATGGTCATGCTCGTGTGCGCCATCGCGATCGTGGTGCTCGACTCCGCCGGAGCCGGGCTGGTCGGCATCCTCATTCCGCTCTGGTTCTTCATCGCGTCCTGCGGCTTCGGATTCCCGTGCGTGCAGGTGCTCGCCCTCGACCGGCACGGCAAGGAGGCCGGCACGGCCGCGTCGCTTCTGGGCGCCGTCAACTTCGGCCTCGCGGGCCTCATCTCCCCCGTCGTCGGGTTCCTCGGCATCACCAGCGCGGTGCCGATGGGGGCGGTCATGGCCGTGACCGCGGCCGTCGCCGTGCTCGCCCTGTGGCTCATCGTGCGACCGTCGACGGTGCCGGCGCTGGGCCACTGACGCCGATAGCAAGCCCTGCGCGCGGATTCGGCGCAGCCGCTACGGTCGGTGGATGACGACGCGCAACCCCGAGCACATCGAGCCGGGCACCCAACCCAGCACCGACCAGAAGACTCGCAGAGTGCAGCGGCTCTGGCCGCTGGTCAGCGCGTTCGCGGTGCTCGTGGTCGCCGTCCTGATCGGCGCGCTCGTGATGCTCCGCGGGGCCGGCAACCCCCTCGGCTTCGACACCGAGTGGATGGATGAGATCGTCGAGCACCGCTCGCCCGTCTGGGAGATCCCGTCGCTCGCGATGAACTACCTCGGGGGCGGGGTGATCGGTGTGTTCATCGTGCCGATCGCCATCATCGTGGGGCTCTGCCTGTTCGGCAGGTTCTGGGCCGCGCTGTACTTCGCGGCCGCGACGATCCTGTCCGCCGGCCTCGTGCAGCTGCTCAAGGGCATCTTCGGCCGGGCGAGGCCCGAGGAGATCCTGGTGCACGCCGACTTCGGGTCGTTCCCCTCCGGCCATGTCGCGAACGCGACGACCATGGCCGTGGTGCTCGCGATCATCCTGCGCCGCGGCTGGGTCTGGATCGTGGGAATCGTCTACGTCGTGCTCATGCTGCTGAGCCGCACGTATCTCGGAGCGCACTGGCTGAGCGACACGTTCGGAGGGATGCTGCTGGGCGCCGGGGTCGCGATCATCGTGTGGGCTCCTATCGCGAACAGGCTGTACCGGGAGAACGAGCGCACGCACCGATTCGTCCTGGCTCGCGAATGATGGTCGCGCTTTCTGCAACGTTGTAGTCTCGAGCAGTGGCCATTACCCTGCACGATGTCGCCCGGATGGCGGGCGTGTCGATCAAGACCGTCTCGAACGTCATCAACGACTATCCGCACATCAGACCGACCACCCGCACCAAGGTCGAGGCCGCCATCTCCGAGCTGGGCTACCAGCCCAATCTCTCCGCCCGCAGCCTGCGCTCGGGGCGCTCCGGTGTCATCAGCCTGCTCATCCCCGACCTGCGCAACGCCTACTTCGCCGAACTCGCCGATGCGGTCATGCGCGCGGCCCAGGCGAGGGGCTTGTCTGTGATCATCGAACAGATGCCCGGCGGCAAGAAGGAGGAGCTCGAGATCCTGCGCGGACCCCGCATGCAGCTCGTCGACGGCATCCTCTACAGCGTTCTCGCCCTCGGCGAGGAGGACGCGCACGAGCTCGACAGCCGGATGCCGATGGTGCTGCTCGGCGACCGCATCTTCCACGGTCCGAAGGATCACGTCACGATGCAGAACACGGCCGGCGCGAAAGCCGCCACCGAGCATCTGCTCTCGCTCGGCAGGCGCCGGATCGCCGCGCTCGGCTCGCATCCCGGCGAGGTGGTCGGGTCGGCGGGCCTCAGGCTCGACGGGTACCGGCAGGCACTCGACGAGGCCGGCGTGGCCTACGATCCAGCGATCGTGATCCCCGCTGTCAACTGGCACCGTAAAGACGGCGCCGCGGCGATGCGGGGATTCCTCGACCAGGGAGTGCCGTTCGACGGCCTCGTCGCCTTCAACGATTCGATGGCCCTCGGCGCCATGCGCGTGATGCAGGAGGCGGGACTGCGCATTCCCGACGACGTCTCGGTCATCGGGTTCGACGACATCGACGAGACGCGGTACTCGATCCCGTCGCTGTCGACGATCGACCCCTCGAAGGACGAGATCGCCGAGACCGCCGTCGACCTGCTCCTCGAACGCATCGAGAATCCCGATTCGGATGTTCCGGCCCGCGATCTCGCGACCATGTTCCGCGTGGTGCAACGAGAGTCGAGTGCGCGCTGAGTGCAGCCTGAGCACCGCGTGGACGTCGCTCATATCGATTGCACACTCGTCGCTGATTTCGTCTTGACAGGGGTGCCGAGGCAGTGCAGAATCGCATTTACAACGTTTACTTTACAACGTTGTAAATGACAAGAATTCGACTTGGCGCATCACGCCGAGGTCGATGGACCGAATCAAGGAGGATTCGCTGATGGTCATGTGCCGCTACCCGCAGGCAGGCGTCATCGCCGAATTCTTCCACCCCTCTCCCGCCTCGGCGCACGCACCGCTGCGCTAGGGAGACGACGCACCCCACCCGAACTCGCGACAGCATCGTCGCGGTTCTTTCCTCGAAGGGAACCATCACAGTGAAGACCAAATCACTTCTGGCCGTGGTGAGCGCTGGCGCTCTCCTGGTCACTCTCGCCGGCTGCTCGCCCGATGTCAGTACAGGAGGCAGCACCGACTCCGCAGGCGGTGACGCCGGATCGTGCAGCAACACCATCGTCAACAAAGACGCCCCCCAGGTGTCGGTCTGGGCGTGGTACCCGAACATCAACACGGTCGTGGACATGTTCAACAAATCGCACGACGACGTGCAGGTCTGCTGGTCGAACGCGGGCCAGGGCGCCGACGAATACGCCAAGTTCTCCACCGCGATCGCGGCCGGCACGGGTGCCCCCGACGTGGTCATGCTCGAGGCCGAGGTCGTTCCCGGGTTCATCCTGCAGGACGCCCTCGTCGACCTCAGCGAGCACGGCGCCGACGACGTGAAGGCCAACTTCAGCGCCGGCGCGTGGAAGGACGTCTCCAGCGGAGACTCCGTCTACGCCATCCCGGTCGACGGCGGCCCGATGGCCATGATCTACCGCGCTGACATCTTCGCGAAGTACGGCATCGCCGTGCCGACGACGTGGGACGAATACGCCGCCGCGGCGCAGCAGCTCAAAGACGCGGGCGGCCCGTTCATGGGCGACTTCGGCAGCAACGTGCCCGCCTGGTTCACGGCTCTGATGACGCAGAACGGCCAGAAGGCCTGGGACTACGAGTCGGCCGACCCGCAGAAGATCGGCGTCGAGCTGAACGACAGCGGCTCGAAGAAGGTCGCCGACTACTGGGCAGACCTGGTCAAGAAGGGCCTCGTCGACACGCAGGACCAGTTCAACACCGACTACATCGGCGGCCTGGCCAACGGCTCTTACGCCACCTATGTCTCCGCAGCGTGGGCTCCCGGATACCTGACCGGAGCAGGAGCCTCGACCGAGGGAGACGGCGCCGAGTGGAAGGCGGCCCCGCTTCCCCAGTGGGATCCGGCCAACCCTGTCTCCGTGAACTGGGGCGGATCCACGTTCGCCGTCACCACGCAGGCCAAGGACAAGGATCTGGCGGCGACCGTCGCCAAGGAGCTGTACGCCTCCGACGAGGAGCTGCAGGACGGCGTCGACACCCAGACGATCTTCCCGCTCAACCAGAAGATGCTCGCCTCCGACGCGTTCGCCGACACTCCCGTCAAGTTCTTCAACGGCCAGACGGCGAACAAAGACGTCTACATTCCCGCCGAGAACGCGTACGAGGGCTACACCTACAGCCCGTTCACCACGTACTACTACTCGGAGCTCACCAAGGCGATGGTCTCGATCATCGACGGGTCGAAGTCGGGCTCTGCGGCCCTCGACGACCTGCAGGGCACGATGACCGACTACGCCAAGGCGCAGGGCTTCACGGTCAAGTAGCACGTCTCCACCCTTCGACAGGCTCAGGGAACGCCCGTTCCCTGAGCCCGTCGAAGGGCCCCCACTCTTCTCACAGTCGATCGAAGGACTGACATGACACACCCCGCCGCCGTGCTGAGAGCACCCTCCCGGCGCCGCAACCTGCGTCGCCCCTGGATAGGCTGGCTCTTCATCGCTCCGTTCGGAGTGATCTTCCTCGTCTTCCTCGTGGCGCCCCTGGCCTACGCGTTCTATCTCAGCCTCTTCTCCAAGGGCCTCGCCACCGGCACGATCTTCGCCGGCGCCGGCAACTACATCAAGGCGTTCACCGACCCGGAGTTCCTCTCGGGCATCTGGTTCGTCATCCGCTTCGCGGTGATCCTCATCCCCATCCAGATGGCGGTATCGCTCGCGGCGGCGCTCGTGCTCGACGCGCTCACCACGAGGCTGTCGCGCTTCGCCCGGCTGGCCATCTTCGTGCCCTACGCCATCCCGGCCGTCGTCGGCACGCTCATGTGGGGCTTCCTCTACAGCCCGACCTTCGGGCCGCTCACCGACCTCTTCAAGGTTGTCAATCAGAGCGCACCCGAGATCCTGAGTTCGGGAAACATCTTCGGCGGGCTGCTCAACATCGTCGTCTGGCAGTGGGCCGGCTACTACATGATCATCATCTATGCGGCGCTCCGGGGCATCGACCCCTCGATCTACGAGGCCGCACGCATCGACGGCGCGACGCCGAGACAGATCGCCCTGCGCA